>OMLO01001839.1_pt1 | contig 16722 bp, 6 predicted proteins | sample 1674811 | NCBI WGS metagenome assembly OMLO01 (sample SAMN06265003, study PRJEB25207) | coral metagenome | isolation source: Coral host | place: Mexico:La Bocana,Puerto Morelos, Mexico | collected 2008-11-13 | reverse complement strand
CTGAAAAATGCTATATTCACCTCCTAGCGAAGTGAATATAGCGTCATAAACAGAGTATTTCCACCAATCAAAATGTTTCATTCTTATATTCACCTCTGGAAATTAGACTAAATATGATTATAAGCAGATATGTCGCACCGCCATGATTCATTCCGTTTGTTTTGCATGTTTTTACTCATTTTAGGCAGTAATTTGCCTGTCTAGTTGTAAAATTTATTTCTAGCTGTGTCCACAGCCCAATTATCAATATTTTTCTCGACGTTTAACTTAGTACTACTACTCCAACAAAATTACCTGGCTGTTAGTTATGTTACTTGGCAAAGTTAAGCAACCGTAATATTAAGATAATGTTAAGTATTTATGATTGATTATCGCATAAATTCCTATCTTTCTCCGCAGTTCAAATTTCATATTTTCATTTGCAAGATAATTTCAAATTATTTGATCTCTCTTTTTACCATCATTGTATACTATTTTTGGTTTTATAACAACTGTGTTGTAAATTTCTGTTTTCCTTGTTTAAACTTAAATTAGTAGTAGTAAGTCCACATCAGCTGTACAGTTGCATACTTTTAATCTCACTTATCAAATAAATATGTATGAACGTATTTATAATGCGTCCGTATGGCGATTTGTATCAGTCACCGAACTTTGCAATCTTAACTTAGCAGTTGTTTATTTCCTTCTCAGATTTCTACTCACTTGGATCCAGCTGAAGGTGATTGTAAAGAAATCAAAACATTGTGTCCATTCAAGACAGTTGGATGCAAAGAAACGAAGGTAAGAAAAATCCGAGTCTTATTTTGAACACATTTCTTTTTTCTCAGGATCCATTTCCGTTAGTTAAGTTAGAGAGCATAAAAACGCTATAGTTCTCGTGAAAGGTGACCTGGTCAGTTTTGCGCATGCAGTTGATCACTAGATTATGATTCCCTCGGCAGAGCCGACATTGCCTTTTATCTAGGGAACCGGGAGATTGCGGAAAGTATTAAACACGTGGGGAATGGGTCACTCTTTCTTATCATCCGCTTTTGTAGATCAGCTTGACTTAACAAGGCGTCTCTTTGCAAATAATGGTTAGCGCTGTTTTAATGCCGTCTTTAGTAAGACACTCGCTATGTATATCTCGACAATACAGTAGCCCGGGGAAATTCAGAACGAAGTGATATATAAAGACGCTTCAATTTATGTTCATCCATTCAATCTGATTTGTTCCTATTAATTTCATTTTAGGCGATGGCTCTAGATGAAAGAGTGAATCACCTTAAGGAGTGCGCGCCGGAACACTTGACTTGTATACTGCAACAAGTAAAAGAGCTATCCTCGCTCGTTAGCAACAACTTGCATCTTACGTCACTAGACAAAACTAATGGCTCAGTTAATCCAATAGAAAAGCAACTCGAGCAGTCGATGAAGCAAATGGGAGTGGTTTTAGTGGAAAAAAAGAACCTGAAGTCAAGAGTAGATCAACGAGATTCTCGAATGAAATCTCTGGAGACCGTTAAACACCAATCTACTTTGCCTGTTAGCTCAAGCTGTAGTCACAAAAATGAACTGCAAGAAGCGACGGGCAGACTGCATAATACAGAGGCCAAACTTGCTGATCTAGAGGTATTTGTTATAGAAGGAAACAAAGTTAATGAAGATCTTGAGCGTCAGGTGAATGTGCTAAAGAGAGAGCAAGAAAGTTACAAGGAAACGATACGAAAATTACAGCGGCATGTCGAATCTTTGGAGCACACATTGAGCATGCGTAATGTGGTGCTAGCTGACTTGGAGGAGCAGATTAAACAGAAGGAAGTCTCCAATTACAATGGTGTTTTGCTTTGGAAAATCTCCGACTTCGCTCGAAAAAAGCAAGAAGCAGTTTCAGGGATGCAAACTTCTCTTTACAGCCCCTGTTTCTATTCCAGCAGTCATGGATACAAGATGTGCGTACGCCTGTATTTGAACGGAGATGGCATGGGCCGAGGAACACACATCTCATTGTTCTTTGTCGTCATGCGCGGTCAGTATGACGCGTTACTCCGCTGGCCATTCAGACAGAAGGTCACGTTCATGCTGCTTGATCAGGATAACGTTGAACACGTGATCGACGCCTTTAGACCCGACCCAAGTAGCAATTCGTTTCAAAGACCAAAAAGAGAAATGAATATCGCCAGTGGCTGCCCTACCTTCTGCCCCCTGTCGGAGTTGAATAATTTCGCATATGTCCGAGATGACACAATGTTTCTCAAGATCATGATTGATACTGAAAACATTTAATATTTTCTTCAAATGAAAAACGAACAATGTAGTAAAAAATAAATACCATATTGTGGTACAATACTGCGGGACTCTCAAGGGAAGAGAAGTTAGAAATTGAACAAGCAACACCACCCCTTCAATGAAAATTCGTACGAATGAAAATAACATGAAATAATTAAGATAAAACTGTTATGTTTTTTGTATGTAAATTAGCAAGATGGGCAGCAGACAAGGAATTATAAGTGTTTTCTGTACAAGGAGATTTTAACGGTAACAAATAATGATGATAATAGTAATAATTATAATTATATTTATAATCATTATAAAATGATATTCATAATAATCTGCCGATTATTAAGTAAGGAGACTACAGCTTTATACATAGCTTTATACATTCTTTTTATGTATGTAGCTTTATACATTCTTTCTAAACGAGTGTAAACGCGAAGCGTTGAAACGAAGTTTGTTATGGAGACTCCGATATGCAAATGTGTCACTCACTCACTCACTCACTCACTCACTCCGGTGTAGACACTCTTCGTAATTCAGTAGTCGGGCCGAACGAGACCGCCCGAGCCTGACGTTGGAATGGCAACCGCGCAGTCCGAGCCCGACGGCATATTGAAATAGAAACCGCTCATCAATAAAATGAATGACGAGATCACACAAAAACAAAGAACTTTTGTGGCTATTTAGTACAACAAATACCAGGTGTCGCAAAGCATTTATTTGTTCAAGTCAGTAACGCAACTCGTGACTTGTAAATCCAATTAACCAAAACATATTGAAAATAGAAAACAACTACACTTTCAATCATCACAAAACAGGCTTGTCGAGTGTATCGAGCACTGTACTACGGAAAAATCGAAACACTGACTTCCCAATTAACCAAAACATATGTATTGTAAACAAGAACCAGATGAGACATTGATTATTATTAAAAGTGAATAGACACGACATCTTAGAAGCCGAAAGGAGATCGTGTAACAGAATGTCAAAGTTTACATACCGAATTCCGACTGAAATCCTCAATGAAACGTATGACAAGTATGTGATGTTTCTTTAGAAATGTAAAGCGATCCTAAAAATTATTTTGGTTTCACATTCGACGAATTTACCGAGGTTGACTATTCTATTTAAGACCGTGCCCGGCTGCCGGGCATTTAGGCACGCTTCGTTGTAAAAAATCCTTGTTCACACATTTTTCACCTAATTACAGTTGTATGACTCATGATATTTATTTTGTAAAGACAAAGAACAAATAAGCAGAAACAAACAGATATGTACTTCTTTATGTCAATGATGGTTATGGCTTGAATAACTGTTATTCAATTAAGTGTAATAAACAACAAGAAAAGTATTTCAAGGGCAAATATATGTACTTTAGACAAAACTGGGATTGGAACGGATCGGACTGGATCGGACCGGACTGGATCACGGATCGGATCACGGATCGGATCACGGATCGGATCACAGAAAGTAAAAAAAAAATCAAAAACATCAAATCGTTTATGAGATAGTAATAAATAGAAAATAAAAATGGAAAACTTAAGTATGCTAAATGAAAATAAGAAATGTTGCGTTACAAGCCAAATTCCTCTCAAGTAAGAAGTTTAATTAGGAAGGAATTTTTGAAAACGAAAGAAAACAACCTTGAGAATGTCAGAGATGAACAAAAATGCAAAAATTAGAAAGAGATTTCTGAGTTCATAGCTACACACAACTGACTATGAGCTATTATTGCCAGCTAGGAAAAAACAAAATTTCACTGTAGCAGATGGAACACATGAAATGAATATGGGTAATGTAACCGTCGGTAAGTTCCAAAAGATCATACTCACGGGTTGTAAACGAACTGCCATATCTTTAATTTCGCTACATCTGATACACAAGTCTTCGTACCTTCCTTGCCTTAAGACTTCCGGTGTGTAGTTCAGAAATATCACAATCTTTAACGAAAGAACCGAGGCTAAAATAGTACATTTACAAACTGCCGAGGTTCGACCTTGTTCGGAACAGCAAAACTCATGTGCTTTTTATGTCACGTGACTCTACATCGAGGGAACTGGCGCCTAGTGCGCAATACCGCTGTTCAACTCAATGCGGTAGCATTTACAGGTAATGTGATTTTGTCTTTTAATGATAGCTTTGTTTTGTGTGGCCCTGAATATATTTGTACTTGCTGTGATCAGTTGTGGTACTGATCATCAGTTACAAAGTGCGATGATAACAAATACTGTACACCAAGTGCACAAAAATCTAATTAATGTGAGTATAACTGGTAAAGCTAGTGTAGACAATACGGGTTAGCTCAACCTGCCATTCAAAGCTAAGTCATGAGAAGTTACCAGTCTACAGTCAAGGCTAACAAAATGAATTTTCTTTTAGAAGAAAGATTAAAATCTTTATGTATCCCATTCATGCAAATATTATAAATGTGAACTATATATATATGTGAACTCCCTAGAGGTGGACAATTATCTATTCATGGCAATGTAGATAATGTACCAGCTGATGACTTGTGTATTCAATTTATAGGTTGTTACCAAAACCTATAAATGAATCACAAACCATTCCCATAGTTCCTAAGTTACAAGTACCATTATCAGTTTCACAATGTTAGACCGAGAAAAGTGTTGGAAACAGAAAACCTCTTGTAAAAACAAGTGAACTGTTTCTGTGAACTGTTAATTATTCCACGAGTTTGACCATAGGTCTTCTTTGATTGTCCATTGTCGACTGTAATAACTAAGCTACTTGTATTTGCTCAGTTTATAAAGCTACGAGTTGCAGAGAAGCTGAATTTTACAGAAAGCGACTAGTGACAACATAAGGGAAATAGATAGGAGAAAACTTCCTTAGCCCTTGTGAGCTTCACCTAGGTTAACCATGTTGACTGCACCCCTGCCCGCGGCTGCTGAATCATCGACTGAACACATGATCAGGACACATGATCAAAGTGATCATGGCGAGTTAAATCATATGACATGATGTGATGGCTATTCATGTGACAGTCATTGCCTATAGCTTGAGGTAACGTATTCGCAGACACACTCTCAGACAGCACATAGTGCACCATATGTTATAGAGTGCCGCTTCTATAGCCTGCTTATGCACTACCTTTATAAAATAATTGATTCAGAAAGCGCATGCAGTAACAAACACAGTACAGTGCAACTAGTCTTGTGGATAATCTTTTTAAAGTACGGTAAGTGTTTTTGTTGTTGTTCTTGTTTCGGAATAATTATTTTACAGCATAATTAAAATGTTGTGATGGATATTATATACTAGTCACCATGCTCCAATTACAAACGTGCGCAAAACTCGATTTAGTTTTTAAAATTTTACTCCGATGCTGTCAAATTCCACGTGGACCCACATGAACCGTCACGTTTTTAGCAATTCTTTTCAAAATATTTTGTCTTTATAGTGATGAACTTTGATTTGAGGGATTGACTTTTAGAACGTTGGAAGAGGGTCCGGCATTCGTAAGCTGGACGAAAACCTCAACCTGAATATAGCTTTTAATAAGGCATCTTAGTGATCTGTCGTCGTGCGTGGTTATACTAATCATTTCACAAATATGTTTGGGAAAAGAGCCGACAACCCGAAAGAGCGTAGAAGATAGGAATGTAATCAGTATTAAAACGCCTTCATGGATTTATAGCAATTTATAGAAATTGTTCTAATACCTCAAGTAGAAATGTTTTTTTTCCAATAACAGTCTTAAGCTAGCGTTACTTTGACTTTAATTAAAACATTTACAGTAATGAAAATCAGCGAACTCTAATAAAAAGTTTACGACCCAAGGATCGACCGACCAAGGGAGTGAATTCGCGCTTGCTCACTTAACTCCTATTTCGCGTTCTGCAAAATAGTCGTAAAAAGTGAAAGGAGACAAACTTTCAACAGAGCAAGAGTAGCTATTGTAGAAAAATAGCGAGCTGAAACGCGCGTTATTTTTAAGACATGACCTCATGCTTCAAATACACTAGGTAGCGTGACGCTTGCAACAAAACATGCACATTAGGCACGATGTCATCGTTTTAAATAATTAAGGGGGTTCCCCGCATTTAACCCGTCAGAGTATGCATATTTTACACGTACCGATGTCACATGCCACGCAATGACTATGTCTTTTTAAAATCTAGGACCTTTGAATTTCTTGACGTAATCCAAGTTTTTACCGGCATTAAATGTGATTAAAGAGCTTCATATGTGCCATATATCTAGCTGTGGTATGTGACAACATGTACATCACTGGCAGATCGGACAAAGAGTTTTGCGGCGTTAGACCCACGGCATTCATCCAATCATCCTTGTACGGTTACTGGTATGCCGTGGGCGAACGTCAAGAACAGCTCTATTGATTGATTGCATTCTTTGAAGCTACTTAAATTTTGTCGATGAATCATGATATTGCGAATTCTACGCCAAAGGGTTACCGCAACATCGATGTTGTCGACACCCAGACCTGGAAGCAAACTACGTTCAGGTGAGTTGCTGTTTGATGTCTTTGATGTTGCAAGATTATTTTACATAAGGCAGACTGTTTCTAGCAGACGCTAGTTTGTGCGGTTCATGTATGTTATCGTAAAGACAGTATTTACTGAAGACTCAGCTACAATCCTGACAATCACTCAGTAGGAAATATATCCACTGTCAGCTACTGTCACTGATTCGGCTAGGTGACAACTTTATAATTGCATCAGATGTTGCCTCCTTCAATGGCTGGTTTGCAGTGTCACGCCATCAAAAATAAAAATCGTAACCATTCAATAAATTAAGCCAAGAAACTGGGATATGAAAGATGATTGATATATAAACAACCTCGCCAAGATTTAGATCTGTGCGGTAATTCATTCGCGCGTTATTCGGAAAAGTGTTCCACCCAAATTTATAGAGCTTTGTATGGGGACGCCATGTTGGTGCCCATGCGGCCGTAAAGTAACAGAAACATCTGTCATTGAGTTCTGCCATTGAAACTAAATAATATTACTCTAGAGCTCCCAAATATGGAAATCAATACTTCTTCTAGAGCAAGAATTGTTTAATTAGCCAAAACTTGAACAATAACTCGTCTTTTGCCCCGCTTGAGAGCGTTTTCAGTCCGACATTTCAATATCACGCAACGCACAAACTTGGAAATTCAGACGTACTCTATTACATAATGAGGAACCCTTTTGGGCTCAAACGTTGCAAAACGTCAAGTTTTTAGAGGGTCTTACGTCTGATAAAACTAGAACTTCACAAAGGTTGATATTTTTTTGTTTTGGAAAATGATGACGTCACATGAAAACCAAGAATTAGAAAGGCATTTTCGAGCAGTTATTCTAGTGAGGTTTTAACAGCTAGACAAAAAATATTTGCAAAGAAATCTAGATAAACTGAGTCGTTAGCTGTTTGCTGCAGCAACGTCACTTTCAAATTATGGTTGTATAGCCGGCCCCAATACCTCCACTGATTAAAATTTACTAAGATCATGCGTGTTATCATGTCGTCTTAAACTGTACGGGAATTTAAAGCAGTAAAAAGTTAAGACTAAAGAAAAAGAGTTGGTAAAGGAATGTCTCTTTCTTTTATGAAAAAAGCGAAGAATTGGCTATGTACATTTCCTAATTTTCCCAGTTTGCTCGTAATCTTGCTGAAGTCAACAAAATGTGATCAAGGACACGTAAAGATTAAGCTGAGTCAGACGACTGTAAGTTGAGATACGTATGTTACCAGCAGCGGAATTAAGGGATTGTGAAGGTAAATTTTCACTCTTTCTAAACGTGTTTTTTCAAGAATTGTCAACTCAGGAGTATTGCTGGTTGTCATGCTCGACAGAGTTCCTCATTTGGTTGTAGGGGACGCTTCAATTTCCAATTTCCATTTTGCTCTGACGAAGGGCTAACACTCGAAACGTTAGCTTTATAACTCATTACGGTGGCCAATTTACATTTTCAACTTAGTTGATATAACGAAATTAACTTCAATTTCCAAGTCTGATTCAAATCAAGAGTAGCCGGTCATCGCCCAAGGTTTTGTTAACTGAACAGTTCTTGCACCTAGAAGAATTCTTACTTTGAATTTCCAGTTTCAATAGCAAAACTCATTGACAGATATTTCTTTTACTTTACGGCCGCCATGTTGATGTCCCTCATAGGAGCGCCAACATAGCGTCTCCATTATCGCAAAGCTCTATAAATTTGGTTTAAACACTTTTCCGAATAACGCGTGAATGAAAACCCGCACAGATATAAATCTTGGCAAGGTTGTTTATATAACAATCATCTATCATTTCCCAGATTCTTGATTTAATTCAGTGAATGGCTACGATTTTTGATTGCACGACAGTGTAAACCAGCAATTCATGATATTGAACAAGAAAGATCAATTCCTTTAGATGACTCGAATAAAGGAGAAATGGATTAAAGTAGCATGATTGCGTTCGGACAGCACAAGCCTAATTTTTACCCGTAGGTTTCTACAGTTGTGCACGGTTATATGCAGAAAAATGCACATTCCTGTAAGGACACCACAATGGCCACCCTCTTGATTTTTACAGGGGCATGCCTCACAGCCAGTAAACTGATAACACATGCGGTGAGCATGTAAGTAGGCCATGTGACCTCGTCTTTGCTCTGGTTCTTTCTTTAACTTCTTTCCATTTAGCCGAGTCGTCGTAGGCTTCGCTATTTTGTGCTCTCAGCGTTGGATCTTTTCGGTGAATTTAAACGCTTCAACGATAGCAAGAATCGAGATCTGGGGAATCGTCCTTGTTTATTTTATATGTTAACGAACACGACTTTGAAGACCTTGGCTTTGGGATCTTTACCGTGGGAACAGCTATATTTTGATTGTATTTGATTAGTTCCAGTCGTTACAGATAGCTCAGTCTTTATCCGGTCGAATATTGTTTGGAATCAATGGAAAAGTACTCTGAAGCCTGAACCAAGGAACAGAAAATTATTTAAATACTGTCTATTTTTATTCATCATGGGAAATGCTTGAGAATTATTTTTCATTGGCGTGTACAGGGCCTATTTATGAGCACTTGAGAGCAATACTCGAGACCAGCTCTTACCTCACAAATAGCTTCATTATTCAATTGCAGTGGACCCTTGTTGATTACTCATCGTTACTAGGCCGTTTCTCAATGGAAAGCTGTAAATTCTAAGTATTATTATTAATATTATTATTATTATTATTATTATTATTATTGTTATTATTATTATTATTATTATTATTATTATTATTATTGCGTTAAAAGAACGCATTCCTAATTTCGTGTGATTACCTGTGCACATACGGTGTGTGTTGTTCTTCATGAATTCAAGAGTAATATTGGTGATAGATTCCATGCAAATTAAATGTATTTCTGGAAATTATTGCAATAATTGTTTAAAAGGAGGTTTGTTTCCTGATCATGTCGATGGAAACTTAGCCTGGGGTTGCCCAAGTGAAGGACAAAATTTAAACGTAATTCCTTACGATGTTGGCCGTGGGGGTGGTGATTGTTGTTTTTAAGTATGTTTCATATCAGCTGTATAAAACTGCAGATGAGTTGTATGGCTGGAATTGGGCATTTAAATAATAATCCAGGACATTATTATGAGAGTATGTTCGATGGTATTCGCCCTTGTAGTGCCACTGCAAGGGCGAATACCATTCAACGGCTCTCCAAACGGTAGCCTGCTCGCAGGCTATGGCCTTTTCCTATGAGGAATATTGTGTTGTGGACTCGAATGTTTTGTGAAAAGCATTGACTTACCTGTTGCAGTCTGTTTGTTATTATTGTTTTTTTTTTTTTTTTTGACCACCAGTTTTTTGAAATGAAATGGTTCGGTCCGGTGATACAAACCTAGGCCGTAGCTAGCTCCTTAGGCGTTCCTCCCCCGCGGAAGGCCTGACGAGCCTAAAGAGCGTTGGCGTGGGAGGCAAATCTAACAGTCTAACCTTTAGCAAAAATTCCCGTCCCACCAATGGTAAAGGTCACGGTCATATTATTGGAACGTGAGCTTGGGTTGCCTGTGGTAAAATCCGGTCGATCCCTATTTGATAAATGTTGATGCGTAATCACTTTTTTCATTACTGCGCAATCATGTAACAATCTGCTGAGTAAGCGAACTTAACGTAAAACGTATTTTTTACTGCTCACTCGTTATCCTTTTCAGTGAGTGATAGCGTATCTAGAATGAGGTATACCAGTTGGTTAGGGTAGAAATAATTCACTAGCTCAGTTTATGGGTCGTTTAGGATTTGCTCCCGTGTGAGAACTTTCGATTCAAGTCCTAAGGACAGAATCACTAATATCGGTATAGCCCTCGATTTAAAAGGCCATCAGTCTCATTAACAAATTATGTTGATTATTATTAGTTCTGTATGTATGAAGTAGTGTCAGTTTGTGTACATTACACATTCAGTTTTTTTTTTTTTATTGGAACTCATAACATAACTTAATGAGTGGTAACAATCAAAACAGTTCAATGATTATTTTATTTGTAAATTAACGATTGTTTTAAAATTTATGCTGTGTCACGCAACATGCAAACTACTAGGAATCTTTTTGGCCACCCTTTTCATATGTATTGCATGAAACATTTCCGTTTCAAATATGAGTTGCATTCGGTTTCATTTACGATATGATGTCTCCGCAGCTAAGCGATGCCTGGACACTATTTGGCTCCGACTGATCGATCAAGGATCGACAAAAAGAACTTGTGCCCTAAGTGCGATGGACTTCTTAGGGAAGCAGTACAGACCATAGCCTGTGGACACAGATACTGCAAAACATGCGTGGACACCATGCTAAGGTATTAAACTTTGAGAAGACCTCACTCTCGGTTAATAAATACTTAGTACGTATGCTAACAGGTAATTGGCTCCTGATGCTACTCAGTGATCAATGGCTTGCAGTAAAAAAAAGTTAAAAGTGATTGCTTCTTATCACATTATGGATTCCTTCTAGTCTCTCGATTTCTAATAACTTTCTTTGTCTTTTTCTTCCCTCAGCCAGGGAGACGGAAAATGCGTCATCGACGATTTAGCTATTAAACGAGAACAGGTCAGTTCGTCTTCACCACACGCCCTTCTCTTCAAAATTTGTGTAACAGACCTTTTTACCGATACGGCGGGAATTTTGAATTCCATTGTTTCAAATAGCGATTATGGGATGTTCAGGGGGCAAATACTTACTAATTTTCCTCTTGAGCATCCCATAATAGTCATTTCAAACAATGGAATTTAAAATGGCTTCCTTATCGGTAAAAAGGTCATTCTAGAGATATCGATGCTTTTGTGATTAACACAGTTTTTTGGTCACGACCGCAATTGACACCCAATTAATTCGCCGGAATTTCAGTAGGTCGTTTTGGCGTTAACGGCTTCTGAAACAGTATATAATTTTATCGAATTCTTCATTTCATAACTTTTCTGTTAATTAATATATATTTCTTAGGGGTTTCCTTGAAATAAGCGTGCGTACTAATATTTCTGGAGGACACAAGTGGGCCCCGGGGGTGCAGTATTGAGCTGCCTTCGGCTGACGACAACCTTTGTGAAAGTCTGTAAACGAAATTCTTCTCTTCTTTTCTCAGTAAAGCGGATGCAAAAAATAATGTAGCTTTTTTTTCATTGAATAATAAAGAGAGGGTCTAGAACTTTAAAACCTACCGGCAACTAAAACACTCTGCTATAGGTTTGAGCAGTTTTCAAAGGCATAACAAACACGATCTACCGAGTGAATTGTTTGAAGAGCTGCAATGATGCAACATGCACAATGCCTATAAAATTGCTGCATTACCTTAGTTACTGTATCATGTATGTGGTCTTATGTGCAATTTCGAGGACTGACAGCTTTGAAATTCGCTTCCCCTATACATTTTTGTTACAAAATTTTATTACTCAAGACAATATTCCTACTTACTGAAGTATGCGTAGGACTATAATAGAATAGCACTTACATTTTGTTAACGCCTATAGGTTTTCTTGGACCGTTTTGTCGAGCGAGAGATCCTGTCATTAACTCTTCACTGCGTTAACCAGGAACAAGGTTGTGAGTGGAAAGGCGAGCTGAGGAATCGAGAGGTGAATTTTTTTAACAGATGCGCGACGTGACCGTGCCTGTAAATATCCCATTCCGAAAGCTTCCAGTTCACAGTCCCCTATTTTCCGTGAGATTGTAACGCCTCTACCTACGGCCAGTTTGCCGTATTCTCCCCAATTCTGTTTGCATCGATCACGAGATGACGGCCGATCTCACGGAAAAATAGGGTACTGTAAACAGTGTAAAAAAATCTCGCACTTCCTGTAGGCCGTACTTCTAGTGTACTGCTTTCAACTCCGGTCTGGTTCTTTCCAAACAATTATATGCACAATAAATGTGGTATAACTTATTGTGCTCGTTAGACTTTATATACTGGTAACTGAACTTTGACGTATTTCGTTATTATCAGGCACATGACGCGGTCTGTGAGTACGTTAAAGTAACGTGCGTTCATTCAGAATGCGGCGAACTGGTTACCAGGGCAAACCTTGCGGAACATCTTGAGCAGGCTTGTCAGTACAGGATGGGAACATGTGAGTACTGCCAAGCTCCTGTCGTTTTTGCAGATATAAAGGTAAGCTACTAACGCCGAGAAGTACAAAAAGCAAAAAGCAAAAACTGAAAAACAATCAAACCCACAAAAACAGAAGAAACACAAGAGCAAAAATACTCTACTTACAAATACATGTAGCCAGGTGTTTTCTCATAGACGACGAAAAAAAGTCTGCAAATTATGGAAAAGGTATTAAAGCGCTCTCCGTTTCACACACCTGATGACCATTACCTTGCATGACCTGATGTTAACATTAATTTAGAATGGAAATATTTAGCTAATTGTTTGACAACATCAACCTTACTTCAGGAACCTGTCAAGCTAGCTAAATACATGTCCAGATTTTTGTCACTTAAGTCAAACAGTATTATAATGAATATACGAGACCGGGTTGTTCTACTGTGTGTTGGTCCTTCTCAGAATACAACCAGAAAACCTCACCGAAAAGTTACAACTAAATCAAAATTCTTGCTAATCCTGTAATAACTTAGTTGGCATGGGCTTTGACCAACCCGACCCTGTTCAGCACACTTTGATACCTATAACAGGCATTGATTACTTTTTTTTGTCTTGTTTTGTTTTGTTTTTTTTTTTAACAGAAACACAAGGATACTCAGTGTCCATCGGTCTTGATTGTTTGCCCAGAGTGTAAAAGGAAGGACATTCCTCGTGCACAGGTGAGCTGACCACCCATTTCTACTAATTTTGTGTCAGGGTGAATAAGATTGCGTTTTGACGGTTTTTCATGCAATTATTTTTCCTAAATAGTTATTCTTTACCTTCCAGATGGCTGCTCATCTTGATCCAATGACCGGAGACTGCGAAGAGGTGCAAGCACCCTGTCCATTGACGCAGATTGGATGCTCTGAAACTAAGGTTTGCTGGTTACTTTTATTTTGATTTCTCAATTAAGCAATCACACCTCCCTATGGTACACAAGAGGCCTCGAGTCAAACGACTCTCTTGATTACTTCTGACAACCTGCTGTTTACTGCTAGTTTTTTTTACTGCTAGTTTTTTTACTGCTAGTTTTTCTTATCATTCGGCTTATTTATAAATGATATTAGAAATCTAAAAGAATTATAAGGAAATGGAATTTACGCAACAGGAAATGCTTGCGTAAAACTTCTATTCTCGATTTCAGTATGTAGTACCAGAAAACGATTGGGTAAGCGTGGTGAACTAACGAGCGAGTCTGCTGATACAGCTCAAAGAGCGAATAATAAAACGGGTAAACTATATTTATTGCATTTGGTACTGAGAGTTTTTTCTCGTGCAAGGAATACAGACAAGGGAAAGTATACAAAACTAATTATAGATTTAAGTTTGAAATTAATAAAAGTAAAACATTAGAGATGAGAAATTATAGTATTTGCAGCATAGGGAGGCAGCGTGGCCTAGTGGTTGGGCCCTGGAATTGTAATCCGGACGTCACGGGTTCAAATCCTGCTCCCTGCCACTAGATGGATTTGCCTTCGGTGGTCCCGAATTCAACTCCTCCATGCACGCTTTGTAAATAGCCAGCTGGTCAGCCTCCCACCAGTTGGGATTCTTAACAAATTTCTGTTCTATTTTTAATATTTGTTTGCTTATTTACAGTGTCCTTAAATAAAGTACAGTGTCCTTAAATAAAGTACCTTTTTTTTGCATAGATTTTGCTTATTCATCTTCTTTCCTTTTTTTAGTCCATGAAGCTGCAAGAAAGGAGGATTCACCAAGAGAGTGCTAGTGCTGGTCACGTGATGCTCCTGTTTCAGTCAATAATGCAACTCTTTTCTGTGGTTGGCAGAACCTTGCAAGGATCTAATCAAGCCACCGTCAGAGGGTCGAACCTACCATCCCATAAAGAATTGGAGAGATGCGTTAAACAAGTGGAGAACACATTGAAAGAAAACAAGGAGTTAAAATCAAAATTGTTGCACCAAGAAAACCGTATTCGACAACTAGAAAGTGCAAGACGGGAAGAACCAATTATTGCAGGTACAGCATCGGGCCAAGAATCAACGAGAGAGCTGTCCCGAAGAATAAATAATGAAGAGGCAAAAACAGCTGACCTGGAACTTCTCATCGTTGAAGGGAATAAGCTAAATGAAGATCTTCAGCGGCAAGTTGCTACCTTAGCAAGAGGACAGGAAAATTCCAAGGAAACAATAAACCGTTTACAAAGGCAGTTTGAGTCCATGAGTCACTCACTGGCTTTGCGCAATGTTGCACTAAGTGATTTGGAGGAGTATGTCCAACAACAGGATGTATCTAGCCACGACGGAATCCTATTATGGAAAATTCCAGACTTCACGATGAGAAGACAAAGTGCTCTCTCTGGAAATCAGGCATCGCTGTACAGTCCGTGTTTCTTCACCAGTCGTTATGGATATAAGATGTGCGCACGTATCTATTTAAATGGCGACGGCATTGGCAAAGGAACGCACATCTCGATCTTTTTTGTTGTCATGCGCGGGCAGTATGACGCACTACTCCGTTGGCCATTCAGACAGAAGGTCACCTTCATGTTGCTGGATCAGGATAACGTGGAACACGTGATCGATGCCTTCAGACCTGATCCAAACAGCTCCTCTTTCCAGAGACCAAGAAGAGAAACCAACATCGCAAGTGGATGTCCCACCTTCTGCCCTCTGTCGGAGTTAAACAACCACGCCTATGTCCGAGATGACACCATGTTCTTGAAAATTATTGTTGACACCACAGATCTGTAAACCCCCTACTACGATCTTGTAGACTGATCAAGAGCATGATTTTCTGATATTTCCCAGTGATGAAACTTAAGAACCTTTGAAGAATGTCCAAGTAGCTCCAACTACTACAAGCACATAGTTTTTGAATGCATGCCAGTGATTTCAACATTAATATGTCAACAGTTTCAGACGAAGATAAAGGCCACTATACAAAGTGTTTGCACGTCAAGTCAAAACATTTGAAAAGTTTGGTGTGAACCACAAAAACGACCGGTACATCAGAAGCCCTTTACAAGAAAATTATAAGTAATAATCAATATTGGTCGAGAGAAACGACAGCAATGTTTATAATCTGAAATATGTTATTACAAGGTTATAAATAGTTTTTAACATTCATTGGAATATCGCAAATGGCTCCCGACTGGCCCTAAAAGGCGCACCCTTTAGCAGATTTGCAAATAGCTAAAAATAATTTTTTCCATTCTGATTGGCTAACGGTTATCCTGTGTTATTATTGTTCATGAGAATCGCAGCTGCACGTTAAGACAAGACAACTGACGAATTTATACGGTTCTCTAAGACTTGGGCTCAAGCCATTAAAGCTGATTAGACCGATAGTATTACTTGAAGGAAACCTTACAACTTAAAGTAACAAGTCCATCATTGAAGTCTGGAGTCAAATTCGTCTCGGTAGGGTAATTAGTTTCACGCTTATTTTTTGTTTTTGATATTTAATATTTATTTTAGTTGATTTAGAAATAATATCGGTATTCAAACTGAAACAAGGTTAAAGTGTTCTGGATTTAGTTTTCTTCGAAAACGAGGCTAGAGAAATAGGAGCTCATATGCCTGCTAAGGCGAGTAACCCGTATGTTGCCTATGTCCCCAAAGGGGGTTTTTCCCCGGGATCTCCGGTTTCCCTCTTAAATTGATAATATTTGTAAGCCTTAGAGTGTAACGAATAAAATGCAAGAAAAGTCAATGATCTGTCTCGTATGTCGCTGGTTGCTGATTTTGACAGTTCCATACGAGCCCATCAGGCCTGAGGTTATCCCGGTAACTGTAGCATGAAGTGATTAAGAGTATTTCTAATTCCCTGGATGGGATGCTAACCCATCCTAAAACTCTAGACAATAGTAGAGAGAAGATGAACTTACCTGGAATAAGATGTTGTAAAAAGTCAACCCCAGTTGGCGTCT
>OMLO01001836.1_pt1 | contig 16729 bp, 8 predicted proteins | sample 1674811 | NCBI WGS metagenome assembly OMLO01 (sample SAMN06265003, study PRJEB25207) | coral metagenome | isolation source: Coral host | place: Mexico:La Bocana,Puerto Morelos, Mexico | collected 2008-11-13 | reverse complement strand
AGGCTATCCATATTCAAAAAGAACTACCTTGCCTCAATCAGCAATTACACCATGTAAATCTAAAATTATCCTTTTAACATTTCACATTCTGTGTGAAATGTCTTAATTAGCATTTTTTGGTCTACTTATTATTCAACTTGCTTTGTAAATCCCTAAACTGAAGATGACAGAAGTTCCGTAGAAACATGTCTTGTAAACTTAAAAAATTGGTTGTTTTCCTTAAAATACTATTTACAACTTTTGAACTGTTTACTGAGCCATGCAGCCACTTATCCTTTTGGATTATGATATTTAGGAGCCATGCTTATATTATGAGTTTTTGTATCCTTTTTGGTGCACTAAAGTTATGTTTGGATAATTGTGGTAAACTTCATCTTTATAAGCACTTATTAACAGAGAATGCCAGCATTGAATTGGGACCCAGGTGCAGAAACTATCATGTTAAATATGATGATGATAAATATGAATATGATGATGATGCCACTGATTGTGTATTCCAGCTCTCCTGGATTATCTGAAAGTCTTCTAGATACAGAATGAATCTCCTTGTCTCCTGTACTGTTCACCAAATATTATCTCCCTCGTTTTGAACAAAAATGAGTAAAGTACATTTTCTAGCATTCTTTGACCGCATTTCTGCCTAAGTAAGTGTGGAAAAAAAAACCTGCGTAAAATTTTTGCCCTTGAGACCCCTCACATGATAGGTATTTCTAATAGTCTTTTGTGAGGTGGGTATGGACGATATTTTCTGGAGGCGAACAATGTAAGTAGAGGTTGTATGAATTGTATGTTTTTTCAGCCATCAAGCATTTTAGCTCTTTAATGGCAATTTTTGAAGTAGGGCTTGCTTAAGGCTAGTATGTTTGCTTGTAAAAATGGTGCAAAAAATACTGTTTCTGAATACAATATAACCTAGATAGTGGCTTTAATCTTGTCTAGCCTGCCAATAAACATTTAGAATAAACATTTTGATCCTACAGATACAGAGGAGGAACCCTTGAGACAAGCCTTTGTCGAATGTGGAGATATACAGGATGTCCGTATTGTAAGAGACAGTAGAACTGGTGCAGGCAAGGGGTTTGGGTTCATTCTTTTCAAGGTAACCTAAAGGTCCTCAGACCAGTACCTAATACTGTGCACAGCTCTTTAGACCATGTCCAAATGCCACAGGAGGCATTTGGACTTTGGACTTGAATATCATGACTTTTTTATAAAGTATAATCAACTCTCTTTTGTGCTACTTTGTCAATAGCACTTTCTTATCCCTGACCTTGAACTATAGTTTGTGGTGACTTATGGTAGATTTTGGGCAATTGCTCACAGGGACAGTATAAACAAGTACATGGATAGCAAATACAGTCAATTAGGTGAGCATATAATATGCTGGAACAATCTGAGGACTTGGTCCTTCACTTCAAACCTCTTTGCAAATGGGAAAAGATGCAGAGACAAGAAATCTAAAGGCATTTAACCATGATTGTATGGAAACTGGATTATCTACAGTATCTGAGTGGTCCTGCAAGTGTTTTTTATATGTTTTATATATATTTTAACTATATTTTAATTTTTTCACACTAAATCATTTCAATGTTGATCTTGTGTTTGTAGGAAAGAGATGGAGTGATGTTTGCTTTGAAAAAAAACAAAACAGAATTCCATGGTCGACAGTTACGAGTCTTTCCATCTTCAGAAAATCCACAACTAGGTAAAGCCATGGCCATGACTATGAAGTAGCGTTAGTAAGCTGTAAAAAAAATGTTTACATGGAGGGAAATCTGAAGAACTCATTACTAACAACATTTTTCTTTTATATTTGTGAAATATATGTCTGTAAAACCTGTGCAGGTCATCTTCATCTTAACAAATAAATAAAGATATATAATCTTCATAGACCATTCCCACAATGCAGCATTTCAAACAGGTTTTCAATCTCAACGTAAATAAACAGACAGTGAAAATAGCATGGTTATTGGAGAGAGAAAGATCAATTGGTGACTTAGAGACTAATATATGGAGCAATGCCAGACAGCTGGTGAACAGAATGGAAATTGAACCTAAGTTATGGTAATACAAATGATATTCATGGAAGTCTCAATCTCTATTCTGTGAGCTGCAGATACATTTGGATATTTTTGTTGTCCTTGTTAGGGTGTGGTCAGTGATTGAGCTTAAGGGGTCATAGAGCACAGTCTCATATATATACACTTCACAAAGTTTTTCCTATTTTCTGACAACCAACCACAGAAAAGACATCGGCCATAGTGTTAATGCAAACAGTGCTAAAAAATATGTGGAACAGAAGATGTGAATACCAAAGTGATTAAAATTGCAAGGGAACAAAAAACTAATTGATAAGTAAATAATGGGATAGTGAATTTTGAGCTTGGTAATGAAATGTGGACGATGAATTAATCAACATGACACAAGTGTAGGACAAAGAAATATCTGAGTCCCCGATGACCTCTGTCTTGACTAAGCTACAAGACCTCATGGAGAGAAAGGTTGTTAAAACTGAGTTCATATGTATAAAGGGTGAAAGTTTCTAAAGAAACTATGGTGCTGCGTCGGTGGGGGTAACAAGGTAATTTGGTTATATCAACTAAGTTGAAAATGTAAATTGGCCACCGTAACATGTTATAAAGCTGACGTTTCGAGCGTTAGCCCTTCGTCAGAGCGAATGACAGGCATCATGCATTCTGCTAGGATCAGCACTGTCAAATTCATCCTGAGTAGTGATAACAGAATAAAGATGGTGAATTAATGAGCTCTCGTAGCACAGTGGATAGAGCGCCCACCCTGTGTTCTGGAGGTCATGGGCTCGATTCCTGTTGGGAACTCGGTTATCTCTTTGTGCCACGCTCGTGTCATGTTGATTAATTCATCTTTCACAAAAAAAACTTATTGTTTTCACTCAAGTGGTACTATGACGAAAATCGCATCTTTCCTAGCTTTCCAAGCCATTTTCAAACATCAAAAAGTAGTCTGTATGAGAAGAAAAATGTAGTTCATTATTGTTAAATATCTCTTTTCATTGTAGAGATATTCAAACTTTTAAAATACGCAAATTAGCCAATTGATGATGTCATACACTCAACCAAACTGATCAAATATGATGAAGAAAGATATCTCAGCCAATTTGTATCAGAAATGTTTGATTCTCTGCAGTATGATTCTACTATCTGTGCTCCACAATACTAGCTTAACAGTTTTATTACCATGGCAACATACTGGGTTCTAGATCTCCCCAATATTTAAGGCTTTTCAGGCTTCCTTTGGCTTTCATGTTGATATTTGCTAATGATGCCTTGTATGCATGATCCAACAAGCATATAAATATGTTAGCTCAAGTTTGTGGCCTTGTTTGATGTTTTTCGAGCTGGAAATCTCGAACAAATTGAAATCAAGTGAGTGGGGACTGACTATTTGCCTTAACCAAGTTTCAATGGTCTGTGATGCAAATTGGTCAAGATAGCTTTATTTATATCCTTCATATAATATTGGGTTGAGTATATGATGTCATCAGTCATCTCATTTGCATATTTTACACATAGATTTTTTTTCAACATGGATATCGATCTCCAGGGCTAATTAAGACATTTGTAAATGGTAAACTGCTTTTTATTCTTTCTTGGAATTCTATATGATACACTTAAAAAATCAAGGGGTAAAAGTCTGATCATAGTACCACTTTAAGTATTTGTTTTATTTTTGTTGTTTTACGATTTTACCGATGTGTATCAAATGTAAATGTACATATAAATATAATGATAATGATCATTAACATATTTAAACAGGGAGCCCACTTCACCGTAAAGTGGTCTTCAGTGGGACCCTGTTTGAATTTGAGATATGTTCATGAGTTCTAATTACAACAGTGTAATGAAGCATTTTTTGTCATATACAGAATAATCAAGGGAGAGTGAAGTGAAGTGTGTTTGTCAGCCCAAATACCTCACCTTAGTTGATTATTCCAGATATTGCAAAAAATATGCTTTTGTAATAAATGAATGTTTAAAAAAAATACAGAACATATATTATTGTTGATTCTTAATAAGTGAATGTATTCTGATCTACATCTTCTATTTTTTTATTTTTCTAGGTCAGTTAAAAAGAGCCAATAAAGGTAGACCTGGATTGTATTCATTCAGTGGAATAACTGCCAAAAAAACAACAACAAATGACCACAAAGGAAAAAAGAAGCAAGCAGCGATAAAAAGACATCAGGATAGTCAAGGATTTGGGAAAATGTCTGTTAGGAAAAACTACAAGCAGACCAGGAAGAACTCAAAATGTCAAAACCGTGGAAACTGTAAAATTAATAATCGCAAAACCTAAATCAGGACAAGTAACATTTCAAAGCAAAATGAAAAAAGGAACAAAAAAGAAACTATGAGAACTAGCAAATGATCGGCATTCCTTTATTTCCCTCTTTTTTCTTTCATTTAAATTCCTAATTTTGTCTGCATTGATTACTATCATCTATATTATTTACAAAATCATAGTTAATTAATTTTAAAAATGGTTTGAGGAATATGGCCAAAACCACCCCCACCCCAACCCCTAGAAAGGAAACAACCATCTGGTGTCAGATTCTCACTCTTTGGGCAAATATATCTTGAAAGCTCTAGCTGTTATACTTTAGGGAATCATAGTTCTGTTTTGAAGCAATAATTGGTGTTTCATCATCATCTTTTTTTTCTCATTATATACCGGTATATGAATACTATTTTTAGTTTGTATTCAACTGATCGAGAGGTTTGACGTTTTTAAAGAATAATGGCTATAAATTCTTAACCTGGTTAGAACTGGGCATTTTGTTTCTGCTTATGTCTTTCTGCCAATATATTTGTCTCTGTAAAGCCTGACAGGGAAATATGACCATGTGAAGTCATGCATTCCCAAAAGGTAGCAGTACAGTTTTTAGAGATAATAGACATGCTTTCAGCACCTTCCGTTTATTGGCCATTAACATATAGATGTCCAGTACAGGGCAGATGCTCACTATAATCCTTATTATTGAGAGAACAAGTCTGATAGTTAAAATCAAACTATCTATCAAAAAATATGCAAAGCAAGCATATTTATTCACTCTCAGACAGTTTGTTTGAACCATTATCATTAAAATAGTAGAACTTTATAATGTGTGTTTCTGGTGTTTATTTTATCTGTGACATAATTAACATGTTGGCTTTGAAATAGAGGCATGCCAATATCAGAGTGCCTATGATGACTCAGACTTTATTTAGGTTGCAAAGTTTGCACAATACAGCAAAACCGTTTCTGGCAGCTGCTGGTAGGCTATTGAGCTATTTTGAAATTAATCCCCAAATTGCAGGCCTTACCTTTCCCCGGCATGCCCAGAGTGGATCCTAGAGTGAGAAAATCTAACAAGTCAAACAAGTCAAAGTTTGCTGTCCTACTTTACCTGCTCCTCAGATAGCGTGCAAGGAAGGCCGCAATGCAAGCTAATACATGTATGGTTTAGGAAGGCTCTTTGTTGGTTTTTCATCTTTTTTCCAGAATTTCGTTATGATTGATTCTTTTGTTTGTTTCTGCAGAAAAACAGATCACTGCAGAAAGAAATAAATTATAGTCTTCTGTTCTTGCATTACATTTTAAAAAAAAATCTGGAATGATCTATTGCCAACTTCTGACTTCATTAATGTAATCAGAAGGACATCACCTCTCACCATTTACATTTATAATAATATAATGTAAATGTAATTAATAATCGATTAAGTATTACCCTCTGATTTTATCCCTAATCCTCTTGTTTGTCTTTTACATACTTTTTCCAATTAAAATTGGATTCTCGCTATTTTTCTGAAATATATTTTTTGGCTCCAACTTTTTAGGTCTTGTAAATTTTTTTGGGCCTTCTGCATTCATCAATATAGATTAATAAAAGGTAACTACAAAACTTCGGTGAGTTTCACAAAAAATATGACAAGTTAGTGAAAATGAATTCAATAAAGAAAAACACCTTGAGTTATTTCTTCCAGTTATTTTCTTCCAGTTATTTTCTTCCAATCGGAAAGAATTAAGTTTCCCGCGAATACGAAGCAAGCGGATGTTATTGTGGTACCGGAAGTAAAATAGCACAATGAGAGACGTCAATTTCGTCTCCAATCTGCCATATATGGTGTGAGCCAAGAGCAAACTGAGGTCCACTGGAGGAGGTTCTGAACGGAACGTCCAATCAGTAACAAGGACCCCCCACGGCCCCTGGTTGAGGAGGGTAAGTCGAGCGTCCTTGTTGTCGGCCATCGCAAGTTCCTCTTCAGTTTGAAGTTTTCATTTAGATTTTTGTGTGATCGTAGGGACGGATTGCTAAGCGCCGCTGACTGGGGTCTCTGGACCGTACATTGAGTTTCCTTATGGTGAGTTTACTTAGAATTTGCAGTAGTTTAGTTGTGTTTGCGTTCACTTCGTGAACTTTTTTCACGATGTTCATTGTAAGCCCCTCTTCTATTTCCTGACTTTACTTTACTCTTGTTTTGTAGTTTGTAGAAACAGCAATAACATAATACGTTCAGTTGATCCTTCAAAAAAAAAAATGCAATTTCCTGTAGCATATAGTTTAAGCTTGGCAATAATTTGGTCGTTTTGAGGTTCAACTTTTAGCGCACACTTGCTTGAGGCATGGAATACTTGAAAACAGAAATGTCCTTAGCAAGAAAAGCTCGGAATCCAGCTACCCAATTATTTGTTTACTTCTTGCATATGTTCCTGATCTTTTGTAGTCTTAAATTAAAACTGCGATGTGTCTTTGCAATCATACTCTGTTGGATAAATTGCTAACTATAAGCTTAGTTTGTTACTGTTTAGCTTTAGCTTTTTCTCACATTTGTCTTCCTTTCGTTTGGGGACTTATTTCGCATCTCTGTCGTGACAGTTCTCGAAGCAAATAAAGCTATTTTCGAATACAGCGGTACCCTTCGTTTAGATATGATTGTTAAGCTGTTTTATGCTGGTAGAAAAGGAATAAGCGATTGCTTCGAGACAAGCATGTTCTGACAACTTGGTTATAGTTGGTCGGGATGTATTGTTGACGAATGCTCGTTCGAAGATTTCTTACATGTTTTTATAGTACCAGTTATTAGATTGAGTAGAATTCAAAATTCTGTAAGCTTATCAACTTAACTGAAAGTATTTACTAGTGAATAGATTTTGCTGTGAAATTTTATGGCTTGTTATTGAAATGGAAACCTCGGTTCGTATGCAGTAGCAGTACGTTGCACGACGTTTACACAAAAACACTCCATCTACAGTCGTCGCGTTGTGACCATGCTCGTATCTACTTTTTAACCACTCTCTCTTCCTCTTAGAGTTGCTGCAGGGCTGCCACATTTTTCAGCCTTTGCTTCTGATTACACCAGGACTTTTGCTTACCGCTGGTTTTATGACAAGTCAACATTAAAACTCAGGGAATTTCGTATAAGATCATCTATAATTCAAAGCAACTCCTTGCTCACGTCATTAATTGCTCCAAACCTCTTTCCTTTCTGTTCTTTCATCTTTCGCCAGGCACAGCCTTCAGAGGAACCCCCATTCTTGACGGTAGGAACGGATGTTAGTGCCAAATATCGCGGAGCTTTCTGTGAAGCCAACGTGAAGGTAGTGAAGAAGCTTGTCAAATGCAAGGTCAGTGAAGATTGAAATGGTTTCCTCGCACGTTACTTCCGTGGATTTCTGCTCTTGGAGTCGAAAAGCCGTGTCTGTTACAGCCTTTGTAATTTTGGATTATGTTCTCCCTTTCTGTAGGTTACATTTACTAAAACAAATACTTCGGTCACAATAAATGATGATTGTGTCAAAGGCTCTTTGAAGGTAAGTTCTCCTTTCTTCGTATAAGCACCCATTGCCTTGTTCTTTCGACGATCTCTTATCAGCTGATTTTCTTTAGTATCTGCTGCTTTTCTGTCACATGTAAGATTTCTCTTTTATTCTTACTGAAGGTGGGAGCAGTCGTCGAAGCCAAAAATACCGATGGCCAATTTATGGAAGCAGTTATAACCAAACTCACCGACGCCAGCTTCTATACTGTTGGTAAATGTTTTTATCATTATCTGAGTTTATGCGCCGGAGAGGTAAGCTTACCAAAACAAGTTTTTAATCAAATGAATGTTTACTTCTCTTCAAGTTTTTGATGATGGCGATGAAAGAACATTGAGAAGGACTTCTCTGTGTTTGAAAGGGGGAAGACATTTCAACGAAAGTGAGGTGAGCATTAAATTCATATTACAACATGTATATTTTGGAGTTGCATCACTTATGAGGAATTGAACACGCACGTGGTTTTCTTTACAATACATTGTTTTTATTCTCTTTCTAGACCCTTGACCATCTTCCCCTTACCGATCCTGAAAATTTTGGTACCCCGGTTGTGCAGGTAAACAATATTTGACAAATCCAGTGTGACATGTACTTGGTATGTTATACCTTTTTTATTTTGTCACAACTTGTTCACAGTGCAGCAAGTAACGTGGCAACAGTATCAATGTCTGCACCATTACTTTGGAAATGCAATCTTACTGTTACATGTACCTAGTTTTGGTTTGACCTTAACACGATTAGCAACATTCTGCTGATATCCCAAGTGGTTTTACCAATTGAAGCCATAAAAAAGATTTTAGTAGTTGTATGGAGGGCCAGTCCCTATTTTGTTACTCTTCTTCCTCTTCTTCTTCATTATTGTTATTATTAGTATTATTTTTATTATTACTATTTCTGAATGCTATAACTAATAGTAATCAAAGACTATGAGTGTGTTCAATGCCATAACTTAAAATTACTTTTACATATATTTTAAGTTATTTCACTAGCTGACTTAGAACCTCTGTCTGTTGCTAAAATCAACATTTTTTCTTCCACAACCAAGGTTTTACCGAGAGATATTTAAGAAAAAGAAAACATGCACCATGTTTCTATTGAGTTATAGAAACATGAGTGAGAGTTTGGGAGTATGAGAAATGCTGTGGGAACATGAGCTGTAACACAGAAAAGAAAGTCAACTTTTTTACTTTGATCATCAAAATGTAAATTCTCTTTGCTCGTACCATCATTATGTCAACAGCTTGTGCTAGTTCTGTGTAGCTATCAAGTTTTATACAATAGCCCAAGTTATTCTCGCATTTTGATTGGTTCTCACCTATGATACATTAGAGGACAGACGCATGGTTGATGTCATCATTACAAAGTATTTCCTTATGCATTTTAAAATGGCGGAAAGTTTTGAGAATTAAGATATTTTACATGTTTGAGCAATGATAAGGAACAAGAAAGTCTTGGTCGAAGCATTGAACAGGTACAAGAGTGAGGGGAAAAAAAAAAGAAAAACTTGGTTTTTTTTAGAAAGTGACCCAGAAAAAAAAACTTGAGCATTCTCAGTCGGCAGTTGAGCAAGACTTAAAACCAAACACAAAATTGACCTTGCTTTGTCTTGAATATAACATTCAGTAAACAAAATGTTTGTTGCATTAATTTATTAAAAAATTTAGCTTTTCTCAGTCTCAAAATAATTATTGACACAGGAATCAGGAATGAACTATCAAATCTAAAATAAACCTAAAATAAACACATAGCCTTGCCATCCAACATGGATGTTTCAGTCCATTTCAGGGCACAACAGTGAGCAACGTATAGCTCACTACAGCTCACGGCCAGCTGTATTGCAGTGAAAAGGTGTCTGCGATACTATGTCAAACTGATTTAAGAATCACCAAGCACAGAGACACAAATTTCCACCGTCGCTAATGTTCCTTTCATTCAAAACTCGAATCAAATGGCCTCCTCCTTGCAACCACATTTTTTCGAACCTAGTCTTTCAATTCCAGCAATATTTAAGGCAACAATTAAGCTTTTCAGCTCACAAGGCCGCTCTGATGACAAAACTGACTTGATTTTTCCAGCATTTTCTTTCACATTTGTAGATTTCGTAGTTCAATTCTGCTGTCACTGTAAGTTTTCATTTCACGAGAAGCCAGTTGAGTCATGTTTGACAGTAGCGTGTGTTTTAATAGATGAGTAAAATTTCTCGAAACAAATGCAATTCTTTGAACAGTACTTCCTAAATATCAGAGCGTGTCACTCCTACATCAAGATGGATCAAAGCACACGCAAATCGGCCAATTCATGACTAAAGATAAGCAAAGACAAAAATATTTCTCTCACGGTGAGGCGTGACAAACTTAGTGAAATCTTTTTTTAAACACACATGTGAGAGAAATTTCGCGCAGAAAATAATGACCTTGGTGTCAATGCAATATGTTAAAGATTCTTAGAAGGATGTAAAATTCATTCACCAAAAGGTAAAAGGGAAAAAGGAAAAGGGAAAAGAAACCTTATATCTTGGGCACTTTGGTGCAAACAGACGCTGTGAAATCTACGTTACTGTATTACCAACCAAAACAACAACAAAGTCATGAGGTTGTTGATGGGAGTTGGATGTTTTCTTAGCCATTATTTTGTAAAACTCGTCCAAGAAAGATTTCGGTAAAAGAGATTAAAGAAAGAAAAGCTCCTTAACGAATTTTCTGATAAACAAATTTGGTGAGAAATATCCTGGACCTAAACTCAAAATAGATCTGCCGGTAAAGATAAAATATGCTTACGTGTCAAAAGTTAATCACGCAAAAAGTCCTTTGTTTTTTCCACTCAAAAGTCTCAAAACTCGATAAAATTCTCGAAGGTCTCGAAACTCGACTCGAGCCTTGATCCTTGAAGATTTAGAGAATCAAGGATTGAGAATCGATTTTAGAGTATCAAGTTTCGAGGGATTGTCAACGTACCTTTGAGTGGTATTGTATGCGTAGCAACCAATGAGATTGCTTCGATTTATACAGACAACAGATTACATAAGATGGCTTTTCTTCATGTTTGCCAAAGTGGGCAAAGGTCGGCTTTCAAGTAGTTAAGGAAGATTTTGAAATAAAAAAGCTGTAGTGGTTGTGTTTCTTTATTATAATTACAAAATAAATATATTTCATATTGCCTTGCGTCTGTTCAGTAATAGATCACACAGAACGTCAAAAAATGGTAAGAACATCAGTGACACACTCGACTATATCCTTGTGTGCCACTTTTTTGTTCTTACCACATTTTGATGTCGTCTGTGATCTATTAATGAACAGACTCACAGCAACATGGAATCTATTTGTTAAATAGAAACATGGCTTTAAACCAATCAGTGCACGTATTTTCGTTGGGTTATTTTCTAAATTACAATGATGTTGCGTGACAGTACCAGTTTACATTACATTATGTTTACATTAACCTTCAAATTTCAGGCTACATATTTTCACATTAACTGGTTACTCTAATGTTTTAAGTGTGTGTTTGTGGACATATAGTATAATGCCCAAAAGGACTATTGAATATGACTTATCAAGCCTCAAAATTCCTCCGTAAAATGCACTTGGATTCACCAAAATACAATGCAGAGAGCATAAAATAGCAAAGGCTAATTCAACTTAATGAAAAGAAAGATCCAGCGCAAAGACAAGCTTGAATGTCTTGCTCATATTTTTGTCACATGTCTACATGTAGTAAGGATACCAGTTTACTGGCCGCCTTGCAAAAATCAAGCGGGTGGCCATTTTGGTGTCCTTACAGGAGTGTGGATATTTCCTGCATATAACCATGTACAGGAAAACCAACCTTATACAGTAAAACATTAAGAACACTCAATGTGTAGTTCGAGAAATTATTCATTGCCACCCCTCCTCCACAGAGGTTTTTATCCAGTTCGACCCCCATTTAATGGGAGTTATTATGCCTTAATGTTTTTAGTTTGTAACATGTTTCATTTATGCAAAACATAATTTTTTCAGTCGTACTATAAATAACCAAACGAAATCTTGGCTACTGGTCCAGTTCTACTTGCTTTCCATGGTTACATATTCTTCAAGACAATTAGACAAATGGCACTAAACCAACTTTGCTAACACTTCTGGGACATGCGGCTGGGAAGAAAATTGATTTTGGTTGCTTAAATTTTACTCTCTCTTGGGAAAAAACCATTTGTATTGTTTCATTTTCTCTCATGAGCTGCCTTCTAAACACAACATCCAAGGATTGCCATTAGAAATAAAAATGAAAAAAAAAAAACCAACTGTATAGTTTCTCTCATGTCTACTTCATGCTTAGGGTAAGCTGCTAGTCCCAGGCTATCCGACATCTTTTTAGTTGCACCCTGCTAATATTTTGCAATTGATTGTAAAAGTTTACAGACATTAAGAAATATTGTAAAATGTAATGTTAGTAGTAAAATGAGGAAGGTGTAATGCACAGTATGCCAGGGCTCCCTGATTTCCCAAATACTGGTTGGGAGCTGTCTTTACACAGCTATGGAATACATTGTAACTCACGACCATTTACCCAGTTCATACGCGACCTGTGTTCTGCTAGGATCAGCAGTGTGGATAGCAGGGCTGTCATTAAGGGCCGTAACCCGTAACACCTTTTACGGCTGAGTTCACTCGATGTTACGGGTGAAGATCATGATTGATGGTACGAACACGCTACACTTGCCTAATTTATTTTCAAACATTAAAACTGAGGTATTAAATAGGATTGATAAATATATTCATCTGGAGATGAACTTTCAGTTTGCTTAATTGTCGTGAATTACGTTTAGATGCCATTTTAAACAGCAAAACTTATTACGCACTGCGCTGCTCCGGGGAGGGCAGGGTTCTCAGTAGAAGCCGGCAACCGGCGGAAATCCGCCGGCTGTGAGCATGAAGGTAGCCGCCTGTTCAGGCTACAAAATTTTCATTTTAGTTTTAAGTTGTAACGATAAATAAACTTACGTACGATTCAAAAAGGATGGCATTTCGAGGGAAAAAAAAATACTGCTTATTCGCTTCTTCGACACGATTTGTGACAAACAAAGTTTGGATGTTACGCATTTAAAAATTTAGTAGTTTCACGATGTGTAAAAATGCGTCATCTCGCGTTAGAAGTGCTTTGAAAAAATGTTGCGAAAATCTCCGCAATTCACGGTTTGTACGGTAAAGTTTCGATCCGTCAAAGATTGGAGATGTGCCCTGTGGGCCACCTATATAAGTATTTTAGCCGTCTGTTCAAAAACCTACTGAGAACCCTGGGAGGGCATGGCCCCAGATCCCCCCTAGATGCTCAGGCCCTTTCGGGCCTTCAGAACGTGCCCATTGGCCATGTACATGTATTTCACTGCTACGGGTGATAACTTACATGCAACGGCTGCTTAAAAACTTAATGACAGCCCTGCAATACATGTACATGAGGATGTTACTACAACCTTTGAAAACGGTGTTCATATATATGCATGACAGTGGTATTCAACTTGCAGTATCACGGTATCGTAGGGGTCATGGATTCAAATCCCATTCAAGCCTGAAATTTTTTTCAAGCTTTAATTTTTCAAATGCATAAGTTACGTGTATAATGCAATGATCAATTATGTCTTCATATCAGCTTGAGCTGTCATATAGCAGAAATTGTCTTACTCAGCTGCACACTCTTAACGGCTACTTAAAGGTCAAATGACTTTAACAATAAAATGGTTTCCTGTCATTGAGTGTGCAACATTGCAAACTTTGTGATGTCAAAGGATAACAATGCACTGACATCTTCAAATGTTGACTGAGCGCCAACTGCTGTTGCATGTGAATTCTTTTGATGTCTTTGTGGTGCCATGTAACAAAATAATCACTTAATGACTGGTTTCTTGAAAAACAAAATTTCACCGTTTCTCTCAAGACCGGTAATTACGTAATACAAGATCCCCAGGTTTTGTCAGTATTAACCAATTAATAGCCGAGAGTGAGGTTGGTAAAGGAAAATGTGAAATCAAGCCCTTCCCATACTGCCTGAGCAATAGCAAGGTCAACAAAGCAAGGCCAAGGTTTGAAATCTCCTGTAAAGAACAGATGGTTGAGGTTAATAAGTTGTTTAACCCATTGACGCCTGAATGAAATTGCCCGCGACCCACCCCTAATTCCCTGGCGTTTTTTTGGATTTTTTCAGAGCAAGCGAAACCACAAAAATAAACCATATGCACAGTAACCACAGACACAAGATCAGGTTTCAAGACCTTGTTTAATTAAAGTTCAATAAATGAAGGGTCAAAATATTGAAAAGTATTAGCAAAAGGAACTCAACATTACCACGCGCCAAAATGTCCCACAGAAGCTGCGAAAATTGACTTGCGAAAATGAGTTAATTATTGACATTGGAGGAGAAAAACGAGACCAAATACAACACAGTATCATTCTTGTACTATAACAGTTAACATTTGAGAAAACAACGAAAAATAAAACCGAAGAACTCGTAAAAATCAATCTGAAAACAAGAAATCGAGTAATTTATTCACCGCGTAACGAAATATTACAGCGCTGCGAAAGATAAATGAAAGTCATGAATCAAAAAGACAACAAAAACAAGCCAATTATTTTGATTATGTGGAGGATGCAGATGATAGACAATTATGCAAATCTGCACGACTACATCCTGTCAGATGCCCTGGTTATGTCAACCACAAAAACAGGCCATATAATAAAGTTATGAAAATGTACCAAAAAATTACAAACAACAAAACAGTAGAGCGTACCTGTGGATCTTCAGGATTATCAGCTAGAGGACTGAAGGTCACTAGGTACCTGCCACAATTAAGAAAAACAACTAAGATTCAGACGTCCTGAGTTGTGTGTAGTAGACACTGTTGAGACTGTAGACACATTTGGCTGCAGTCATATATAACAATTTCAGAATCATTCTGGCATTAAAGTAACGCTTCGGCTAAGATGGAAAGAGATATATATCGGCATCGGAATGTGAAGAATGCCATCAAGCAACTGCACTGTAATTGGGTTATTCAATTAAATACAACAATTTGATCGGTTAGATTGTTTATTTCCTCATATTTTTTATGGAAAAAGTCGATTGCAAGTCCAAAACCTACACGTACACGTGTATGGAAGCCTCTTGTTCCCACCTATTGTTAAGTCGTTTTTCATGAGATTCGTATGTGAGCAACAAATGATACAAGGATTGAGAGAGAGACAACTTTGTAACTTTCCTCACATACAATTTCGCTGAAACTTCACAGGTTTACTTGTTACGTTAGGTGTAAATAATGTGTGAAATTTCGCTTTGCAATCACACTGCAAGAATTATTTTTCAGAGAATGCTTGTTTGAATTTCGCGCTAATGTGTCCTTAACCAATAAAAATTTGGTTACTAATGCAATTAGAACTTGATCAGGCTAAACCATCCAACGGTTCCTGGTGCCGGGGCCTATTGTTTTCTGTTTCCATCTTAGCCGAAGCGCTACTTAATTATAAATTACAACTACATGTTCATGTATATCTTTACTTTAGAACAGTAGAATATACCAATAAAAAAAAAAATTATACCATTTTAGAAAGTGGAATATGTGACCTCTAACATGAGAAACTGTTAAACCATCAAAATGGGCGGCTGACAAACAGCTAATGAATGGATGGGAAACAGATGTTCCAGATGTTCAAAACGGTTTTGAGTACCGTTTGAACAGCCATGGAAGAATTTTGAACGGATGCTATGAACGTTTGAACGACACAGGAAAAATTGCCAACGGATGACCCCAGCCATTTGAACGGCTAACAAAAAATTTCAAATGGATAATGCCAGCCATTCGAATGGCTAAGGAAATAATTTATTTGGAACATGTGATTCCAGGTGTTCGAATGGCCGAAGAAAAGGGTCCGTATTGAACAAATGGTGAAAATACCAGAGATCCTGATGTTTTGATAAAGGACATGATTTTGCTCCCCTTTCATATATCTATAGCTGTTACTCTTATTACACACTTCTTCATTTCTGCTTTCAAAACTTGACAACTTAGAAATGGACACCAAAAGATTTTTTTAGCAGAATTGAACTGGCAATAATCATTTTCCATCATGGACCCGAATCTGTCTCTTAGCAATAATGTACGGAAATTTGCATACCAATTGTCAACCCTTTATGCATGACCTGTAACTTAAGATCTGTTGATAGAGATCAAGCACACTTGAAGTTTCCTTGACACAGCATAAAATGAGCCGTTGTGCCATCTGATCACAGTATTTATTTCTTGAACCATGATTTTAATTAAAGACAGTTTTTCTTTCAGAATGGACAAACGTGGCCATTTGAATCAGAAAGGTTGAATGCTTGTTTTAAACAAACACAGCCATTTGGGCGGCTGTATAAAGTTCCTTCTGAACAGATAATCCCAGCCGTTCGAAAGCCCAAATCCTATCAGATACCATTGGCCAATCAAACGACTGATTAGTTTTGAGTAAATGAATAGCAGCAGCCATTCAAACAGCTGAATACTATTTTCCCGAACAGGTGACATTAGCTGTTTGAAACACTGCTGTTCCTTGCTAATGGATAACAACAGCCGTTCGACAGCTGCATTTTTTTTGAACGGAAAACCTCACCCATTTGAATGGAAAACTATTTTTTTCAAACGGGTGACCATATTTTCAAATGGAAGAAGATTTTATTCAAACCGATGATCTCAGCCGTTTTAACTGATGAAGACTTTTTTTGAACAAATAACCTCAGCCGTTGCAACGGATGAAGATTTTTTCGAATGGATAACCTCCGCTGTTCAAGCTGATTAACATTTTTTTCCTAACGGGTTGCAGCAGCCGTTCGAAGGATTAGAATTTCTTCTGAACAGATGATCCAATCTGTTCGAATGGCATCCCATTGA
>OMLO01001835.1_pt1 | contig 16735 bp, 9 predicted proteins | sample 1674811 | NCBI WGS metagenome assembly OMLO01 (sample SAMN06265003, study PRJEB25207) | coral metagenome | isolation source: Coral host | place: Mexico:La Bocana,Puerto Morelos, Mexico | collected 2008-11-13 | reverse complement strand
CGGAGTCGTGGAGCGTTAGGGGGGTTAGGGCAGGGCAAATGGTTGGTGCAGGTTAGGGACGATTCCTCCATGTTGAACCATGTTGAGCAAACAAAAATAGGGCCAAAATTGCTTCAAACAAGACCGCTAAAGTTCTAAAGATGAGATGTTTTGATGTGGGAGGAGCAAGTTTTTGTAAAGGCATCAGTGCTTTGTTAAGGTATCAGAACTTTCAAACATTAAGAATTAACTGCAATTCATTCAAACATTTATATATCATATATTATATATCATATCATATATATATTGTATATATCTATATATCATATATATATATATATTATACATCTATCTCTGTCAGTCCTATCAACCTTTAAATCAAAGCAAGGAAGCAAAGCAAGGCTTTCCGCGGCGCTGCATGTCATGTCATCCCATGTCATCCATTCATCCAACGGATTTCCCCCCCAAAAAAAAAACAGGTTGGGCCTCCACTTGTCTTGGCGCTTCAGCACCTGGTGTGATGAAAGCTGTTTCCGCAGCCAATAGCGCGGCAACAGAGGCACCTGACACCCGCTAAGATCATCATCGAAAAATGGGGGGCACTTAATACACAAAACACAACACATCCACCTCCCCCTTGGAAGAGGAGATTCCTATTGGAAACCATCATTTCTAGGGGTGAAATTGTAAGTTTCAGGGAGGAAAATCAACGGCTGGAAGGGAAAAAAATGATGGGTTTTATAGAAGATCAGGTGTTTTTTTTTCTAAGGGGTGACTTCTTTCAAGTTCCATGTTGGTATTCAAAAGAGGGGGAGGATAGGATAGGATAGGATAAGCACTAAGCTCCGAAGAGCCTGGCTGCTGGACGTGATAAAGTAAATTCGTCCAGGCGGTACTAGAGGCGGATGGGGGCGTACCAAAAGCCCATCCCCTTGTTCAACAAGTGCACCTAATTACCACAGATCGGCCATGAGCAGCACACCCTCCAGGTAGTGCTACTCAGGCCGCCGCGCTAAGCGGTTCAATGGCCTGAGCGACAAAAGCCATTGCGCAGTGGGCAATGGCAGTCCACTGCACTCAGCCACGCAGAGCGGTTCAACGAGCGCAGCGAGCCACTGAGCAGCTGTACAAAACCAAAAGTGGACACCTCTAATCTGGCTATCAAATAGAACCGAGAAGCAAACATCAAGTCAGCCCTATCACATCGTCACCTATCCGAGCTCCATATGAAGCGAACAGGAAACTAGTGATCCCAGATATGACCTGTAAACAGGGGCCGCACGTCCGGACGCGACCTCAGACCTGTACAGCGCACCAAAAGTCATAAACGAAAAAGCGCATTCAAGGCACTGTGCAAAATCTGATTTCCAGGAGACACACTCCGGCCAGAAATCAGGATGTCCTGATGCCTAGCTCACAGCTGTACATGATAAACAGGAAGGCTGTCCCAAAACTTGCAAGACGCCGAACTGTGGCGTCGACATGGCACGATATCATCAGAGGCATCTTCACGCTCAGATATCGCTGGCCAGAAACCTCTTGTGACATGAAGATCTGGCGCCTTTGCCCACTCACTAAGCTGTACATAATGTCGAATTGTAATGAGTGGTCCGCTGGGTCGCCCACGAGGAGGACTGTCGACATGACCCAGCCAAGTTCCTGCGGCAAATATCGTAAAGAGCTTCGTTGTCGTACATGATGGTCACATCGGTGTGCTCCAACAATGAATGCACACACAAGACCTCAAAGAGATGTAGACAAATCAAGCGTACATGTATGGCTTGTTGTACCTATTCCAGTTGATTTTTGTACACATGTAGTGCCGTAGAATGTATCAATATTTTTTTGATAGATTTGCCTACATGCCAGTAAAATCATTGTGTCCAATAAACTAGTACTGTAATCCTCTTGCAAAATAAAAGGTGTCTTGGTTTGAGGTGCAAAACATGAAAAACAAAGGTACTTTTCACAGACGAAAGGCTGTATTGTAGGGTTCCACAACGGCTGTAGTCACCTGTGGGCAGCACCACACTGTGAAAGAAATCTTGCTCTTTTTGCCGTAGTCCACAGACAAGCGCTCCAACATCAGGCAACCAAGGCCGGATCCAGTGCCGCCACCGCAAGCGTTGTACACGCAGAATCCCTGCAATCCTGAGATAGTTTGACTAATGGCAATGCCCCATGCCTTTGGGGTGGCATGGCCATGATTGCCAATTACCAAATGATCCAACTTCATCCAACTGTAAACCATCAACATCCAAAAAGATGAATGATTGCAATTCCACAATACAACAAAAAACGAACGCTGCTTTCAGTCTGTTGGCCCGTACAATTATCTGCAAGTTGTAGTCGGTGTTGAAGAACGACAGGGTGCCATCGCCGAAGTGATGCCCTGGCCGCTCAAGAGTCCGATACTAAAGGCTCATAAGATAGGATTGGTACCGCACATGTGCCGCAGCGACAGTACGGATTACCTTCATCTCCCAATCTTTGTCCACACAAGCTTGATTCCACCATGCTTCCCTGTTTGAGCCAGCTGCCTTTTCCGAAGCTTTGGATCTGACAGCTTTGTCTATCACATCATTCCATTTCCTGAGCTCAGCCTCGGTGAAAACCGAAGTAAACAATGTGTCTTTGACAAGTTTTCCATGTGACGGAATCCACAAAAACTCCAATTTGGCAACGGCGGACTGCAGTTGTCGAATCAGTTGCTGAACCTGGCGGGCAAGGAGTGGTGTGCTTCCAATGCAGTCATTGCACAGGGCCAACGCACTCTGACAATCCGAAATCAAAATGACATGTTTTTTCCTTGCAAGGTGTGGTCTGGCACGGCAAGCGTGACTCAAACCCTGCAATGTCTGAACAATGGCAACAACTTCTGCTCTAAAGGGGCTTTGGTCTTCCCCAGCGATACCACCTGTGAAATGTTGATCTGCCGTGGGCAAATAAACTCCCCAAGCCGCAACCTGTGAGCGGGTGGTGGACCCGTCTGTAGCTAACGGCAAAGGCGTAGATGATTCATCCATGCAAGTGGTCAATGTCTGTATGAAATTTTCCATGATGTCACCGTTATCCTCTGGGGGCGGAGCTGGCATTTCTAAACAAACCTTGGCAAACAACCGTTCTTCGGCACGGTGAGAGGGGCGCCCAATCTGCGCTCGAAGATGTAATGTTGCAGGACATTCCCACACCAAGTGTGGCCTTGATGGGGTGGATCCGCCACAAATGCATTTGCGACGTGGGTGATCCGCCGCCAACCTAGCCCCAACATTGAAAAACCAAAAGCTAGCACCTGTAGCCAAACATGCATGTTGGATGCTCCTGTCATGATCATTTCGAAACAAATAGTTGCGTCCCTGGAAAAGACAAAGTCCTGGAGGTGGGCCAGGGAGCAATTGCCCCCGAGCGCATCTTTCGGCACCTTCTCCTTGACGATGCAAGGATCGTTGCACCCGTTTGCACTTCTTCAGCTCGTTAGTTCTGAAGACATTGCGGAGCCACTCAAAAAGAATGACAGGGTTATCAACTCCAAGCTGAAATGAGCGATGCTGTCCATGAGAATCCAAACGCTGAATGGTGGAGCCATCCGCTGAGATATTCCATCCACATTGTTCTACAGCACCAGCAGCTTGGGGAAGCACCTGTTGCCAAGTTTTGGAAGCAAAATCTCGGCCGCAATGATGTAGCCACACTGGCGGATGTGAGTGGTATCTGATAGCCCGTTGCAAAGAAGCCCAAACTGTAGCAAATTGGGGGTCTTGCTTCCAACCAAGAAGTTCTAATGCAATGCACGCAGGGAAATCCTGCGCAAAATGCGGCCCGAAAACCCACAAAACTGATTGGCGTAGCTCATGCAATTTGGTCTCATCGAGCTTGGCAAGTCCGCTAGCCCAATTGAAGAGTGGAGTGATAAGCTTGGCAATGAGGGCGCATCTAGCGTATCTTGCAGAAACCGCCCATCTAATGAGCTGCAGTCTTTTGCTGGCAAGTGCAACATCATACTGTGCAAGTTCGACTGGATTTGATTGATCCAAGTGATATTCCAACCCAAGTACTTTGAGATCCGTAGAAGTTTCACCGTATCCAAGGTCATTGGGACTAAATCTATGTACTAGCCCAGGGTCCCTGGCCGCAACCGAGCATTTGGAAATCTGGCACTCCAGGTTGAAACAAGCGTCGAAAGTGTCACTTCGTTGCTTTGCAACCTGCACTGCATCGTTTGCTGCATTGGCTTTCGTCCAAAAGGTTCTGTCATCCAAATAGACGCATCCATCAAGGTTCTGGTCCACGAAAACAAAGTCACACCATACTTTCATGATAGCACTGGCGATTAAAGGCGAGAAAGGGCAACCTTGCATGAGGCCTCTACCACAAACCTGCCAACATCGTCCAATGATCCCTTTGGAAGAGAAAATTCTGCGGTTCTGGCAATGATGGCCGGAGGTGCACGCAAGTGCCTTAAAACGGCCGCTGCTTGATCAAGATCTATCGTGTCAAAGAATTTTGTCAAATCTTGAGAGACGAAAATTTGGTCTTCAACATCCTCTTCTAGAGCGGCAGCAATGCGGATGTGGGCGTCTAGTACGCCACGACCAGGGAGACCGCCTAAGGTGCGATGATCTGCCCATTGCAAAGCCCATGGTCGAAGTTTTCTTGCTAAAACACGTGCGCCACATCGCCACAGAATGGAGATCACACTCAGAGGACGGGTCCCCGTGGTTCTTTTTGGGATGACTGCAATTCTGGCTTCAGCCCATCGTTGGGGAACGTGGCCTTCTTGAAGTACCCGATTCCAAATCAAAGCAAGGGCGTCCCACCAAGGTTGCGGGAGCCGAATCAAATCTTTGGCTTCCCACCCACCAGGTCCAGCTGCTTTGTCCTGCATGTGCTTGCAAGAGCTCAAAAGGTCTTTGCCAGTTAGGATCGGTATTGGCATCGTGGTAGAAGGTGCCTGGACACTATTCAAAAGGGCAGTTTGGAGATTCCAACGGACGTCCGTGATTGGGCGTTTGGTCCAAATCTCCGTCCACTGCTGTTCAGCCTCTTGGATTTGATGTTGTGGACATATAGCAGTGGCCTTTGCAAGCCACAAATGTCGCGATTCGGCATCAGCTAAAGCAACCTCTGTTCGGACTGCCGACGCTCGTCGGCGGATCCATTGGGATTGTTTGATGCTACTGTCTTGGAGAGATGTCTTCCATGCAGTGCGGTGTTCCTGGATGCAATGCCTTTCTTTTTCGGCAATGGCGTCTTGCAGGATGGTAGCAAGTTCTTCTGCGTTGGCATTGGTGTTCCCGATGAGCTGGGGTATCTTAACTTGAAGCATCTGGATGTTCTTCCGAAGAACTCGTTTGAGATCGTCTTGGTGAGGGCGACGAATGAGTTCAACCAGTCTGCGGTGAACACGTCTGAGTTGTCTCAGCAGCAAAGGTTCTTGTGACTTCGCAGCTTTGTGATACGCTGCTTTGGGTTTGGGCGTCCAACCTGCAGAGCGGCGTGTACCTGTGGAAGAATTATCTCCAGCAAGTGCATCTTCAGCAAAGTTAGACAGCATAGTCCAGCCTTGATCCAAACTTTGTTGTTGAAATGTCTCACTAAACCTGAGGGACGACCAATGTTCTTGAAAAAATGCTAGGGTTTGTGCATCAGTTGAAGAAAATCGTCTTCTGGAAGGCAAATAGCAAAGATCAACAGGGGTGGCTATTGGAATTTCGTACCCGACCAAATCATGATCAGAAAGGCCAGCCTGCTGCCATCTCTGCGTGGCGTAGTAATCCCTGGACGACAATCCAAAATCTAAACGTCTTTTACCATCTTTTCTGGTGGCAATGGGCAGCCCTTCGGCCGCAAAATCCTCATCAAGAGAAAAAGCCTTGCCACTTGCCAAAAAAGGGGAGATTTCCTGGTCTTCTTCTGTTGCATTGTAATCTCCAAGGAGTATCCATGGGAGTCCTGAGCTATTTAAAAATTCGAGGGTCTCTGAAAACAAGCGGCTGCGGTCATCAGAGTCGGATGCATGGCCATAAATGGAGCCAATCAAAAACTTGTGATATAACTTTGTTCTGAGATGTCGGCACGAGCAGTTTGTCGAGTTGATGGAATTTCGATAGCTGCAAGTGCGAGCCGGTGAGGGTCAGTGATATCAGGAAAAACTGCCCTCAAAGGAAACTTCGAAAGCAAGGCAACTCTTGTGGATCGATCATTGCTTCGGGGATCAACGTCGCCAAATGCAACGTGATAACCAAGTTTTAAGCAGTGACTTCGGAACGAGGCCCTTGAGGGAAAGTCCACATCTGCTTCTTGGATGGCAACAATGTCAAAATCAAATCTATTAATTAGCACAGCAAGCCCTGGTAGCTTGCTGGTGACGGCAGGCACATTAACTGTTGCAAACTTCGTCATTTCAAGGTAGAGGTGACGTCTTCTTTTGTGAAATCTTTGGCATGAGTATTGATGTGCGATCGAGCGGCAGCCCATACATCTTTGAAGCCAGAGGTGTCCTTTATCCTCTTGGCTAACTGTTCATGCCGTTTTAGGTGAGCAAGTTGACGTATCTTATTGTTTTTGACAAACCTGGAATCACGAGGTGGACATGGCATCTTGCGAAGGATCGGCAACTTGGTCCAACAAAACTGGCATTTGACACACTTCCACGCAACACCTAAGAAAATGGTGTTACGTTGCAGTATCTTTGAAAAAGCGACCTTCGGCCATCCAAAAGGGCGGCAAGAGTGCTGACCAAAGTCAGTGATTTTTGCCTTGGCTGCAGCTTCATTGATACGAGTGGCTTGAGCCGCAACATGGACGATGTGGGGGCGATGTTGGCGTCTGTGTGCCAAAGCCCATTGCCCAGCAGAAACGTCTGGATGTTTTTCAACATGGTGTGCTGTCTTGGCTTTCTTGAAAATGTGTACAGAGGCTGTGTCAAGGAGCTCTTTTCTGTAACCAACAGGGCAAAAAGCACACTTCCACCCGAACTCAACACCATGTTTGTTTTTCGTAGATTCTGGTGGCGGCAGGGGCTGACGGGACCATCTTCGAAGAGGGTGTGTTTCATCATGATGTTTCCTTCTGAGATGATCGCTTCGAAGTTTGGTGAGCTTGACTTGTGTGGATGTTTCCCAAACTTTTGGACACCAAGGACATTCACTCCTGAAAACTCCAGGCGCAATTTGATCAATGGGGATGTGACCAGTAAGGCCGCGGTTCTTCTTCTGATCAGCTGTGGAAATTTCACAGGATAAGTCAAACCCTGTAAGATCTTGATCTTCATTTGCGAAGGGGGCATGTTTGCTGGCTTTGGCGGGCCGAGCTGTGGATGCAAAATCTGTCAATGCAAGTTTCTTGGAGCTACGTCGGGTTCTGTGAGCACTGGTGGCCGGAGTAGTGCACCGAGCGCTGGCAAAATCTGTGAGGGCAATGGACTTGGGTCCTCCGCCACGCATCTTCTTTGAAGTATCAAATTTTTCAGGATCAACCTCTTGAGGGCTTTTTTCGAATGCTCGCTTTCTAGACGTCCATTCTTCTTCATGTCCTCCACTGACAAACTCATAGTGCGCTTTCCGGTAATCAAAGAAAAATTTGAGAGTGAACTCTCCTTCTGGATTAAATTCTTTGATTTCATCCCAGTTGGTTGCAACAAGGGCTCGGAAACCCAAAGTCTCTGCAAGGATTTTGAACTCGAAGGAGCCGGCCCAAGTTCCGACCTTGGCAAGTGTGTCAACATATGAAGCGAAGGATGCTTTGGTCAATTTGCCAAACTGATCAGTGCGGTCCCATCGCGGTTCAAACTTCGGGAGGTCCTTTTTGAGGATCGACGTGAGATAAGCTCTGATTTGACGATGGGTTCTTGTCTTCTTGGGATTGTGTGCAGTAAGGCCTTGGGCTACGGCATGGAAAACACAATCACCAGCCCCATCGTTTTGGATGCGAGTTCCTCCTGCAAGATCCCAAGTGTGTGGGTCTTTGTCTGCATCCTTGGAATTCTGAGATTCAAGGCGCGGACGTTTAGTTGCAGTTTCTCCAGCCTTAGTGGGGCTATCAACTGCAGCACCAGACATAGTAGCATCTTCGCCTTTCTTTTCATCTTCACCTCCTGCATTTTCATCATGAATTATGACGACACGAGTCTTGGTTGCTTCACTATTGGAATGTCTGTCTGTATTATTCCAGGCTGAATCGAAAGCAATTCTGTTGGGAGCCCGGATTTGTTGAATTTGCCGTTTGTCATCTCGACACTTGCTGTCTTTTACGGCTTGTACTTCAAAGGACTCTTCTTCGCTTGGATCAGTGAAGGTGGCTTGGACAACATCTTTTGCATCCTTCCAAGTGGCTAGGAAGCCCCAAGTTGACGAAGACCTTCTGCGAGATTTATCAAGAAGCTCGATCTCGGTGAAGCCAATGGAAGAAAGCATCTCGACAACTGTTTCGTAGTCAGTACTCCAAGGGACACCTCTCAACTGCCATCTGCCACGTGGGGGCTTCCATCTCGGGTCATCAGCTGGGACCCGGTAGCCGATTTCATGGTTGCCTATGACAATGGCTCCATTGGCTTGCCGGCGGACTCGTTGAGCGTAATCGTTCCAATTTTCTGGTGATTGCCATGGGCTCCACAGAATACGGGTATTGGATGGTTTCCCAACATAATCAACAAACCAGCGAACACCATTGCTTTTGACTCCTCCGGAATCAAAAAGGATTTTGGCGATGTCAGGGGATGTGATTCTAATCAAACCTTGGATTTGCCAATCATCTGCAACTTCGAATCCCCAAGTGTCTCCACAAGCTGCTTTGGCTTTGGCTGTTTGAGATTCACACCACTGCCTTGCTGCCAAAGGGGCTTGTTGCTTGAACTTCTTCCAGTCATGCTCAACAAATCGGGTGTCAGTTGAAAGTCTTAAGACTACACTTGAATCCTTTTGGGGTCGCACACTGTGGGTGAGCTTGTGTTTGCAAACATGTTCGGATTCAAGTTGTGGTCCGTTTGCATGGCAATGCAACCAACCTTTACGAACTTGCACTTTCGATCCGAGCTGGCCGGGGATGCGTGTTTGCACCGCGCTTTTGAAGAAAGACAATTTATTTTCAGGATCGTCATCAAAATCTTTCCTACCAAAGAAGGCAATGGAAGTTTGAACATGAGTGGTTCCTTCCAGCATGTCGAGTGCCTCCTGCGCAACAAGTGCATCATCCGTCAGCAACACGACTCGTGAAGGATCGCTGGAATCGAGTTGGTGTGACAATTCAACAGTGTCTTTGATGAACTTGATGTCCTTTCCATTCTTCCAATCTTGGGACCGAAGCTTCCACACATGTTCAATCCAATTGGAGTCATCATGTTTGGGGCTCTGGTGCCACCAAGGTGCATTATGGCCTGAGGTTTCCCAAGCATTTGGCTGAGTCTTCTTCTTTGGTTTCCTTGATGGCTTTTTGCGAGGAGCATCGTCAGCATCAACAACCTTGTGTATCAAAGATTTGAGTTGCTGCAGAAGATTGCCTGGCTTGTAGCTCTTGATCAAATCCTTTAATTGGCTTAGAAGAGCTGACTCTGGGTCCTCTTCTGCATTCCGATCCTCATCAATTTCCCTCAGGATCTCACGTAATCCACTTAGGATTTTCTCATCTCTTTTCCGGGCAGTGACTGTAGCACCTAAGGCCCCTCCTCCCTTCATTGCATCACGACGGATCTGCATCGTCTGCTGCAGCTTGATTTTCTGACTCACAAATGGGACATTACAAAAATGCCGTCTTGGACAAATCTTCCAACGGCGACCAACGATCCACCCTGCACCACCTGCGGTGATTTGATGTCGCAATTTTGGATTCCAGGCAGCTCGTCTTCGCGAGTCACAAAAATCTGGAAATCTCCTTGGACCTTCTTGCTCTGATTCATGGCGGTTTGCATTCAAAACAAGTGTCAAAACACTGAACAAAAAGAATGCAAAACCCAGACCCATCATGCCAAACAAGCAAAACATAGCAATCATCAATCCTAAACAGTAAACCCCACTACTGAATAGTTGCATAGTCTTCGCCTATGCCATTTCCATGATCGCCAAATAGGCATGTGATCTGTGCATTCGTACCCCAAACTGACTGGGGCCCGCCCTCGCTTCGAGTCACAAGAGACCCGGGAAGCTGCACGTGGAGAGCAGTTGTCTGCAAGTTTACGAATACGATCCAGCACCAAGTCAACAATCTCCTTGCCGATAGTGTAGTGCCTGATTGGTAGTCGAACAATCCAAACCGGAAAAAAACAAGACACGCCGCCAAGAATTTTTCTTGAAACAAAATCGTAGATGTAGCAGACATCTTTGCAAACGCTCTGATGTTCGTTGTTTCGATAAGGTATTTTTCCGACATGAACCTATCAAATCAAGAAAACACCATGCACACATGCACAGCCCAGATGCCCCCTGGCAAAATTGTTGGCGGCGTCTTCCTTTCCAGAAATCAACTGCTCTGGGTGGAAAAGTTGGCGGTAGGTGCCGGTTCGCACCTCGTCAACCACCGTAGGTTCCTGAGTTTTTCAATCATCTGTTGTACTTCTGCATCAACCTGGCAGGTAGCAACGAATGCCATCAAGGGTTCAGATGCAGGTAGGTGCGGACGCACCAAAGGATAAGAGTACACGTCAATGCAACAAGCGCATGAGACGAGAAAAGTGCAATGCAATTGCGGCAAGGGCCATCAACGAGTGAGTGTAGTTGAAACTAAAAAGTTTCATCCAAGTTGCTGAAAGGACTAAAGGCCTAAACGAGTTTTTTCTTCGAAAACAATGTTTGCAATATGAATGCCAAGTGTGTTGGCTGCTATTGCATGTGAGACCCGGGAATCGAGGTCTGAACAAGAGTCAAAGGTAATCCAACCGCTTTTGCTGGTACACCGTGGCTGTTTTTCCCACCAAGAGGATGGGACATTAAACTGAACTTGAAGTTGAAGCCTGAGTTTTTCAAACTTAGGACAATTCACGAAAAAGTGTTTTGCACTGGCATGTGGTTCCTCACAAAAGAAACACGAACAGTGTTGACCATTTTTGGGTTCTCGTTGATAAAATCGACGTGTTGGGGTCCAGATGGCCCCAGATAACCAAATGGTGAGAATGTTCTTATCGGTCGGAGTGAGATTTTTAACGAACCTTTTCCAGAGTGGATGTGAAAAGATTTCCAAGTCTACGTCAGAAATTCCTTCAGAGTCAAAACGTGGTTTTACCTGAAGCAAAAGCAATTTCCTAGCACGGATTCTTAATGCATGTGGAATGTTGGTTTGATCGCATGATTTGTCAATACGAGTTTCACTGGAAAAATCCCCAGGGTGGTCTCCAAATACTTTGCCACACTTGACAGTTTCGTCAGAGGTTCTGACAAAAATACTATCTTGAGTGTAGCGAAGATATTGTAGTTTAAGAATCTTACATAGTGATTGTATCGAATGCGTCAGCCTTGACGAACAGTGTTGGAGCAACTGCGATGCATTACACAGTCCTCGAATTGCCACACCGTAGCGTGGATGAAGGTCAACGTGTTGAGCCCAAAAACGGGCCTGACACCACCACGAAGACGAAGCGTTGGTAATGGCACTGAAGAGTTCACGCGCAGCCTGCAAAGAGCCGGGAGACATGAGAGGGGAAGCCCAATCCTGAAGTGGTTTAATAAAGGCCGTGGCTAATCGACCCCTAGTGCTGATGGATCCAGGGCAACGGGAAAGCTTCTGGACACACAGATCAAGTTTTTGAGAATCCCTAGCCTCGACTGGAGAAGTACTTTTATTGGGGTTATATTTAAGACCCAGATGTTCAATTTTCTTTTGTGAATCTTGAGGATTGGAGATAGACCATATTTGAGTTTTGTCAGGATTGACCTCGAATCCGACTGCGTTGTCAAAATTGTTGGTGTAATCCAATGCCGCCTGCAGGTGGTGATTATTACCAAAAGTTGAAACGCCAATTGTGCGATCGTCCATATAGGCCCAAGTGCTAATGAATGGGCTAATGAGTTTAACCCCTGCAGACCATGGACCAATGCAAGCACTGAGTCCCAATGGGCTAATGGGGTCACCTTGAGGAATGCCCCGCAATGGTATAATAGGTATTGCAATTTCGCTACCAACGACACAAATTCTAGGTGCCCTCCAAGCATGGTTAAGGGTGGCGAGTATTTTAGGGTTTGCGCCGAGAGACTGTAGCGCAGTTAGCGCTACCTCAGGCCACAAATGATCAAAGGCTTTTGACAAGTCTGTTTCAGCAATGTGTTCAGGTTCAAAGGCAAAAAAGGATGCAGTGGCATGAACGACAGAAGTCTTAGCTTTCCCACACCATTGGTCGGCGGGGGGAGGTGGCAGAACTTTCAAAAGGGCCTTGTGCCAAACACGAACTAGGATGCTGGCGACACTAATGGGTCTGGATTCGCTTGGGGCCTTTTTTGGGAATTCCAACGACTTTCCAGGACCAAAGTAGAGCGGAAAGTTCCGGGCAAGGCTCAGGATTATTATAGCAAAACTCGGTGGTTGCACACCAGAGCTCATAGAGTTCGTCAGCAAGTGGTGTCAAATGCTTTTGTAAAGCGAGGACTTCAGTTGCAGTCCAACCGTCAAACCCAGCACTTCCAGAAGCCTCAAGAGTGGCCATCCAAAATTCCTTCCTGGATGGAAGTTTCTGTTCTGTTTGCCACTGTGGGCAATGGTATTCTGCTTCAGCCGCGAGTTTATTCCATTGTTCAGCGGCTGCTTTGGGATTTCCGTTTGGGCACCAGTGTGTTGACCAATCTGTCCTCATGTCAGCTGCCGAAAAATTGGTGGCTAGTGCAGGTGGTTTTAGGAGTGCCTTGGCTGGCTTCCAAGTTTCAAGGGAAAAAGTTTTGAACTTTGCTCTCCACGCTTTTTGATTCTGTTCGGAAAAAAGTTGTTCTTGCTGCTGGATCAAGGAATCAATGAGAAGAAAAGCAGAATTTAAAGTATAAGATGCCGCAGGTGAAACGCCTGCCGAATGAAGAACCCCTGTTAAGCGATGATGAACCTGTGGAGGAAGGATATCACAAGAACAAGTTCCCTGCCTGACGAGTTCAGTGCAAACACGGTGGATTCTGAGGAGACGACGGTGCAAGACGCTCTGTGGGGCACGATGGCAGGCGTCATGTGCACACGGCCGAGAGGTAGGGAAGGACCCCTTGGGTCTTTCCGCTTTGGAGAGTTTCGCCACAACTGACTGCAAGTTCAAAGGCTCGCTCGGCTCTGGCATGCCAACGGCGCCAGCTGCTGAGGAGACTACACTTGGCATCCAGTTTTGGAAGCTCAACATTCACGATTTCTAAAATCTTTTCAAGCTTAACTTTAGGGAGATTTTCTGCCAACCATTGAAAAGTTTGACACCTGCGTAACCTCTGAGTTTGAGGCTGCTGTTGGACTTGGTTAGGCCAGTGCACCTGGTAGGTGACCGCGAAGTGCGTAGGTATACCTGGCAGAGGCGAAGCTGAAATTTGGCTAACACTTGTAGTGGCGATAGCTCTGGTAGGTGATGTTCCAGCATGAGTGGTATGCGACGGTTTGGCAAAGTACCATTCAGGAGGCAAGAGTTTGTCATAAGTGGGACCCCAATTAAAGTCACCTACGATAAGTTGATTTGGCTTGGATGTGACAGAACAATGAAATAACAAGTTAGAAAACCAGTTGATATCACATTGCTTAGCTGGACCGTAGGCAGAGGCGACCACAAAATTGGGAAAGGTAACAATACAAGCCCTGTGATTGTTGGTAAGATCATCATTTTTACTGCCTATGGCTTTGCCCAAGGTGCGAAGCCAAAGTACTGCTGTTCCCCCCTGTCTTCTGACACCAGAAGAATTGAGAGGTGGAGGTTTAGAGAAAAGCGTGTTCCAACCATGTGTTTTGGCAAGGCGGGAGGCCCACGGAACATCTTCAGTGTGATGACGAGTCTCTTGTAACATTATCATATGACATGATTGCGTGTGTGCATGGTGCAAAATCGATTCTAAACGTGCCCGGGTCAAATTAGTGCAATTTAACGAAAGGACACGCAGCATGTTGTTATCTGGATGTCACTCGGCATGTTTTTTGATGAGATCACGACGGCGGCCCTTGCCTTGCAGAGCACCGTTGGCCTGTCTTTTTAAGAAAGCTTTTTCGGCAGCTTTCTTTTTCCATTCTGCAGTTTGCCTTGACTTAATTTGAGAGCTTGGTTTTCCTGGGTCCAGGAACTTGCCAAACAGAGTGGTTTGCCATTGTCGGAGAGTAACTTCCTTTGGCCGCGCCTTGCAAGGGAACCTACGCATTCTGGCGAAGCCACGACATTCTCCACTGACTTTGCAAGGAAATTGCCTACCTTGCTTAGGAGTGAAAAAAGGAACGTCAAAATTAGGCTGGCAAATGCTGCTAGCGAGTTCAGGATGCTTGTCGGCTGTTTCTTGGCTCCATTTTTCCCAAGCGGTTTCAGCACTTTTCTTGGCCTTTTGGGCAGCAGTTTGGCCTGCCTGTGCTAGTGTAGCTAATCTGAATTTGCGTGGTTGCAAAGGAGGTTTGCAACCTTGACATTTTTGCCAGTGATTATTGGCTTTTGTTTTCTGCTCATTGCGTGTGCCTTTAGGAGGCTTCCAACCACAACGACACTTGAGATGGTCTCCAGGTTCAGGAGCTGGGATGTCATCGGGCACGACTTGATCGAATTTATCGATAGTATTCACAGTGTTTGCTTTGCGACACTTCAAACGAAGAATGCTATGCTTGGTGTTGCGGTCATCGGAGGTGCCGAATGACGACTGCTTCAAACCGAGAATGCTGAGAGGAGAAGCGGATTGATTTGCTTTGCTGCTGTGGCTACTGCCACTGCTAATGTTAGAAGGCAAAGGAAGACGGAGGACGCTGCTGACTTCAGGGTCGAGTTTAGGTCTTTTGCCACCCCCTTTAAGAGTGGTTGGCTTGAGTATGGCACTATCAAGCCATTGTGCTTCGACTTCGGCTGGAATACTCTCACGAGGCTTGAGAAATTCGTAGTGGAGAGATTGAAGTTTGAGGTATATGATCTGAGGACGCGTCTTCTTGTTAGGATTGTCAGGAGAGATATTGTAAAAACGCCATTGACTCAAAAGATTGTCCCATGCCCAGATTCTAAGGTCTAGATGGGATGCGTTTGCGAGGGCGTAGAGGCTAGTTGCCTCTGCCCAGGTTCCGGCCAGGGCAGTGTCTTCGGGAAGAGTACTGTCACTTTCTTTGATGTAGAAAGCTCTGCGTTTTTTCAACTCTTGTGAAGCGATGACTCTGAGTTGAGCTTGCAGACGTCCTCTTGGCTCGAAGTCGTCACGTTTGGCTTTGGAAGTGGTTCCATGGCTGTGCGCGAGAGATTGCGCAATAGAGATATAAGCACAGTCTCCCTTTCCTCCGTTTTGGACCACAGTGAACCTTTCAGCCCAAGGTGACTGATTGTTGCCGGTCTTGGCCTTTTTTGCGAGGCTTTCCTTCTTTGGTTTAGGAGGAGTGTGCTGAATTTTGCTGCCAGCTTCAGCTGGTTTGCCTGTGTTTGCTTCTTGGTCAACTTGCATGTTTTGACTTTGAGTCTCATCGAGTGCAGTGGCAGCAACAGTGTCCTTAGGCTGCTCAGTGTCGGAATCGTCAAGATCAATTGTATTTGCTTTTGATTTCAACTCAGGAGCACCCCAGGTGGTTTTTGGCTGGGTGATTGCAGAGTAGTTTTTGGCACCAACCGCCCGTGCGGGCGCAACTGAAATTCCGCTCTTGAATACAAATGCAAGGTTGGCATTTGCCACATCTGCTGGAGAATGAGCACGAAAAATCCATGATTTTCTACCTTGCCGGCGATAGCCGGTAGCGTGAGTGAATCCCCTTTGAGTTATCCAATTGGTGATTTCATCTTCTCCCCAGTCGGGAGGTGCATTGGTAAGATACCACCGAGGAGCGATGCTATCCGTGACAGTTTCAGTAGTGTCGAGCAATCCAAGCGGAGCAGTAGTAGAAGAGCGATATACCAAGCGACCCCCGGCCTGTTTTTGGATATCAGCAACATGGACATAATATTCAGAGTCGCTTTGGGAAGGCTTTTTGTGGAACCAATGTGGAACCGAGGACCCTTTATGTGGGTTGAGGAAAATTCCAGTGGGCAGCGACGCCTGCAAAAACTTTGGCACGTCGTCTGAGCGAACACTGATGAGACAGGTGGCTTCACGTTCATAGTCAACAGCACGTGTCTGAGTGATAGCCTTTCGGAGGGCTTCATTGAACGAAATGGCGGGCAAGAAGTGAGGCTTGCCGGCTACACTACTTTTCAAATGATGAAGCCCAGTCCCAGAAGTCTGCTTAGTCACGTCTCGTGGGCGACAAAAACAGGACCTGCAGGGGCTGAAATGCTAAGTGACTCATCGGGACCCAGGTCCCAGATGAGTCTGACATATCTCAAGAATCGCCAACATCTCAGAGAACCAAAATCTGAAGCCCCGTGGCCTGGGGCTCCTGGGGCCCGCTAGAGCTAGTGTCCACTCTCTGCAAAGCACCCAAGCTAATCAAAGAGGTCGTTCCTGCAGACAAACTCGGGACACAGAGATGATAAATTGAATAGTGAAAAAATCCGGAGCGGGGTGTGCAACTCAACTTGGCCTATTAAGGGCTTATTTATTTTCAGGCGTCTTAGTCCTGGAGCATCTGGAAGGGGGGGCATAGGGTGTTTTTCTTTTGGAGGTACAGTACAGTATATTGAAGAGTCTAATATCTACTTGTGTTTTGTCGTATGTAGGCT
>OMLO01001834.1_pt1 | contig 16737 bp, 17 predicted proteins | sample 1674811 | NCBI WGS metagenome assembly OMLO01 (sample SAMN06265003, study PRJEB25207) | coral metagenome | isolation source: Coral host | place: Mexico:La Bocana,Puerto Morelos, Mexico | collected 2008-11-13 | reverse complement strand
TCGAGCTCAGCATGCACAGACGTAGAATCTTCCAAGGTGGACTCAGTTTGGGCCACAAGTTCGAGACCGAATCCTCCAAGCAAGGATGAGACATTTGGTTGCAATTTCACCACTTTCCTCTGAAGTTTTATTCTGTGAAGTTGTTTAACTAGCCAGGGGGACTATATACAAGAAACGTTTTGTTCCATGTATCATTCTGATGCAAAGCTGTGGCTGACCCAAGGGCCGAATGGAAGAAAGAGAGACAGAACCGACAGCAGAAGCTTCATTCTCAAAAGGCCCGCAACAATTTGCCATTCATTAACAATCGCTCAGAGAAGGGGTTTTGCAACTACCGCTATGTATTCAGACCCGTTCTGCTCAGGAGTCAAGTCCAGACCTTTTTGCATCAAAGATTTCAGGAAAGCGCTCCTTGACAGATGAGAATTAAGTTGTATGGTTTAAGGATGGAGACCTTCGACTAAGATCTGAACTCTGTGACATTGAGGTTTGGCGGAAGACATCAAAGCCAATATCCAGCAAAGTGGAAGAGCAATGATACGTGCAGTGGGTCCAGCATCTACATACCAAGCATTAAAGGTGCGAATCGCAAGCAACCACTGGACTTGATTTGATATTCCAAAGCTGCTCTGTGAAGAGCTTCAGGCCATTGCGGCTGCAACCGCGAAACTTGGCAGATAGATTCTGACAGATACAGAGTTACAACTGAACTATATATATTTTTTGCAGACATTCAGACTTGACAGATTGGATTGATTTTTGACAACCCGGCACTGAGGATGCTTCAAAAATCAGAGGTGAGCGGAGAGCAGGCTGGGAACACATAGAACTTGTCAACACCTGTGACCGAAGCTTGGTGATGTTGAGATGAACTCAGTTTTCGACATTTCGCTGAAAGTCAGCGAGGTGATTGCTGCTGCGCCATCTTTCAAGCAAATCCGTTTGGATGAGGAGACTGGAGGCTTTAGGCTGTATTTTGAGGCTGAGTTTTTGGTACAAAGAACAAGCATCATCAACATGACCCAAAAGCCTGCAAATGTTGAGGAGGATACGACCACAGTGACCTTCCTGAACTGTATGCTCTTACCACGGTCAAGGCTCGCTCAGTTGGGTCCCTGTCTACATCCCAGCAACTGGATATCTCGAATTTCCAGGAATGGGGTTGCTTCATGTTGCTTCCTGAATTTTCAATCTGTTCAGGAAGGCAGACTTGTCTTTGGAGGCAACCCAGATTCTGGCAACAGGCAGCCCATTGTGTGCAGTCGATCAAGACAACTGGAGAGACGTCGGTTATCTATCGGATATCCTTCTTCGGCGAGGTTCAAGAGCAAAAGTCTCAAAGATGGCTGCTGCAATCAAGAACAGGATCAGGCTGGATGCTTCTCCTGCCGTGAACGAATGGGTTAAGCCGGTTGAGCGGGTGAGAGCTCACGCAACTGAGTCCTGACTTTGGTCCAGGGAGAACTCTATCGCCGTGGCTCTTGCTGTTGGTCGTCAGCAAGTGTCTCTTTCAATCAAGGCAGTCTATTGTGAGCAGCTTCTCATCCCTTTTTTTTCCGATTTTCTGAAAGTGCTGTGCTGGAGTGAGGCCATTGTTCAGGCGGGTCGCTTTCTTCGACAAGATCAGGCGACAACAGCTGCCGATTTGGTGAAAATGCTAAAACACACGCACACACTTCGATTCATGAATTCATGCAAAGGAGACAAGATGCTGAATAAATGTGCTTGAAGACTCTTGCACAGGGTGCAGTTGGAGAAGCTGCAAAGGCAGGATGGGGAACCGGGAGCATCTTTAGATTTGGAGACCAGCTGCAGTTCGAAGGTGCCTGGAAGGCACGAAGAGATGCTATCTTGAAGCAAGACTCTATGGTCACGACATGCACAGTTTTACTGTAAAGGAGCAAAATCAAACAAGCTTGTCCTTTTGAACCCCGTGCCAAAGAGGTCAGAACTTGAATTGCAACTCGGCCAAGTATGTAGTTTTTTTTTCTGTCAAACTGATTTCTAACAGTGAACGCTTTTGTGGTGTGGCTCAAAGCCTGTGAGTTGTGAATGCCACCTCTGGTGGCTCAGGTCTTGTCTTTTGTCTGGTGGGGCTCCCAGAATTCTTGGTTTGGTCTGGCCTGTCCGGCCCACTGCAGCTCTTCCCTAATCCTCATCCTGGCTATCTTAATCTCTGGATTTAGCTTGGGTGCCTTGGTGGTCATTGCTGCTCTGTGGACTTTTGGATTTGGCCCTATCGACCCCAGGGAACCCTCACCAGCCTTTGCCAGGCGTCCTTCATCTTTGCGCCTCCGGGCGTATCTGCATGAGCGGTCCCCTCCTTGACGTGGTCCGTGCTGTCATCGCTACTCTCCGATCGGCTGCTAATACTCTTGAGAGTGCTCTCGCTCGTGCGGAGGTTGCTCCTCCTTCCTCTGCTCCTGTTGCTGTGTCTGATTTGGAATCTGGGCACAGTTGGGAAATCCCTCCATTCCCATCTTCTTCAGCTACTCGACCTGGGTCTCCACGGCCTACCTCGGCTCCTGGACTTCCCCCGTCTCCAGCTCGTACCAACTACTCCACCAACAGCTATCACGAGGTTGCTGATACTCTACCTGTGCTGCCTGGCTACTGTGTGGACTGGTGCATCAGATTGGGAAACAAGGAGGAGATTGTGGCAAGGGCCAATCGAGCTTGGCAAGCCGGTTGCTGGGCAAAGGCAACGGTTGAAGGTCGGGTCCCTAAACCTCGGCCAACACCTCCCATCTCTCTCAGATCCACTGTGTACATCATCCTGCGAGGCCCTGGAATTGACAGACCAATCAGGGTCTCTTCAGCGGCCGAATATTTCAGGATCATCCCATCTTTCAAGGGAGCCACAGGAGATTGTCCCATTCCTTCCCATCCCTGGCAGAGGCCAGGGTCTACTGCGCAGCCTTTGGCATTGATCTTCCTGAGCAGCAATGATGCTGCCAGTGAAGACTGTGGAGGAGTTCATGGAGCTCTACGTGATGAAGCTGCCTTGCGATGGATTTCCGGATGTGGAGCGGAGGGAGGCCTATGTGATTCCAGTGATGGAGCGAGAGGGGGGAATACTGCTGGCCCTTCCAGTCAATTTTCTTCCTCAGGAGTGGGTTCAGTTAGGTCAGAGTGGAGATGCAGAAGCTATCTTTCATAGCGGCGGTAAAGGGGGCCCGCGGAAGGGGGGGGGGAGCCGAGAAGCCGAGAAGCCGAGAAGCCGAATTCCCCGAGCGAAGCCGAGAAGCCGAGAAGCCGAGAAGCCGAGAAGCCGAATTCCCCGAGCGAAGCCGAGAAGCCGAGAAGCCGAGAAGCCGAATTCCCCGGGCGAAGCCGAGAAGCCAAGAATGCGGACATGTCCGAGCCTGCTTCCGTACATACTTTGCACATGTCCGAACATGTCCTGTGACAGCACACATTGCACACATGTCCAAACGTCTGATGTAATTCGTGTTCAAAGTGCTATAATGTAATGGACTGCATTTGTACACACTGCACACATGTCGAAACGTGATGTCTCTCGTGGTCAAAGTGCTACGGAATGGACTGCATCGGTACGCACTGCCCGCACGTCGCAACGGACTGCGTCGATCGTACAAGTGTGATGTCACGCGCGTTCAACGTGCTGCGGAGTGGATCGCGTCGGGACACACTGCGCACATGTTGAAACGTGATGTCACTCGTGTTCAAAGTGCTACGGAATGGATTGCATCGGCACACACTGCGCGCATGTTAACACGTGTGATGTAACGCGTGTTCAAAGTGCTACGGAATGGATTGCATCGGTACACACTGCATACAGGTCGAAACGTGTGATGCAACGCGTGGTCAAAGTGCGACGGACTGAATTGCATGGGTATAACATGCATGGCGCACGTGGACACTGTCTTGGTGGGTTTTTGGATCGCGGTTTCCGAATCATAGTTTGACACATGGATGTTACCGTATATAATTCTTTTCGCATTGCATTTCGTTAGGATTTGCGCACGGCAGGTGCCTGCGCCAACTGCAGAGAAGAGCGCCAATCCAATACTTTTGTGACACGTGGAAGCTAGTAGACAACAAGTGACATGGAGTTTGGAAGAAGACTTGGCAGGGTTGCTTGTTCCGTGCACGCATGTTATCCTTTGCAGCAGCTGTGGTCTTTAGCTTTTGGTTCCAGGAACAGTTTCGACGCACGGCGCAGGGCCTGCGTTTTTTCTTCTTGCACGCATGCGGCCATGGCCGAAAAGGTTGCCGGGAGCGAAGGCACCACAGAGGACACAGAAGACACAGCCGCTTGGAGCGTTGCCAGCCGTTGGCGCTCGAGTCCTTCAGGGCGTCGCCGCCAAGGCAACGCGGGTGGGCTGCAGCAGGAAAAGGAAGCAGGCAGCAGCTCCCAGTTCTTTGCCGCTTCCAGCCAAAAAGAAACATCGGACCAGCGCGAGCCAGCCCAGCTCCGAAGTGGAGGTCGACGTCGTTGCCCGGCGTCTTGCCGCTGGGCGAACGAGCACGAACTATTGGTGGCTGATGGATACTTCGTTATTGTCTTGTGCCCTGGAGCCAGCGGCAACTTTGCCCGCTGTTCGTGGGTTGACTGCTTCGTGGCAAGGTACGGATGTGTGGATTTTAGATTCTTTCACGCGCCGGGGCTGCGGAAAGACTGACGTGGCAGAACTGAAGCCTTCGTCGAAGGCAGGAGAGTGGGTTTTGGGGCAGGTGAGCACATGCAGCACGTCGGACCTAGAGTTGGTGCGGTTGCAACATGAAGTTGTGGAACTGAAGGCAGGACGTGTGGTTTTACGGGAGCTGCGGCCTTCCGCTGACCCTGTCCGTGCTGTGCATTCCATAAGAGAGAAGGCAGACGCCGTGGCTGATGCAGTGGCACCTTCAGAGCCTGCCTTTTTCTCTTTGAAGACAGAGGCCATAAACTGCTACGCCGTCAAGCCAGAGGGCGCGCTAGCGCACGAGAAGATGCATCCAACACACGTTGTTAGCCGTCGTTCTGACCGCAAGCGGTATGAATTTTGTTTTGATGTGCCACATGTTCAGGTCTGGGACATGACTCCATGGCGCTGCAGGAACTGTGCGTCTGAAACGTGGCACGTCACGTCATCTGACATTGACGCAGAATGCACGCGGCTCGGCATTGGCAGAGTGATTTTGGGGAAAGACCCACGTCATGGCAAGCTCCATGCAACGCCAATGATGTTGTTTTGGCTGCTCCTGATCTTTTACAGCAAACTGAATCTCCGCGCAGTGCGGAGAAGCATGTTGGATCTCTATTCCGCCACAGTGTTGCATGCTGCGCGGGCAAGTCCTGCTCTGGCGGACGTTGTCCAGCTGCGGTGGATTCTCATGTCCCTTCCCGCCACGCAAGCTATCAAAAACTTGTTGCTGCATTACTTTGCTGGCTTTGTGCAGAAAAGGGTTGACATCATGCAGCGCCGGCAATTTGTGTACAATGGGCAGATCATCCGCGGTGATGGAAACTATAGCCTTTCCAAATCTGTGTACTCCATGGTGGACGGGGCGAAGGTTCGCAAGTTTACGGTTGCTTTGGCTTGGTGTGGGGTGGATGGGAGCTTGCTCGCGCCTGTGTCCCTTGCGGCAGGGGAGTCGTGGCCGTGCATCCAAGCTGATTTGAAACCTTTGCTTCAGAAGATTAAGCAGACGCGTCTGGAGGCAGGCTTCAGCTTGGAAGAGTCTTTGCCGTGCTTCCACGCAACGGACTCTTATCACAAGCACAGGATCAAGATTTCCAAACTTTACGGAAAGGTCTGGCAAGATTTGAGAGTACAAGGGCAGTCCAGCACACCATGCCGAGATGCGTTCGGTCGGGTGGACGTGTCTTCTGAAGATGCTAGTCGTGTGCGTTGGCTCTTTCGTGTGACGGGCGAGCCCATGCATGATCTCTTCAACTTGCGGCGACTGGCTTCTCCAGCAGCCAATGACTGCCGAACCTTTTTGAAGGACCATGAGGATTTGATTCTACGTCTCAGCGCCCCACCTCCACCTCAGCAAGTTTCTCAGGCACGGCGCGGTGCCTGCCTAACGCAAGAACAGGATGTGGAAGACGTCGCGCTCAGTCCTGCGGCTGTGGAACTCTTAGCCGTGTGTGTCCAAGAGACAGTGGCGCGCGCATCGGAACAGGCCCTGGCGAGCACCGCCGCTGCCCAGGAGTTACGGGCCATGCTGTGCAGCGAGGAGGCGCAAAACCATGTCGTGTGGCGCGAACTCTTCGGGGCCTCTCCACCACGTGGCGTGCTTTGTCGCACAGCAAAGTGTGTGAAAGCAGACTTGCATTTGAAATATGGTTTCTTTAATTTCATGGGCCGGCCTGATTTTTTAGAGGAAGTTGAAAGATTGGAAGCATGGTACAAGGAGCCCAAACGCAAGACTCGCAAACGACATGGCATAGTTCGGAGCGAGACATCTTCCAAGGAGGTGAAGGGTTTGGCCCGTGTCTGGACCACTAAAGTTGCCGCCCATTACTCCCGTTTGAAAGCTTCGGTACGAGTGCAAGGACTGATGCGGTGGCGGGAGGCGGCTCTGGCTTTGCATGCTGCGGGCATCCAGGTTCATTCTGGAACTATCCCTGTGGAAAGGTTGTGGAGCAACATTGGCAAGTATTTTCCAAAGGAAGCGACCAGCATGAGTGAAGAATGGTGGGGTTTTGTGTCCAATCTCGCCTATCTTCGCTTCAACTACCGCCATTTCCATAAACAAGGCTTGCCACCTTGGGCTCGGGAGGATGCGTTAGTGCATGAGCATGTGGAAAGCATTATGAAAATAGCCGAGGCGATGGTTTTCCCTGCTTCGCCAGGGCATTCCTTGGCAGGCGAGCTGGATGCTTGGGTACAAGAGGTGTCAGCGCAGGCAGCGCGGAGTGGGGACGAAGAGAGTTTGGTTTCCACCACGCCTTTGTATTGTCGCATCCTGCAACCTATCTGGTGCGATGCGTTGGCGTGTGGGCACAAGATGTTCGAAGCTCAAAAATACAGAGGTGCTCGTACGTTCAACGTCTTCAAGTTTGCTGCCGAAGGTGTCATGTTTCTCTTTGGCGAAGCCGGGTCTTCGAAGGTCGCAGGGGCAGCTCTTTTGGCAGGACCTGCTTCATCGAATGTGAGCGATGGTGCTTTGCAGCTGTGGGCGCAGAGCTTGCCTCCAGCGTTGCAGACCCCGTTCCAGGAATATTTGAGAGGGGCTGCTTCTGTGGATATTGTTGAGGTCAAACGCGTGCATGACTTGAGGCCGTTGAGCTTGGAATGGGACCAAGTGTCCGCAACCTTTGGTTGCAAAATTTCTCGCAACATGGGTTTCACCAAAATCCGTGCCACGAAGCCAGATGGATGGCAGACTTTTGAATCGTGGCTAGCAGACACACGCGTTGAAGTAAGGGGCGATCAAAGGTCAGCCTCGTAGAAACTTGTAGCCATGGTCAGAAAAAAGGATTGCAGCCATGGTACTCTAGGTAGATTTCTCGTTGACTCAATGTAGCCAAAGTGCTTTATAATTGTTTTGTTGCAAGTTTGACTTTCGGAAGGGTTTCGGATCAAGACTTTGCGCAAGCATTCCGCACGGCGCCGAGCCTGCGTTGGCCGTCGCAAACGTCCTGTTTCGGCATGGCGAGTTCTCCGAACACACCACCGGTGTCCAGTCAAGCAGCTGAATCCCCTGAGGGTTCGTCGTCTCAACGCTCCCCGGGCCTGCCGAAGATGGAGGACATTCATTTTGGCTTGAGGTTTAGGGACATGGAAGCGGCAATGGAAAAGTGGCGAGACCAGAATCCACAAGCAGACACGTTGCGAACTCTTTTGGCTGATTTAGGTAAAGCTGAAACCATGGTTGCGGCCCGGAAGGTCCTTCTGCCAGAAGCCTTCGCTGACGGCATGGGGACTGCGGAGACATTGTGCGAAACAGTGAAGCACGACCTTCTCGCAGCAATCTTGGACGATCGCAGCCACAGAGCAGTCGGCGGAGACATCTCCTTTGACTTGCGGAAATGTTTGCCTCGGCCTTTCATGCAAGCTGTGGCAAGCCTTAGCGAAGGCAATGGTTTGCACGATGAAGCTGTGGCGTGGTGCTTTTATGCAAACATTGCATTCTTGGAGCACCACACTCGCAGGGTTGGTCACAAAGTTGGAGAGCATACCGAAGCTCCGAACCTTCCTGTTTTGATTGGAGGCCCGCCAAGCTCTCGCAAGACATGTTTGATTTCCATGACTACCGATTTCATGCTGCACGCTGAGGGGGCGCCAGACAGCATGCAGAACCGTGAGTGCATCATTGCTGACGCCACAGTGGCAGGCCTCAGGTCAGCGATTTTCAATTACAACCGCGCCGCGGTGATTGCAGATGAGGCTGCCAATGTCTACGACACACAATGGTCTGAAAAGAGTTCTGGTGGCATTCATTACTTACCAAAGCAAAAGATGAACAATTATGTGCACAGTGAAGCAGATGATCAAGCGACAGGAAAGGGCCAGATACATTTAGGCTCCAAGCATCATCCTTACTTATTCTTGCACAAGGTCGCTGGCCAGACAGAGATCATAGAATGGGTGGCGCAACCTGTAGCACATGGCTTCAACAAACGCTTCAGTCTGGTGTTTGCCCCAGACTATGCTCCTGAGAGTGCTGAAGTGCACACCCAGACAGCCAAAGAGTTTTTCGAGAAGCTGCACGCGTGGATGTACCAGACGCCTTGGCGTGAGCCAGGTTCTCACTACCTGGATGGCTTCGCTTTGAGCTGCTATGCTGGTGTCAAGAAAGCTGTGGAGGAAACCTTGGCTGAGTATGACCTGGACAAGGATTCTTGTCGAAAAATACGGTTCTGGGCGACTGATGTCTTGCGTCTTGCCCACGCAAACATGCGGATCTGCCAGTTCGCCATGGGCGTCTATGGGCGCTTCGACTCTGGCATGAAGCAGGTGGAGGCAAGAAGAACACAGCCCAATGTGTATGAGTTCCTCTTGGCTGTGCGTTTGTGGTTGCGTCAGGTGCATGTGCATCTAACTTTCTACAAGTGGTTCAAGAAAACTACCGGGAGTTACTCCTCTGAGAGGAACATGGCAGTGGCCATGGAGAAAGCAGATGATGATGCTCAAGACATCTTCAAGCTCAAGGCATCCTTGTCAATGGAAGACAGGCTCAAGCATGAGATCTTAGTTCACTCAAAAGCCGTTGTCGGGGAGAAGATTGCCAGCGATGATGTTCGTCTGTGGCTCCGGAATCAAGTTTGGTACAAGAAGAATCGTGTACAAGCTGAACACATCAAAAAGGCATTGAGCGAAATGTGTGATGCTGGTTTGTTGAAATTGTGGACTGGGGCTGAGACACAAGAAGAAGAGCCTTTGTCTTCCCCCACTGCTCAGGGCTCTACTCCCAAAGCCAAGGCAGGGCCAAAGCGAGGCAGAAAGCCCTCAGTGTATGTGAAGAAGGCGGCTGCGGAAATTGCAAGTGTTGAGGCAGCGGAGGAGTTGCGCAAAAGATTGTATGTGCCTGTGAAGCATTTTTGAATTGCTGAAGTAGTGCAACATGTCTCCGAGCGCGTTTCGACATACTGTTGGGGAAAAAAGGGCGTCCTGCGCGCTGAGCTTTGTGAAAACTTGTTCATTCCGGGCTTGCGTGCATGTGGCGCAGTGTCATATTGAAAGTTTTGTTCATGTTTTGGCCCTAGCCGGTCGTGGTTGCCACTGTGGGTTCAATGCCGAGATGGTACAGCATGGTCTTCGCACGGCGTAGTGCCTGCGAGTTTTTCAGAGACTTTTCTGATGTGGATGGTTACTTTGTCCAGGGCGCCGCCTGATAGCGAGCATGTCATTTCCTGGAGTTTACAGTTTCGATCCAGACTGCGAGGTATACGTTTTGCACAAGAGATGGCTTCTTTGTTTTGCCGGTACTGCTGCACTAGTTGGTGCATCAGCGTGTATCGTGTGGGTCCATATGAGTGGCCAGACGACTGGACCGAGCCCGTGTGCGCATGGTTGTGTCGTTGATGCCAAGCACATTATTCTCATTGGCCTCATCTACAGAGGATTTGTCAGAATCACATGTCACATAGACTTGCGCAGTAGAATCTGCCCTATACAGGATTTCATCAAAAAGCCAAGCTCTCAATCCATTCTTCTCTTGCACTTCAAGAAGATTTGGAAGTCTAGATTCCTATGTGGTCTTGGTGCTGGATTCGAACAATTTGGTAGTGACTATGCTGGCATTCTCATCTGTGAATCCTAGTTGCATCATTGGTTGCTCCAAAAGGGAGCTGATCAATTTGCACGCGTGTTGCTTGAATTCAATATTGATCATGTCATCCGGTTCAAGCAAAGCTTAAGAACTCAAGTGACAAGGCATTACTAGGAACAGCGTGAGACATTCTGTAAATCCATCTGTGAATCGATAAGATTGCTCTCTGGTACAGATATCTTCCTATACACGCGTGCCGGCGTCAAGTAAGCGCAAAAAAAAAGAGTCAAATGTTTGATACGTTTGTATGAACAAACCGAAATGTTTCAATGTTTCAAAAATGAATTCACATCAATGTGATGTCGTTGGCATGTTGTCTCAAGTGAATGTTGTGACACGTGCAAGCTACTAGACAACAAGTGACATGGAGTTTGGAAGAAAACTTGGCAGGGTTGCTTGTTCAGCACACGCATGCTATCCTTTGCAGCAGCTCTGGTCTTTAGCTTTTGCTTCAAGGAACGGTTTCCACGCACGGCGCAGCGCCTGCGTTTTGTTCTTTTGTCTCGCCCTCTACTCACCGGTTTCCATGTATCACATTGAGATCAACATTCATTCCGACGGTGCTCCCCATGCACCTCCATACGTGGATACCTCGGCGGCTTTGCCCGTGGTTGCGTCCGATGCACATACCAATAACACTGCTGCGTCACAAGCCCCACTGTCTCCACGAGTGACTACATATCTTACTCCTGAATCGTTGTTGTACCAGAAAGGAAAAGGACTTTGCTGCCATTTTTCTGGCTGTGGACACCTCAAAGGACGCAACAGCACTCATATCACGGAATACAGTGTGTGTCAATGCCTTCCAGCGTTACATATGAGCAGCTCCGAAAAGACCCCAATTTGGGCTGACGACCGTCGGTGTTTGCATGCCACTGTGAGTTGCCACCTTTTTCACGGCAACTTGAAAACTTCTCTCACGCCCTGCAGAGATTGCTTCCATCGAGCTTGAGGTGTCCATTCCACAGTTGGTATTCTTATTTTCATCTATTTTCATGCAGCCCATATGCGGTTATCCTTGATCCGACACTTGGTCATTGAAAAAAAGGAAAGCTGTGAGCGTTTGATTGCATGTCAATTTAAAATTGAAAGAAAAGGAAAGAGGTAATAAATATAGAAGGAGAAGATGGGAAGCAGTGATGTGTGCTTCTTTGTTCCTGTTTTGTATACATGTGTATATCATGATATGATCCATGAGTATGATGCGGAACTGTGTAAATTTTATTTTCTAAGACGGATTCAGAAATGAATTCACATCAATGTGATGTCGTTGGTATGTCGTGTCAAGTGGGTTGCTTGGTTCAAGACACGCATGCTATCCTTGGCAGCAGCTGTACGCACGGCGCAGTGCCTGCGTTTTTGTTCTTTTGTTTCGCCCTCTACTCACCGGTTTCCATGTATCACATTGAGATCAACATTCATTAAATCCTCAGGAATGATGAGGGACACACACAAAACCCATTTCAGCCACGTCCTTTCGCGGGCGGATGTAATATGTTTAGTCCGTTGCTCACATGTCTTAATTCTATAGGTTTTGTCCGTTGCTCATCTCGTAACCTTGTCCTTGTGACAGTAACATTTGCGATGGTGCGACTGGATGATGTTGTGCTCTTCTTCATCGCTGATTTCTTACCGGCGCTACAGCGTCAGATTTTTGGAATGATGTCAAGATGTTTCTATCGGGGACGATTGTTTGCTGGACAGTTTGTGCTTCAATTGTGTTGGGAAATCACGGAATTGCCACAGTGGAACTCTGGAAGACAAACGGGTTCATTGTTTTATTGGATGGCGAACGCTACGCGAGAGATGTTAGCTATCCGTACGTCGTGTGTCAGACTTCGTTCGTGGGCTCATTGGGCGTTTAACCACGAACTGTTCGAAGACTTTCTATTCGGCCGTTTGTTCGGACGAGGGGAACGCTCTGGGTTGGGTAGTCTGGAACGGAATCCTGGTGTGAGATTCATCAAAGGGAAAGGAAAAAGCAAAAATATTGATGAAATTGTGGAATATCAACGGTATATGCGTCAAAGATTTGCCTTTCTGCTTGAGCTCCCTCGTTCTCGTATTTACTATCGGTGACCTTTGGAATGATTGCATCTATGCCAGCCGATGTCGTTCATCATGTCGTTAAAAGAAAAAAACAAGAGTGAAGTCTCAACGTTCTGGAAGATCGTTCATGATGGTTTCTGCAGGAGTTTAGTTGTTTTTTGAATTTTTGGTGGGAGTTTTGCAGTTTTGCAGGTGATTCTAACCTAACTTCAGAACCTTAGAATCATTTTTGGACCAATGATGCATCACAGGTTCTAATTTTTACCACTGCCTTCAAAGTTTCTACTAAATTCTAAGCATTCGATGTGGTACCTGTCGGAGGACTTTGGTTCTAACAGTTGTAACTTGTACATTGTGTTTGTACATCACATAAATTTAATCATATGAGCTGGATTAGTTTGTGGGGTGTCAGTTGTGCATTTCCCCAAGGTTATCATTTTTGAGGTTCGAAGGCTGCAAAGGTCTCCCAACTAGATGTTAGGTAGGTTTCTTAAGGTTCTCAAGACTTTTGTTCTCATCTCCGATTCTTTAGAACGAGTTATCAAGCGATGGGAACTTCCACCCGGGGAAGTGTCACCTGCGGCACACAGATCTGGCCTAAGTCCCGAAATACGGTGCCTGTTTCCCCCATCAGTTCCCTTTCATCTTCTTGACGTTTCTCATTCGTTTTTGGGCTCAACATTCTTAGGGCTCGTTTTTAGTTTGTCTTTTTAACATCAAAACCAGCCATTGAGACGTTTTGGGGAGTGAAAACTTGGAGGTTGCCATCCCGAAAATTGGAAGATGAACCCATTTTGACGAGCATATTTATCAACTGGGTTTTTCAAAAAACCACCAACTAAAAACACGGATTCAGCAGAACCCTTCAAACACAAAACTCACCGAAAAAGCTCGACTGGCATGGCCCACGCCTCCTAGTTGCCGACGGTGAAGGCCAGTTGTTGTTCATTTTGAGCTTTTTGGCGGCCAAAAAGTCCAAATTGGACGTCTTGAGAAAATGTTTGGTGGCTCGATTCCTGGCATGGCGTAAAGAAGGTTTTGAAAACCTCTTATACCCATCGGTTAAAACAATATTTAATAGTCGAAGGTAAACATAAGCAGCAAATGTATTCATTTTTCATGGGGAGCAAGGCGCTTTTCCTGCAAGTTTCGATTTTAGAGTGGAAAATTTTTTAGGGAGGTGATTGGGTGTCAAAACAAATATCTGGATGTTTGCCAGGAGTATGGTCAGAACGCTATTCCAGTCGCCCACGGCGAAGGAGCCACAGTTTCGTTGTTTTATTTTTTATAGGCGTCCAATTTGAGCTTTTTGGCACCCAAAAAGTCCAAAAGAGCATCTTGGGAAAAGGATTTTCTCAAGACATCTTGGGAAAAGTTCAAATTGGACGTCGTGGGAATTTACCCTGGTGGCACAACATATTTCACATTAAAAACGGACATTCAGGCATCTGTAGAAATCAAGACATCAAAACATAAACGCCCAGTGGACCCTATTGTACATGGGGAAATTTGTGTACATGGGAAAATACAGCCAAAGCAGGATGCCATTGAGAAGCTCCGGGAGCAAGACGTCGAGAGAGGTGCAGCTGGGATCATGGGCAGTTTTGGTCAGATTTAGCTAGCTTGCGAAAAAAAACCGGTGAAACTGCTCGCATGTCGTAGCATTCCGTCCATCAAATTCAAAAAGTGACAGAAGGCGCTTCCAAAGAAGAGGCGGCTTCCGACAAATTCAAATCCAGGTATGGGTGGCTGACACTCGAGTGCGTTGAAAACAAGCTTTGGAGAAACCATGATATTTTATACCTTCGTGAGGAGATCTTGGAATACCGTGTTTTGTTTTGCATCCTCCCAAGCATTGAGCTGCAAGGGACAGTTCTCAAGACGACCAATTTGGCATTTCTGGAATCAAAAAGTTCAAAAAAAGATCTTGAGAAACCATTTGCTTTTTGTGCAGGTGCAACTGCTGCGTCAGCAGCCACTGCATCGGAGGCTTGGCCCTGGGAGGGTGAGATATGAGAAAGTGGTGAGCCCTGCTGAGGCGTGAAGATGTTTGGCCTTGGGGTGGTGGTGAACCCCGACTAAGGTGGGTGAACCCTCCGGCGTTGGAGGTGTTTGGCCTTGGGGTGGTGGTGAACCCGGGCTGAGGTCCGTCCTTGGGGGTGGTGGTGAACCCCCCGGCGTTGGAGGTGTTTGGCTTGGGCTTAGGTGGGGGCCAGTCCAAAACAAGTGCTCAGACGTTGTTTGGTTTTGGGGTGCGGCAGAGCAAATTTTGGAAAGATTCACATTGAAAGATTGCAGTTCACGTTTTTTTGAGAGAGCCATCCCAATTCATGCAAACATTTGTCAATCAGGTCAAGGCTGTGAGATTCGGTGTTGAGAGGCACTTTTTTTTGAGATCACTCAATGGTTGGAAATCAAATCCTGTCAGGTAGCAGCGCCTTTCACGCCTGTGCGGCCAACACGGCGGGGGGCGCAAAGCCCTGAGCCGCCTCCAAAGCGGCGAAGAATCCGGCCCATTCCTGTAGACACTTCAGAGTTGCCAGAACAGATTGCCCAGGCACCCGGGACCACTGTGTGTTGGTTGTCATGAAGCAAGTTTGGAAAAGTCAAGTTTGGGAAAGGTTTGTTATCGATTCTCAGCAGCCATGAAGCATTCTTCGAGCTGTCATTGCTGCTGCCAGGCTTCGTTGTCAGCGGTGTCAGCTGATGAGCACATGTCTGAAGCTCGTGCGATGCGCCTTGAAAACAAATGGATTGAAGTGAGGTCTCACGCTCAGATGGCCTTGCTCACCCCTAATAGTCCAGAAGTCGTGCACGAGGCCTATCTTTTTCTGGCAGAAGCAGACTTTCACATGTCCCGCTTTGCAGCAGCAAAGGAGCACCTGGCTTGGTACTTGTCAGAAAAGCCTACATGCCCCAATGGCTTGCAGCTAAAGGCGGACCTAGAAGGTCACGAGGTAGAAGGTGACGAGGACTCCGGAGATGACAAGGAGCAGCACCTCCCCATGAGCCACGAAGCAGCTGAGGCGGCTGCGCAAGAGATCATGGACATGCCTCCAGTACTTGAGGCTGCAACAGAAAGGGCAGAAGCGGTTGGCAGTGTGGAAGCCCCTTTGCATGGTGGCCAGCGCTCTTGCATGATCTCTGTCTCAGTTCCAATCAGCTCAACACTCAAGGCACTTTTGGAAAAACACGAAGTGTCACGTGAAGCTGATGCAGTCACCTTTCACTTCAACAACGGAAAAGTCATGCAGGCAGCTTTGAAAACCGTTGAGGCAGTGCAGCCTGCTGGAACGGTTGCAAAGGTAGTGAGTCAAAGGACATCGCGACCAGAGCACTTGCGAAAAGAGTTGCAAATTCCAAAGAAAGCCTTCGCACGATTGATCAAGGATATGATCTCCGACTTAGATTTAGATTCCTCCTTTAAATTCCACCAGCAAGCGCTGGAGTGCTTGCAAGAAGCTACGGAAGTGTTTTTGTCAGAGCTGTTTTCTCGATGCGTCCTGGTGGCACAGCATGCAAAGCGAAAGACAGTTTTTGTGGCTGACATGACACTCGTTTTGCACGTGCAGGCTCGTGTCTAGACAACACCGTGGACGCTTGGAAAAAGAGGCCGTTCGCAGAGCTGCGGGAAAGGTTTAGGTTAAGGGTCGTCAACTAAGTCCTGGAAAAGCAAACACGAAATCCTGCTGGCTGGGCCAAAAAAGGAATTTTGGTTGCATAATATACTCTACTTTCTCAAGACGTCCAATTTGAGCTTTTTGGGGGCCAAAAAGTCCAAATTGGACGTCTTGAGAAAAAACCGCAGGCTCGATTCCCGGCAGGTCTGGTTTGAGGGAGGGGCGTGTTTCGAATAGTCTGGGATCCTTTTATATACCCTTGTTTTTGACACAATAGATACGACCTACGACCTGAAAATAATTTCGTATTTCAGCGACCCAGGCTTATTTCCATTTGGACATATGAAATTCGACCCAACGACCTACGAATTATTATAATTTACCCAGACAGATTGCCTATGGCGCCCTCCGTTCGGATGTGACCGCAGCAATTATCAACGTCGCTGCGCATGAGCGGACACGTAGAAACCGACGAGTGTCACAGATCCAGGTCTTTTTCAAGCTGTCTTGGACAGTTCTGTCACATGAGCAACAGGAGAGACACCTGCCTTGAATTCGCTAACAATGTTTGCTACCCAGCCGCTGGCCCTACGGATTCGAAGCCCATGGAGCCGATCTACAGAATGTGCCTTGCAGGGAAAGGACAAGAGCGGACAACCTATGACATCGAATGACAACAAGAATCAAAAAGATGCAATACTAAAACTAACTTTTTCCTGCGTTGGAAGAATTCTTTCGCGCATGCAATACAACCAAATGTGCTTCAGATCAGCCGTTGTAAAATTTTTGTTGCTATTGGAAACAAACAATTTAGACCTGAAAAAAAGGAAGCTGTAGACAG
>OMLO01001833.1_pt1 | contig 16737 bp, 15 predicted proteins | sample 1674811 | NCBI WGS metagenome assembly OMLO01 (sample SAMN06265003, study PRJEB25207) | coral metagenome | isolation source: Coral host | place: Mexico:La Bocana,Puerto Morelos, Mexico | collected 2008-11-13 | reverse complement strand
TTTGTTTTAAGAACATCAAATTTCCGCGGGGCAACTATCAGCCGATAGTTCCTCGACAGAAACACTCTATTGTTTAAGTAGTATGCGCCTAAGAGCAGAAAGACGGGATTGATTGTCTGGGTGTTGCTTCATTACGAAAAAATGCTTTGTTTGTCTTTTTCAGCAAAGGATTGTGGACCCCTGCGTGCCCCTGTCAATGGGACTTCTATTGGAAATGTATCTACCTTTCCAAATGAAGTATCATTTCAGTGTGATGCAGGATTCATTTTAAAGGGTTCTGCATTGAGGCAATGCCAGGCTAACGGACTGTGGACTGGAAAGGATACTACTTGCAAGGGTAAGAGTGAAACTAGTTCCACTCATGCAAACAAATTATACTTGTATCGCCCAGAATAGGTATGACTTATTTAGTTGGCACTTCCTAGCTGCTCTAAAAGAGGGGTTGCAAATAAAGTTCTTAAAGGTAATTTTATCTTGCCTTGGATATTATTTTAGCCATAGACTGTGGTCGTCTTCAGTCACCCTTGAATGGGTCATTATCTGGTAATCTGACGGTGTATCCCAACAGTGTTCGATTGTGGTGTGATCCAGGATTTGTTATTAATGGCTCGTCGATTCGAACGTGTCAATCCAATGGAACCTGGGATGGCTTCGAAACATTTTGTGAAGGTAAGACTGTCTTTAAAGTCTTCGTTTTTTGAGATTGGTTAATCAGATATGGTGCAACGTTTCTTTAAATTATGACATATCTGCAGGTAAAACATTAACAACGACTTGTAGTTGGAATGTATCGAAAAAACGTGTAGTAGGGCAATCATTGCTTAGTTACTTTCTTTGGCTGTATAGAAAATGAAGATGATGAGTTGCAAGCTCTGATCATGCGGCAGTAAAGAACTTGTATTCAGGTTTTCCTTTATTTGTCCGAACATGGGATGCGGAAAACTATCTTTGGTTACTGAGTACAGCTTGTCGAAAGCTTGGTTGATTTTAAGCTTAGTTACTCTTCGTTTCTTCTTAACTACCCTTTAGTTATGACGAATTTAATACACGCTCCTTACTACACTGTAACTTACTGTAACTTTTTTCCATGTTTTTATGTATTTGAACTAATAACTGATCCTAAAGATAAATGGCCTAGCTTTTCTCTACTCTCCCCATTGTTGGCTAGGTAGAGCGTCCACGCGCATGCGATAGATCATAAGTTTCACTACAGTCGACAATGTGGTAGTTTTCGCCGTCCAATGGTTATAAAAAAGTAAATTCAAGTTACTCACTGAGTATGATATTTTTGTTAAAGCTATTGATTGTGGAAAGCTTCCTGTCCCTCATAATGGCACGATGGCTGGTAAAGAAACAACATACCCGAATTCTTTGGGGTTCCGTTGTGATGAAGGTTTCATCTTGAGCGGCTCCTGGCTAAGAAAATGTCAAACAGATGGTAAATGGAGTGGCAATGAAACAAAATGCCAAGGTCTGATAATCCTCGCTTCCTTTACTCTTTTTATTGAGACACTTATTTTGTTTTGGAAATCTAAAAAAAACGCAAATCGAAAATTGTTCTTTTTATGTTCACTTTTGTAAAATTGGATCCTTGACTTAGAAAGAAGTGTCCTTTGTAATTTTTTAAAAAATGGATGTCACTTTATGCAGCACAAGATTGTGGTCCACTGGCCAACCCAGCAAACGGGTCTTCTATTGGAGATCTTATCGTATTTCCAAACAAGATAACATTTGGCTGTGATGAAGGGTTTCTTCTCAGAGGTTCTAATATCAGAAATTGTCAGGCAAACGGAACATGGAGTGGAAATCAGACAATTTGCGAAGGTTGGTTTTTAAGTTTTTTTTTCATTCAAAACTATCACTTGTTTTGTTTTGTTTTTTGGTAAAATCCTTCGTTGTTGTTATCTGCCATCTAGAGCTATTACGATCAGTTCATTTTTGTTTCGTCAGAAATATTCTACTTGCATGCTTTAACTATAAACTCGGTAATGCCAACATTTTCTGCACGACATCATTCGTATCAGTAGTCCATTTGACCCTTATGAAGTTACTAATATAAAATATTCATTAATTTAAGTAAAATCTGGCTTCATTTGCTTAGTAGTTCACTTCCACTGATGAAGGAAACGTAATGATCGAAGAAATGTTTATATATTTAGGAATATATGACTGGTTATGCAGGTTAGAATATCCCAAAAGTCACCTGAATTTTCTCTGTATGCACACGAGCCTTTAGGCGAGTGTATAGACTAAGAAAATAGAAGTGATAAGAGGGATATTTCATGCTAAACCACTCCAGTGGGTATCATAATTATATTATGTTATACAAAATACCCTGGCCAGCGTAATCAATGTTACATACGCGCGGTGAACAATGGAAAGGTTAGATGTAATACTGTCGAATATTCAACGGCTTCCCTGTATTCTGATCGGCCTATTTTCTATCGCATGGTATAAAGTATTTTATTCACTTTAATTTAACTCGGTGGATAATTACTTTTGTCCTAGCTGTCGACTGTGGTCCTTTATCGGCTCCCATGAATGGCTCCTTCTCTGGTAACTCCACGGTGTTCCCCAATAGTATGCTATTTAATTGTGATCCTGGATTCATTCTCAATGGATCCACCATAAGAACCTGTCAGCCCAATGGAACATGGAGTGGTTTTCTAACCGTGTGCAGTGGTAGGTCTGAAGAAAGCAATACTGATGAAATGTTCAAATGGTCTGGGTATCTTGTTACCTTTGAATATGCCGCTGTTATGCAACGTTTCTTATTAACTACCCCACGTTTACCGTTTACGTGCACGTGATCAACGTTTATTCAGTCATTCGATATCCATTTTAAACGCCTGCGATCGCAACCGTTAATTCAAGAATACTTAAAGCGACCGTTATTCTTCTAATTACAGGCTTCTAAATACATCCATCTTTTTGCGCTTGCCAACACGTTCTCGCTGAATTAATGATGTCTTCCCTCGTTAAAAGTTCTTCAAGGACTTATGTGTTCCTCTCACACTAAGCATTCGAAAAGTATCCAGTCATCCGTGGTACTATCTGGACTCAATAATGATCGAACGGGCTGACGGACGAACGGGAATTTCATTTATTTTGTCTGTTAGATCGTGACTGTGGTGTCTGTATTCGTCTGTCTGGAGTTATTAGGTAGTCAAGCTACCGTTGTTCTTCCCATTTGTTATGTGTCTTTTTCTAACAATATTGCCTTTTAGCTGTTGACTGTGGTCGTCCTCAGCCTTTGCAAAATGGAAGTGTCCTAGGTGAAGAGACAGTTTATCCAAATTTCGTAAAATATAGCTGCGATGAAGGATTCGTTCTTCGTGGCCCTTCAGTGATAAGATGCCAAACAAATGGAACCTGGAGCAAGACTTCAAGCTTCTGTGAAGGTCAACATACTTACTTATCCCTCTTCGTGTACTGTAGCTCGGTAGCTCAATCCGTTCTTGGTCCTTTTCTTAGCCTTGCGCCAAGCCTATCATGGGTTTCATAGTTGATTATTGGTATATATGTTGTCGACTTGGCAAAATGCGCAAGCGAGGCATAATTTCGATCCCTAATGTGGTCTCAGAAAATAGGCCTTTTTAAACATAGCGAGGGTTGTACTTTTCGAAATACCTCCGGCTTTTTTTTACGTTTCGATATTCTTTGAATGTTATCTAAGCCTCCTTTCTCCTTCGTTAGAGTCTGCGCGGAAGTCTATACAATTCTCTTCTCGTTATTGAAGTTTAGCACTTAATTACTTTAATACTTTTCTTCAGCCAAGAATTGCGGTGCTCTTGCTGCACCTTTAAACGGTTCTATCGCTGGACGGAAGACGACCTTCCCAAATACAGTAACATTTGGTTGCGATGAAGGTTTCCTTTTAAATGGGTCAACAGTCAGGCGTTGTCAAGCGGATGGGTCTTGGAGTGGTACTGAGACCATGTGTGAAGGTAATATCGCTTTCCAAATCAGGGGACATAAGACTTGATGGTCAGAAGTGACTCAAATATCACAAATATATATTTCGTTGCTTAGCTTGTACAGGCGCTAACACTCAGTAACAAAGAAATTCTTTTTTTTTAAATAAGAGCAAAAGTTCAAATGAAGCGCACACAAAAAAGATAAATTGGCTACCTGTGGTTTTTCCCGTGCTAGTTATAAACACGAAGAAAACATTGAAAACATCAAGGAAGTTACCCCAAACAGCGGATCCCATATGAGCAGCTCTCCTGTTATTGCGATTACTCCAAAGTATTTTGCCCCATTTTACAAATTGTCGTTAGAGTGACTCACAGAGAATGTAGCTATTTTTAGCCCTGATAAAACTACTTACTGGACATCTTTTATCCAGCTGTCGACTGTGGTCTTCTGCCTGTTCCTACCAACGGCTCGTCTTATGGCAACAAAACAGTGTTTCCTAACAATATACTATTTAACTGCGATGCTGGGTTTATTCTGAGTGGTTCCTCCAAGAGAAGATGTCAGCCCAATGGAACGTGGAGTGGTGTTTCAACCATGTGTACCGGTAGGTTTCAAATACGCTTTGCATCACAATCATGGTATCTGTTTGTTTAGAGGGTAAGGTTTGCGCACATAACATGGCAATTGAATAAAGTAACTTTAACTATGCACCTTACTAGTGCTGTGAAAACTGGCGTAGCCTACTGGAATAATACCATGCAAGACCGGATGAACCGGATGTTAAAGCCAGAACGATGTTTAGCTATTAATATAAGTATCTCCATCGTTACCTAGCAAAAGATTGCGGGCTCTTGGCAGTCCCCACCAATGGTTCCTCTATGGGTAACCTCACGACCTTTCCAAACAAGGTACTATTTGACTGCGCTGAAGGATTTCATCTGAGAGGCTCTCGTATCAGGCATTGTCGAGAAAATGGAACATGGAGTGGGACTGAGACATTTTGCGAAGGTAATTTGATAAGTTATAAGTCTAGGATTTAAAAGATGTCTTTACTCTGAAAATTAGTTAAGATTGAAATCGGTTTAGACAAAAGATGGCATTTGCAATTATAACTAAATCCAATTATACCTGTCTAGAGATGTAGAACTTGACAGTCTTAAATTTCATGTTTTCTCTAAAACTTATTTCTAGCTGTCGACTGTGGCCCTTTATCTGTTCCCATGAACGGCTCCTCTTCTGGTGACTCAACGGTGTTCCCAGATAATGTGCTATTTAAATGTGATCCTGGATTCATTCTCGGTGGATCCACCATAAGAACATGTCAGCCTAATGGAACATGGAGCGGTTTTCCCACCCTGTGTAGTGGTAGGTCTCACCAAAATAAATAAATAAATAAATAAAGCAGTAATAAAGATAGTAAGTAAAGTAATAGGAAATAAAAATAAAGGCATTATTAATAATTATAGAGTTACTGCATTTTTCGTTGTCAGAGTAACGCATGTTAACTCCAAGAGCAACCAGGGTAAAGCAACATCCACAATCTTTAAGGAACAGGAGGAGAAGAAAAAGCGGCAGTAGAAACAGAGAGTGCTCGGCCCTAACCCTAACCTAACCCCAAACCCTAACCCCTAACCCTAATCCTTCCTTATTTTTGGAACCAACGGTGGAATGGGAGCTGATTGCAATTGTTTTCTCAAACGCCTAGCCGAAAGGATCTCAGAAAAGAATGAGGAACCCTGTCATATTACTATTACTTGGATTAGAACATTGCTTTACTTTGAAACTTTAAGTTGTGTACACAAATGCGTGAGGGCTCCAGAACACCTTTCCATAAAATTCCACAAGGGGATTTTATTGATGACTTCCGCTTAAACGCTAGCCAAGCGGTTGTGCGCTAATTTACGAAATGGCGTGAGCTAGCGGATTTTGATTTTCTATTAAATTTTTAGTATTTTAATGTGGAATGTAAATTAGTCATATGAAAGTCTGCCGTTTAAGGTCTAACCAGGCGTGTGTCTGCTAATTGTAGAAGGTCGATGACTGCACGAGCTTGTCATTAGTATTTGAGGATATTATATCTTTATTGATGGGAGCATTTACTGTTATTATATTGTTATTCTTTGTTATAATCTTGAACTATTTTTTTAGGTATTGGTGTAAATTGTAAATAGGAATTTGAATGAGCTCAATAAAGTTGTCTTATTATAATAACAATAATCACAATAATAATAATAATAATAATATTAATATTAATATTAGTATTAATATTAATCTATGAGATGAAAGAAATGTGAAAAAAAAAACTTTTTTTTCCTCTGTAGTATATGCGAAACGATTTAAGGTTAACAGTGATCGAGTGCAATCATCGGATCATCGGACACAATCTTGTATACAATCAAACAGAGTTCTTTCTGATCTTAACCACCTTTTTCCTAGCTGTGGACTGCGGCCCTTTATCTGTTCCCATGAACGGCTCCTCTTCTGGTAACATTACTGTGTTCCCAAATAATGTTCAATTTATCTGTGATCCCGGATTCATCCTCCATGGATCAGAAGTAAGGACATGCCAGGCTAACGGAAGATGGAGCGGGTTTCAAACGTTATGTACCGGTATGATAACAATAAACATTTGGTGAAAATGTGTGGTGAATCTCAGGCGAACACTTTAATTACGAAAGCCACAGCAAATTTCTTTGCGCTGCACACTCATCCTAGCTAATATCACAGCGGATGGGCGATCAATTTAGCCATTCAATTAGTCTGGTTTGATGCTATTCTTTGCGCAACTGGTTTTTGTAATATGTTGGTTTCCGCTAACTGGACACCTACGCCCAGTGCTATACCGTAAAAAAATATGGACGCCGCTGTTTCTTTTTTTAGCTCGAATTGAGTATACTTTATCACTTTGAATCTTGTTTGCATTCATTTATTTTGTCTGACACACACATATCAGCTCACTGAATAAGTGAGTAATATTACTCACTCACCCTCCAACGTAAATATTTAACATACACATCGTAAAGTTTAGTTTTATCATAGTAGAAAATAATAAGGCTTGTACAACATTTGTATCTTTCTGCGTGCCATTCCTACTTAGCTGTTGACTGTGGTAAGCCCCGGCCATTACAGAATGGAAGTATTATTGGGAAAGAAACGAAGTATCCAAACACTGTGTATCACAGATGTAATGAGGGATTCCTCCTGCGTGGTCCCTCAACTATAAAATGCCAGACAAATGGAACATGGAGCACAACTCCCAGCTTTTGTGAAGGTATACTTATGACAATTATCTCTTATTTTGAACGTAATATTAAAGTGACAAAAAAGTGAAAGGAATGTATGTCAGATGGAAACTGACTTATGTTGTTGTCTGTTCGTTTAGGAAAAGATTTATAGCATGCTTTGCTCATGCTTTGTTTTGCCCGTCAATTGTGCGTGACGAAGCCAAGTGGCACTATTCCAATAGCTTTTGTGCATGCAAGAGTTTCCGAAGACGCCCGGTTCTTTCCATTTGAGCGAAACAAATTTAGCATTTTGGCATTTGCTTAACGCTATTGATGAGTGCGCTCTTTGCTTTCTTGCAGCTAAGGATTGTGGTAATCTTACCGTGCCTCAGAACGGTTCTCTTAATGGACGTGAAACAACCTTCCCTAATGAAGCCACTTTTAGCTGCGACGAGGGATTCATTTTGAACGGATCGACTGTCAGGCGTTGTCAATCGGATGGCACTTGGAGTGGCATCCGTACATCGTGTCATGGTGAGATCATAACATGTAGCTATCAGAATATTGATAGGAGAATAAAACGTTTATAGGTAGATCAATAGAGTTGCAAAAGGTGCAAAACCTCTGCTCTTACCCCATAGCAAATGCACCACAACTAGGGCGAAAAATGTCCTCAGGAAATGCTAGATTTACAACTTTCTCTTGCTTCTTGTTTCATACTGTCTTATTTACACTTACCATTTCTTTATATTCTCTTTTAGCTGTTGATTGTGGACCTTTGTCGGATCCCATAAACGGCTCCTCTTATGGTGACTCGACGGTTTTCCCCAATAGTGTGCTATTTAAATGTGATGCTGGATTTAACCTTAACGGATCATCAGCGAGGATGTGCCAGGCAAATGGAACTTGGAGTGGCTTGGCGGCTGCGTGTGTTGGTAGGTTGCAAGCAAAAGGCCAAAGGCCAGCCTTATCGAGCCATACAATGTATGTTTCCCGTCCGATAAAATTCCTCTTCATCCCACGTTTTACAGAAGCGACTATCTTTACGGAAAAAAACATATTTTTTGTCTATATATTTTCAGTAATGTGCACGACACCATGTAACTTTTAACCTACATTGCTTTATTTTTTTTTTAGCGAAAGATTGTGGTCCCCTGGAAGTTCCAGCAAATGGTTCATCTACTGGTGATCTGACAGTCTTTCCAAACAAGATCCTCTTTGGTTGCGATGAAGGATTTCTTCTCAGGGGTTCTTATATCAGGCATTGTCAGGCAAATGGGAACTGGAGTGGAAATCAGACATTTTGTGAAGGTTCTTCGCGTGTGCTTTTTTATACTCTAACATTCAGTTGGATTCATTTTCCTTACAAAGTTGCGAAAGTGAAACAATTCTTTTTAATTCGCAGATAGAAAAATGCGACTCTGGTTACCTGTTTGCTTGTTGTAGAGTGCTTCGAGATATAGTCATATCTGTCGCCATATATAAGAAGTGCTGTAATTCGCTCTAAATCTTTTCTTTTTGTAAATATGATTTTAGCTGTCGATTGCGGTATTTTACCTATTCCCATGAACGGCTCCTCTTCTGGTGACTCCACGGTGTTCCCCCATAATGTTCTGTTTCACTGTGACCATGGATTCATTCTCAGTGGATCCACCATAAGAACGTGTCAACCTAATGGAACATGGAGTGGACTGCCAACTCTATGTAGTGGTAGGTTTGAAACAAAATTTGAACAAAATAGAAAGGCATGTTGGTTACATACGATACGGTTGGGAAATAAGTCTTATCCAGGGTCTATCCATACGCGTGTTATTATGTCCGTTCTCTGAGCGTTTGCTTCATGGACGAACCTGTATACAACCCATAAAACGAGGGTTTCGTACAATATTTAACGCTATCCTCCAATATGAGAAGGCAGTTGTCAGTATAATATATACGAAAATGCTGCTCAAACCTAATTTATCCTTTGCATGTCAGGTCCTAGCCGTAGACAAATCAACTCTCATATTTAGTACTAACTTGATTCCGTTCTACTGACTAAAAGATCTTTTTATGCATTTATTTGTTTTCCAGCTGAAGACTGTGGTCGTCTAACCGTTCCCATGAATGGTTCCTCTTCTGGTGACTTCACTGTTTTCCCTAACAGTGTGGTATTTAGCTGTGATCCTGGATTCATTCTAAATGGATCCAAAACGAGGACATGTCAGGGAAATGGAACGTGGAGCGGGATTCAGACCATGTGTAGTGGTAGGTTAAGCCGAGGAACACACTCAGAAACAAAAGAACATCTTGTTTAGATGTTCGTCTCCACGGGTACTTTATTTTATATCTATTTATTATTTTATGCTGTCTTGAATGAATCATTTCCTTAACACTTATTCTTTGAATGCGCTGAAGTTTCACGCAGGCAATTGCACATCTATGGTAAGTACATGAATTCCCCTGCAGCTAACTTCATGCCGATACACACTTTGTAATCTCTCTTGCTTGCGTATGCGCGTTCATAGTTCGTAACGCGTATCATACGTAACGCGTACTAAACATACTTATTTCCTCAGAGTCAGTTCGAACGGGAAGACGGACGAACGATTTAATTGTCTCATTTACTTCTTACATTTCTGGCAACTACAATGCCAGTTTGTAGATGATGCATCCGTGTTTTTTACTGATACTGATTTGTGAGGCGCTTATGATTTTATTTGCATTGTCGCTTGTTTTGCATTATGTCTCTTTCAGCTGTTGACTGCGGTAAGCCCCACTCGTTACAGAATGGAAGTATCCATGAAGTAAATACTGTGTACCCAAATTTTGTTACTCATCGTTGTGATGAAGGATTCATTCTTCGTGGCTCCCCTAAAATTAAATGCCAGGCAAATGGAACATGGAGCAGAACATTAAGTTTTTGTGAAGGTATACTTAATTATGAGACTTTGAGGGAACTTTTAACGATGAACAGTTTGTCAGATTAAAGTCATAAAACGGATGGTAGGAAATGTCCTCTCGAGCATCAACGACGTTGGCATCAATTGAATTTTCCCTAAATATTTAGATGATCTGGATAAAGCTTGCATAAAATATATCGTTACTGAACACTTTCAGCTCTAGCATGATCTGAATAAATGAGGTGCAGCAGGCCTTACTTAATTTGTCACAGCTAACTGCGGGTTTTCTTTGTCTTTCAGCTAAGGATTGTGGTATACTATCTGTCCCACTGAATGGTTCTTTGGCTGGGAGTGAAACGATTTTCCCGAACGAAGTTACCTTTAGCTGTGATGAAGGATTTATTTTGAATGGGTCATCAGTCAGGCGCTGTCTATCGAATGGCTCTTGGAGTGGTATTCAGACATCTTGTGAAGGTGAACTTGCACTCATGAATGGTTACTTACTGAATTCAGAGATCTTCACAATCTGACTTTTTACTCACACTCCAGAAAAAAGTTTCACACTGACATGGGTGGAAATTGAACAAGTGCTAGAGTCGCGTAGTTTACTTCCGTTTTATCATGATAATAAATGGCCATACTAGACTTCTGATTTATCACTTACCAGCTAGCGAGTTTACTCTGGAAGAAGATAATTTCTAGGAGACTTGGAGTATATAGCTTTTGTCATTTACTCTCAACCTTAAGCAAAGACCTTTTAGTTTGCAAAGGTAGATGGGTGTCATATAATCCCCCTTTACGTCTTGATCTAGTATTTAGACTTTGACCGATGAGTTCAAAGTCACCTTAGGAATAATGAAGAATAAAAATGGAGATGATCTTAAAACGTCGTTAACTTAAAGTTGGTAGGAGTAGTTCACATATCATTCGTGGTTTATTTGTAATCTCCGTTTTGGTTGCAAACCTCCAGCTGTCGATTGTGGTCTGCTATCTGCTCCTATGAACGGTTCGGCTTCCGGTGACTCCACGTTGTTCCCTAACAGCCTGCTATTTAAATGTGATCCTGGTTTCCTTCTCAGTGGATCGCCCAAGAGGACTTGCCAGCCTAACGGGACGTGGAATGGGCTTACAACTACGTGTGTTGGTAGGTTTAAAGAACGACACATCATCCGCTGGCTTGTGTAACAACACCTTTTCTTAATTTCTTCAGAAAGAGAAACGACTAGTGACGTTTTCATAAAATTTATATAACCAGTTCTCCCTGTCAAAAGAACCCCATCGGTGTGACAACATCACCTTTCATGTAGTCGTGTAATTACTAACGCATGCGTATACCCAAACGACTACGAATTGCCGTACAGTATCTTTTTTTTTATCTTTTTAAATATCTATATCATTTTGTATCCAGCTCGAGATTGTGGTCCCCTAACAGTCCCAACAAATGGTTCTTCTACTGGTGATCTGACAGTCTTTCCAAACAAGATCAACTTTAATTGTGATGAAGGATTTATTCGCAGAGGCTCTCGTACCAGGCAATGCCAGGCAAATGGAACATGGAGTGGCAATCAGACATATTGTGAAGGTTGTAGATTTTAGATGTTTGTTTCCGAGATTTTTTCTGTCGAAGTAATTTTCAAGGAAATACAGAGCTGAAACCCAACACCGGCGTTCACTAACGTTATACCCCCGAGATCAAAATACTCTGGTCGACCCTCGGTAGTATACGACGAGGCTCGGTGGACTAATCGTTAACAAAGAGCATTCCGGATTAAGTGGTCTGGGCTTGATCTTGGCCCGGTCATTGAGTTTTGTTGATTTCAATTCTAAGTGGTGTGAGTGTATTGTAAAAACAAGTATTGCAATTAATGTAAGAGTGCATTAGCATTGTAAGTAGTGTAACAGAGTAGCAGTAGTAGCCGTAATATTATTATAAGAAGTGTCGGTGGTATAAATGGGTACCCATAAACCTTGGAGGTAACCCTGCGATGGACAAGCATCCTATCCAGTGGGGAGTAGATCTGCAGCGTTAAGGGTCATTTTGTCTCCAAGCATGCGGAGCCTGAAAGTTTTGTGTTATTGGTTGCGTGCATAAGGTGTACCAGGTCCCAGATATATCAAACTTGCTGAGGGTGCAGACACGTTCAACTCCGATCCTAATTGAACTTATTCGATTAAAAACTTTTTTTTAGCTGTCGACTGTGGTCCTTTGTCTGTTCCCATGAACGGTTCCTCTTATGGTGACTTGACTGTGTTTCCGAACAGTATAAATTTTACCTGCGATCCTGGTTTCATTCTCAATGGGTCCACCATCAGGACGTGCCAACCTGATGGAACATGGACTGGACGTACAACCATATGTGTGGGTAAGTTTCATGCAAAAGTATGTTTCTTGCTTTCTCACTATTCAAAAGCGTTGCAAGATAGGCACATTAGAGATGATATACTCTCGGAAATTGTTAAAACTGGTCGATGAAATTTTTTCAACACTAATTCAATGACAGCCTTGGAAGTATTCATCGCCTATGAGTGGATACACCATGAAGTAATGATATGCTCAGATCGCGTTAGGTGTAGATCAGAAAGGGGTTCTATCGTTATCTATTTGCAAACCATTGCATTGTGCCAAAATTGGAAAAATTAAAACATCTCGCCTTATATAAAGCGCTCACTGTTAGCGTGCATTAGTTTAAGAGCGTCCGCTGGACGACTTATTAGAGCAACATTATCGCATAATGATATCCACAGTTAACAAATGATTCACCTCCAAATTATGTAAAACATAGTCGTTCTTCTTGCTTTTAGCCGTCGACTGTGGTCCTTTACCTGTTCCCATGAATGGCTCCTCTTCCGTTGACTCAACGGTGTTCCCCAATAGTGTGCCATTTAGTTGTGATCCTGGATTCATTCTCAATGGATCCACCATAAGAACTTGCCAGCCTAATGGAACATGGAGTGGTTTTTCCACCATATGTAGTGGTATGTTTGACGCACAGACAGCAATGCAGTTCTACTTTGAGCTTCTCTTCATCTATCAAAGTAAAATGTGCACTGACGTAAGAAAAAAACTAGAGACTCCAAGAGCGTTTAGTCGAGCTTCGTATCGTAACATCGTACTTTACGAGCATTGAGCGCGATAAAAACAAATAAAAGAGTAAATAACTTAACTCAAGAGTTAAGAATAGATATTTACCATTCCAGTTGCTTAGTTGAGTATCCTCGTTATCCAATTGCATGTTACTTGCCTCAACTTTGAAATACTGAATTTCTTCACGAAGAATCTTGATTTTTTTCAACATCTGAGGTGTTCGTCTTGACATCGTTTCTTTCAAAGTAGGTAGTCATAGTTTTGCTATTGTTTTCGTAGTTTGAACCCAGATATGGCTTATTTGTTATCTCGTGAGAACGACCACGAACTTTCCTAATTTGTATTTCGAGCTATAGAATCCGTGTAGCGAACCATTACGGTAACGTTCGACGTTATAAGGCTTGACTCTTTTCACAGCTTTCTTCACAAAACACAATGTTCTGTAAATTGTGCTGTTTACGAAGGCCAAGCACGAGGAGCTGCCGCAATTCTTGTCTCCAGTTTCCACGCTCTACGCTAAGAATGCCTGGAACCATGATCCTCCATTTGGCGAACAAGGAAAGAGCCTGCGTTTGTAGACCCAGGCTTTCCTACGGAATCTCGACCAAAAAAGACGTTTATTCTTTACAAAACCGACAAATTCGATACTGGTATTCGACTTTTACTATATAGCTCGAGCTTTGGACACAAGGCCAGCGTTCGGCAAGTACCCCCGAAGATTAGAACGTTTTATTATTATTATTATTATTTTTTTCAACTTTTTTCCCATCATGATCTCGATATTTCCTAATCGTATTAATTTTGCTCTTATCTCTGTAAAAACAAATAACATCATTTTCAGAACTATATGTTCGGCTCCAACTACCAAGCAATTTAAGTTGGCCTTCGTCGAACGTGAATAACAAACGTTTTCGTCTCACGGGCTGACGGACGGACAATCGTTATTGTAATCGATTAGAATGGATATCTTATGTCATTGAAACATTTAAAGTTCTTTTTCAATACCTTCGTTTAAAACGTTTTCAGATTGCAATGCTTACTTACGTTGATGAAGGAGAAGCATCAGCATCACATTACTAACGTAACTGTTTGTGTTACAACTTTGCCGTTGACAAGTATAGATAATTTAGCAGTCCTTAAAAGCTTTAATTTCCTCGTGAAAGACGTATGTGATATTACTCTGCTTTGCCCCTTGTTTTGTGTGATGTTTATCTTCAGCTGTTGACTGTGGGAGGCCCCAGCCTTTGCAAAATGGAAGTATCATCGGAGAAAAGACAGTGTATCCAAATTATGTGAACCACAATTGCGACGAAGGATTCATTCTTCGTGGCTCCCCTAAAATAAAATGTCAGACAAATGGAACATGGAGCAGAACCTCAAGCTTCTGCGAAGGTAGTGAATGTGTACGGGTAGTGGCTAGTTTTCATTATTCAATGAGTAATTGTATTTTATTTGACATAAGACCTTCAACACAGTAGACATTGCAAATGAATATATGAAAGATTATATATTTGAACTGCGGAGAAAGATATTAAGACATGATTGATCGTCGCAGTTATTCACAACTGAAAACTTAAGCAGTTGTGAAATTAAAGCCTAAAAGAAACAATAAATTTCACATCTGCTTAAGTTTTGAGTATAACTGCGATGATCAATCGTGTCTTCACAGTAAACATTATTGTAGATAGATCAAGTTAATCCTTGGAGCCGAATGTATCTCAGCAAATTCCGTTCCGTTCCGTTCCGGCGGAGTATCTCTCGGCCAGGAAACAGATATTTCAAGAACACCTCCGTAGCATGTTATATCAAAGTCTGTCTTATAAGAGACTGCACTGACGTCTTGATTGCATATATTTCGCGTAAATTATTGATGAAAAACTAGTATATAAATATTCGTTTAAACGAGTTGGGGATTTTAATGAAGTTGTGAATAGATGACTGCGTGATCTCTGTCGCTATTGATCGTTGACGATAATGATAATAACTAGGCTGTTTACTTTCTTCAGCTAAGGATTGCGGTCCTCTTACAGTTCCGCTGAACGGTTCTATTACCGGGCGTGAAACAACCTTTCCAAATAAAGTAACACTGAGCTGTGATGAAGGTTTCCTGTTAAATGGATCAAATGTCAGGCGTTGTCAAGCAGATGGGTACTGGAGTGGTATCGAGGCTTCGTGCACGGGTAAGATGGAAGAAAAAAATACAACAAATGTCATTGTCTCGACAACAAAAAGATTATTCTTGACGTAATTATTATGGATTTGATTAAGCTGACTCACGTGTTTGAGATAGTCTCGTCTACTTTCTTTTATACCTTAGTCTGCTGTTAGGGGGAAAGGGGAGTTTATTTTAACTAACGCCTATCGTAATAAATAGATAAACACACGCTTTACGTGTGAGGGTAGCCATTCCATGAGGCAAATGTTATTGTCGTCCATGAAATAATACTCCACGTTACTCTAATAATATTTTTTTTCTGTAGCGGTTGATTGTGGCACCTTAGGTGTTCCTGAAAATGGCGTCGCACATGGTAACTCAACAACATATCCTAACGTGATGACTTTCAGTTGTAAAACAGGATTTTCTCTGCATGGAACAGCTACTCGGAAGTGTCAGGCAGATGGCACATGGACAAGCGGAAACGTTGCATGCCTAGGTATTGGTAATTCCTAATAGAGTCATGTGTCTTCATTACAAATTTAACTTATTATCTAATGAACTATCCACTGCGGATAGCTGTCCCCTATCCAGTTGAAAGTGTGGTCCGTTGATTCTGCTGTAAGTTCTCACTTTTGATTTATCCGGTAAATAGAGTAAATATATAAATATAGCCAAGCTTGAAAGCGGAGCTTCTAGGCAAAGGTGGTTCAAAGCCCGGTTGAGCTGACCAGGGATAAGCGAGAATTTTTTATTTAAGTTGCGGTAAGGTTTTATGTTTATATTGTTTGGCCTTATATTTTGAGTTTGAATAGCCTCAAACTGATACAAAACATTAGCTGTGGAAAGCATTTTTATACAAGAAAACATTAGACTTCGGCCAGAGATTATCAGTCTCCTGACCTCGGTAAACGTTTAATTCTGGGTTAGCGTTAATAGGCTTGCGAAAAATCCCGCGATCCATGCCTTTAGCCACGTTGACCATGATGAAAGAGCTATACGGTTTTTTTTCCATGTATAATGTATGCATATGGTTCTGTTCTTATTATTATGATGCTACGCCTGCTGGCCCTTCGGGTGCCCGGAGCTATGCTATTAACTCTTAACCCTATTCAAGACCAGTTGGAGAGCTTTTAGAGGTCCACACCAACTTTGAACCCTTTGAAATTAAAAAGAATTACATCTATGAACTCCAAATTTGGTGACTTCGTAAAATTTACGGAGAGGAGATCTGGAAATAGTTGCTTATGACGTGTCAATAGTCAGGGCTCTTGATGTTTCCGTGGCAACGGTATATTTATTTCCCCCGTTTTGAACGATTTAGTTTTCTCTGATAGTTTTGTTATTTGTGAACCATTTTTTGGAGGTTTTCTGACGTTTTAAAGAAAATCATAAAATCTAAGATGGCGGTTTCAATACAGAGGTTCTTGGTTAATAATGCTGTCATTTCCGTGTTATATGACATCACATTTT
>OMLO01001831.1_pt1 | contig 16747 bp, 11 predicted proteins | sample 1674811 | NCBI WGS metagenome assembly OMLO01 (sample SAMN06265003, study PRJEB25207) | coral metagenome | isolation source: Coral host | place: Mexico:La Bocana,Puerto Morelos, Mexico | collected 2008-11-13 | reverse complement strand
AGTGACCCTGTGAATGTCCGCTGCTTTAATTTCCACAACTTTCCTTTCGCCCCAATTTCTCGATACCCCATGCCATGTCAAGGTAACGAAGGAATTGTTCGAACAGCTTGCAAAAGAAAAACCTTAAAAAGCATTATTTGGTCACAAATTGCAAGTCGGAAAAATCACTTGATTGCATTGGTACAGTGCATCATGCAAGAAGCTTAGAAAGCAGCGCTTAAACGCAGTAAAGCACAGTCAAGGAAAGTGACTTTTCCGGTAAATGAACTGCGGCGAATTATAGCAAGGATTCCGAGCAATCTTTTTTATTAATAATTTTGTATTAGCTGCAATTGTAGGTAATCTTGTAATAGGAAAGTACAGTTGTATTGTTTTTAGTCATGTTCAACATCAGCTACAGTTGAAGCTCTCTATTTCGAACTCTGAGGAGAAAAGGAAAATAGTTTGAAATAACAGGGACTCGTAATAACTGGGCGAGCATTAAATTTGAAATAACAATGAATCTACTAATTATTATGTAATCAACATGACGGTACGTTTATTTTTCATTGAGTAAGTGCCGGAAGAGAACATCACTAGTTTCTTCTATTTCCTTTTTCAACTGAAGAAGTTGAGAGATGGCAGGCTTGATCGCAACTGCCATCCCAGATCAGAATTCACTGGCTGAGGCGTCCACTGCATGAAGGCTTCAATAAGAGTAAAGCGCATGGATCAAGTGTGGTCAGGACTTACATTCTGTTTGCCTGTTTGGAGCATTAACCACGCGACTTGTGACGGATTTTTATGTGGCGCCATTATTTAGTGGAATCTCTTACAGTACTCGCAACATTTTATTCATATATCAAAACAATTCGGACAATACCGCCAGTTCACTCGGTTCAAATGCTCATTAAAAATTTTCTCAAAGTGAAATCATTTTGTAGGTGTATTATCAGCATTTAACGCATGCGTAGATGTTGTCCATGGTGTAAGAGAGGTTGTTAGTTGGCCTTCTTATTTGCTTCTCTCTTTAGCATCCCTTTCATTACAATGCGATCGTAATAGTGCAAGTACAATGCCAGCACAAGTCTTAACGGCCCCATCAAAATGATCTGTAAGGACGAAAAACACAGAACTGAAATTAAAAATCTGAAATAAATCGTTTAGCGATGTGACCCCGAGGAGAACGCGCTTTCCCGGGCCACTATTTTTTTCTACGCGCTATCTTGGGCGTTTCTTTACTCGCTTAAAATCAAGAATGCAACCTCATTCCCAGGCTCTCTCTCCACTGCCTCCCTTTGTCGCTGGGAGAAAGACCCTTCTCTTCTGCCCCTCAAATACGGGAAGAGAAAAATTACGACAAGGAAGTAAAGTCTGTTGAGCCCTATGTCCCAAGGAAGTGACACTCCATCCAGGATCAACCACGTCACAAGCTATTTAAAAAGAAGAAATGCATGAAAAGTTCTCTCTCTTGGCGTGGCTCGGGTACAGAGGCCTCCTCTCGTATATACTGTTGGCCTGTGTAGCTTGGCGGTTTAAGCAATTTTATAAGCAATTTGAGTGCCCGCGCGCATATTGGCAACAACTTTTCACAATGCAAACAGGTCCTAACCTGTTGGCAGACTCCTTCCCAGTCTACCGTGAGAAAATTGTAAGGAGCCGGTCATGAAGGGAATAAGGCCAAAAAATTTTTGTAGGAGATGGGTGAAAATGAGTCTAGCCTGCAGACGGAGTTTGTCAACATACTTGCGTGAAAAGTTCAAATAAAGAAGACACGGGAGATACACCAGATGTTAAAAGGCCCACAACAAATCCATCAAATCCACACGATATCGAGAACCTTCTCTCCTGGAATTCAAAACAGAGCAGATTACCAATATTTACTCACAGATCAATTCCAGCCAATAATCACCTGGTGGGTTTTTTGTCGGAGTAAAACAGTTCAACCTTTAAACACTGTCTTGAGCATGATACCCAAAGTCAAAATACAAGACACATTTAGCAGATGGAAACGTAAAAAACTGTATGTTTGCCAACATTACCAATTTGAAGTTGAATATGAAATAATTGTTGGACAACACTTGTAGCAAACGTCAAAGGGAAGAGGATGACCTGACAGGAATTGTGGAGGTAAGATAGCTCAGAAAAGAGAAACAGAAAAAAAATCTAGGAACCATGAGGACTTTCTTACCTTGATCCCCGTAACTATGTTAGCTGCAACTTGTTCGGGGGTAAAGAGGCCGCCTGAACTACTTATTAGATGGGTTTCTTCAGGCTGAAACAGCAAAAAATGAGAAACAAAATATAAACTTACACTATAATACTGACATGTTACTCAGCATGTGGGAGGTCCACTCTACTCTCACAGTGCGTCTCTAACTGACGTGTAACAGTGAACACTTTTTTTTCTGGGCAAATCTGACCAATGTTGGCAACGCTCTACTACTCTGCTTTAAGCACTACTTTGGTTCTGAACAGGTTTATTTGGATAACATTGTTTTAGGACAGCTCTTTAGAAATGCATATCAACTGTAGGCAAACCCACCATTGAATGTTACAAGATTACCTACCGTAAACTAACGAAAGTAGCAACCCCCCTCCCCTCCCCGAAAGTAACAAAATGTGGCCACTAATAGATCCCGAAGGTAACGAGCCTGCCCCTACTCCTGTCCCGGAAAATAGTGAGATCAAGGTTCAATAGTTTATTTTTTCTCCAATCAATAGTCAGGTGACAGGTACGGACGGTAACGTAATTCAAAGCACTGTACAACAAGGAAAGGCATTGCTTATGCCACGTTAATTGTGAAATTTGTACTTCATCAGTTAATGTCGTTGTGTAAAAGCAAACCCGGTCAAATGTTTTCAAGTAACGGGAACCTACCATAGGAAACTTTGATTCAAATAAATAAAATTTTCAACCAGCGTAGTAAAAGAAACACAGTAAGATATTGTTAAAGCAGGCTATAACAACACAGCAACATAAATTTCAACTGGAACAAAGAATTGTGTTTTAGGAACTGTTTTCAGTCCGAAGTCCCGGCTTTTACTTCGTCATAAAAAGCGCATTTGTGCCAACTTTATACAGCAATGTTTGCTTCCTGAAAGTACATGTAAAGACCTCTTACAAAATATCGAGCCAAAAACGCTGCTCATTCCGAAAGCAACGCGAGTAGTTAGTTTCGGAAGCTTACGGTAGAGATCAGTGTATGCTTGGTAAATTTGAAGTCCACCCGACGTCCACGAAATATTTTTTTAACAGATAACTTAGTGTTACTATGAAATAGTTATTGTCTTCAAAAGACATCCATGGGTGACTTCTTGGCAGTTGCTTCAAAATAGCTATAAAACCACAAAAGGAATATTATATAAATTAACCTTGTTCTTATTCTCATTTTCAAATCCTGGTGTGTCTGTGTCTGGTGGGAAAACCACAGAGACAGCAACGTTATATGGCTTGACCTGAAATGAAAAGGAGGAAAAAAGATTCGTTTTCCTGTATTTAAGGAAGGTTAAAGTCGAAGGCTGCTATATACGTAATTTTTTGCTTTGCCCAGTTTGATTTGGGAGCAGAAGGAGCAGAGTCTTGGACTGCCAGGTATTATGATGGTGGATGGTGTTTTTATTTTGTTTGAAATTAAAGTTGATGATTTTATGAAGGCATCTGAAAGTAGAAACACATCAGTGAAGGTGTTGTCTGTTATTGAAGTGCTTCCACTCTATTTCCTCAAGAGCTTTGGTGGTGGAGGAATAGTTTGGTTTGTCTAAAATTAATGATTGATTAATTGCTGAATAATGATTGATCAATTCAAAGTAATGCAACTGCAACTCAAGTGATTTGATGCTGATAATGCATGTATGTACAATTTGGATGCATCACAAAATTAAGTTGTCTTGAAGTTTTAAGCAAAAGCTGAAATAATTGATTCATTTGAAGCATATTTCTTGGAAGGCTCCTATACACTCAGGATACCGAAGCTTGACAAGTGTCAATTATAGATACAATCAATTAATCAATCAAACATTTTACTAAATAAATGTGTCAAAATATTGTTAGCCAAAGGGAAACACCCTCTTCTAACTGGATACACACAATATAATTTTTATAGCTGGAAGTAACTATTAATAAATGATTAAAAGCCTACTATAGACCGTAGTTTGCAGCCATTTCTGAGAGATTCAAATGCCAAAGAACTTGGTGGCCATGTTGGATGACAGGAACAATAAAGCTTTTTACAATTCTTTTGTTAATGGTCATCCAACACAGCAGCAATGACATCAGTTACAAACAATCTATATAGACAAACTTCCTAGGCGCCTATGGCTTAGATCAAATTGGGCCAAAATTTGGCATTAGTGGCATACATGTACAATGATCACATTTACCTCCATAAAAAGAGTTTCTGCAAAGCCTCTTACGGCGAACTTTGAAGGAGAGTATGCAGTGAATCCAAATATTCCAAACTGAAATGAAACATACTTTGACACTCAGAGCCTCAAACTAACTACGTAGGTGTACATGACATCAACATTCAGTAAAATTCAAGATTGAAATCATTGATGTGAGCTTATAAAAAGGTTAGGTTTGCATACCTGCCCACCTATTGACGAAACAAACACAATGTGTCCTTTTCGTCTCTGTTTCATCTTCTCTACAACAGCATGACTTGTAAAAACACTGGCCAAGTAGTTTGTGTTTATCATGGCCTGTAATTGAATTCAAAATGTTAAAAACATCATAATTACATCATGCTAAACTGAAAATCTATAAGTGGTATTTAACATGTTGACCATATGACATACAGCATAAGTACAAGAGCTGAAATTTTAAGCTGCAAATTTCAGAAAAATTGTTGTAGTAATATTTGTTAATTTAATTAACGACGACAAGTCTGCATCTGGCTCCATCAGACTGGTGCTTGATCCCGATTTCTAACATGAAGTGATTCTGCTCCCCCCTCGATGGGATGCTAGTTCATTGCAGGGATACTCAGCATTATGTTCGCCAATACTCATTTATACACCTGGGTGGAGAGAGGCCAAAGATTTGGTTTCGATCCAGATTTGAGCGCACTAGCCATGAGGTCACAGTGCAGCACCAGTTTTTATAGCAAGCTTCTGGCTATGCTTATAAAACTCTACATATACATATATACATCAGTAATACTGATATATTTCTACTTCATTAGCACTTCTCTGTATAATTATATACTTAGGTGTGTTATAAATAATTATGATCAAATTTCTACTCCTTGAATTTTTAGGTTTATTAGATGGTAAGAATTCCATGAAAGATTATAAATGCCATTTACCATTTGCAAATAGCTGCATTGATTCTGGAGATACTGTATTTAAGTTTCAAAAATGTGCAAAATATGCAAATGAGATAACTCATAACATCATATACTGAACCAAACTAGTATATAAACAGAGCTACATATATCTTGGTCAATTTGCAGCACAAACTATTGAAACTTGGCAGACTAATAGTTCTTATGCAACACACCTACAGGTGTTCAGGCAACTCTTTTCCAGTCCCCTTTGATCTAACTTCAATATAATAATTTTTAGTGATTTTCAGCTCAAAAAACATTAAACAAGGTGACTGAACTTGACCTAGCATATTTGCTTGTTGGATCATGTAGCAATATAGAGCACTTAGGGTGGCCAGAAAAGCTTTCAACATTGGGGAGGCCTGGAACCCAGCATGTTGCCAGGGTAACATAAGTGGTTTAAGCTCACATTGTGGAAAACCTGTAGTAGAATCATACTGCGAAGAATCAAACATTTCTGATACAAATTGGCCCAGATATTTTTGATCATCAAACTTTGGTTGAGTTGATGATGTCAACACTTGGTTAATTTGCATATTTAAAAATCTTGAATATCTCTAAAACAAAAAGAGAAAATAGTAAACAACATTTTTCTTCTTGTACAGACTACTTTTCTATGTTTTGACACAGCTTAAATTGGGAAGATGCAATTTTCGTCATAGTACCACTTTCAATTGTAAGATTTAGATGACAGAAGAACTGCTGATACACTTCTTGTAATGTCAAAAGTCTTAAGAGGTATTTTTAATAAGCTTTAATGCCTTTTTAATGATGCTCTACGGCATTATTTTCTCACACTCGCCAAACTATATGTAATTAAATTAAATTACTTTGCTAAAACATTAACCTTAAAGTCCTCCACTGAAGTTTCTTCAAACAAGCCACAAACTGCAAAACCAGCACAGTTTATCAGAATGTCTATTGGACCCAGGGTTTCGCAAGCCTACAGGTACAAGAAAAGAAAATTCCTGATTGAGGTATACGTTTCAGTTGCTATTCACCAGTCTCAGTACAGTTGTACAAAAACACCTGTGATTATATTTAATTATAAAATAGCTGAGATTTCCGCCCCTGGAAGGTCAATGGAGAGAAGCCATAGGACCAATCACTGTAAAAGCACACTTGATTTTTAAATGGACATTTCACACCACAAGGCATACTTAGGGCTATGAGATGGCAATAAGTGGTCTGGTTGGTGACATACAATGCCAGTGACCAGTAACAGGCTTTAACCAGATGGGTGTCCAGGCATCCTTTGGACAGCCACTTTCTAAAGAAAATTGTTTTACTTTTTCATAGATGTTGCCTTATAAATTGCTCATTTGAGCAGGCCTTATGGCACATCTTGAATGTTCACTTTCCAAATTCTGGCTAAAAACCTGACCAGTAACCAGCATAATAGCAGGTACTGTTAAAATCAAGATAATGAAATCACATTCTGGGAAAAAGACGTTATTATCACTGGTTATCCTTACAATCTGATTGGCTCACAACAACGGTGCGATTTATTCACAAATCACACCATATTTTGCTCTAAATCACATCTTTTTGTCAGCCAATGAGAATAAGACAGTAAAACAAAACAACCAATCACATCACGCAATCACATCACGTTGACATGACACTGACATGTTTTCAAAATGCGATATTAATGCATTTCTGGTTTCGCTTTTTGACAAACCGGCTACTGCATGGTTCAATATATATGGTACTGACCAAAATCTTGCAGCGTCTATTTAGGTTATTAAATTGTGCGATTTCAAAATGGAAGTAATAAAGTGGCAATTGAACTTTGGGACGTGCAATTTTGGTCTGAAATCATACCTGTGATTTCAAATCAAACTTCTGCTGCGCGCTTGTTTGATTTTGAAATCCCATGTATGATTTTCAGACCAAATTGCACGACCCAAAGTTCAATTGCCATTATTAATCTAATCAACTAATTAAAAAAAAAAGGCACACAGTGTAATAACTTGTATACAAAGAAAGCGCTGCCCAAATTAAAATAAACTTAAGATTCCTTGTTAAGTGTGCAACCTTTTTTTTTATATATATTTTATTTTATTTTAAATTTTATAATTACATACAACATAGAGAAAAAAGACACTTATACAATAAAAAACTAAATCACAGTGACTAAGTTGCAAAACATTACAGTCCTTACAACTACAATAACCTATATCAATTTAGTATATAACTACATAAATACTACAATACATTACAAGTCAGTACCATATAAAACAAATAACAAAGGGTGGTCACTACGCTACTTATACAGAGAGTTTTAGTAAAGGAAAGATAGGGGGTTTAAAATATCTCACAAAATAGATAGTAGATTAGTCCATTTCTTAAAATGATACGCAAGCTTGTCTCGTTTCCTGGCAATATTTCTTTCTATTTTTTCGTAAAAGCTGAGTTGGTTTATGAAAAGTTGTACACTTGGCATTTGGCCACTAGGTCTAGACTTATATATTATCAGTTTTGTGCAACCTTTTTTTTATTACTTTCTACAGCCTGGACAAATTGTTTTTTATTGAGAAAACATTTTTTTAGCCTACATAAAAAAGTACAATACTAACACTACCCACACTACTTACAGCAATTACAACACTAGGGGGTCATAAACCTGCTGGAAGAATTACCTGAATGGGTGATTCGTGTCACAAGGTGTATGTGCTTTTGTTTTCTTTTTTTGTAAACTTGTTCACAAACCTGGTCTAATGTATTTCCTACATCTTGTGCTTCACCAGAAAGATCCACAGATAAAGCTAGGACCTGAATCACAAGAAATGTTAGTTCAACATATAAATCTAAATGATGAAATCTATCAACTTCTATTGACTAGTTTTAAAGCAACTGACAAGAAAGTGTTGCTGTTGTGGGGTCAATGACCATCATTACTCTATTACAGCCCTGGGTTTCATTAATGTTTTCCATAGAGGGCAGCTGGATTTTACAGCTGGCAGGCAAACCTATTTTAACTGAACTTCTTTGTTAAAAAATTTTGCGTTTGATGGTCAAACTAGCCTGACAAAATTGTCCTCACAGCCGACCCTGTAGTATTCCCTGAAAATGTTTCTTCAGCTGGTAAATTAAACATATAGCAAAGTATGTACATGTCATAAAGTGATTATACTCTTGGTAGTGATCTTACTAAAGAAAGCAAATATGGTACCTTTCTCTCTGGGGCCAAATGTTTCTTTACTTCTTTCAATGTTTCTTCAAGTCTAACCTGGAATCAGAGTTGGTAGAGAGGAGGAGGATATAACTCTTCCATGTTTTTTTTTCCAAGGTAAGTTTAAATGGGGCTAAATGCTATTTTAAAGGCAAAGTTAAATCTCAAGACAATGCAGGTCAGCGGTCATCTGACTTGGGTGGCCTGAATGAGCCGTGTAAGTTAAGCTGGGGCACCCCACAATTCATCAAGCCAGTTGCTTGCTTGCATTTGTTCACTACAGTTCAGCCATTTGCTTTAGCACTAAGCTTGCCTGTAGTGCTCCTTCACAACCTCTTTTGCTCTCTTCGCCCCAGGCCTGAACTTTTCATGTATTAATCTGCATATTTCTTCACCTTCTCTGTGTACATTATGAAGTCGCAATGTGACCAGCTCCCAGATGGCTCATTAATAGCTCAGTTGGTAGAGCACTGCACCAGTATCGCAGAGGTCATGGGATCAAATCTCATTCAGGCCTGAATTCTTTTTCAGGCTTAAATTTCACAACTGCTTAAGTTGTGTGTATAACTCTGATGATCAATCATGTATTCATATCTTTTCCTGCAGTTCAAATATATGGCCTTTCTTATATATTTATTTGCAAAAGTTGGACTTATAGTTTTCCACTCTACTGCAGTGAACAATAAAATTCTGTTCCATAACCCCCCTAGAATTCTCCTTAATTAACACCGGAGGTTTTGGTCGAATGGAAGCGCCCATGGAGTCCCTGTTCTGCACCAGTCCCTTCCCCCAGACATTTTGGCTCCCACTTTCTGTACACCTAGTATATATGCATACGACATTTCATGTCTAACCATATTCCGCGCCAGAATAGTTATGTTGGCCCCGCATTTTGCGAGTTTAATCGCCAGTGCCTTTCCAATACCACTTGATCCTCCAGTGATCTGGAACAAAGATAAGCTATAAGAAGTTTGTGGTAATCAGCGGACCCGAGCGTGACTCGAGCAGGCAACCAAGACTGTATATACAGGAGAAGGGCCTTGCAATTACCAGCTACCGGAAAACCTACCACAACGTGAGCCCCATTTACTTCAGTTTTCTTCTTCGTGAAAAAGTCGTAGGTAAAAATGCCAAGAAAGCCAGCAAACAAGGTAATAATTATCAAGCCCAGCATACTCGGGTGGATTATCGAAACGACAGGACTTGGGAAGAACCGCTGACCAAATCATTACAGGTGCGTTTATTGACAAATGTTACTAAAAATTAGCATTACTAAAAACTTGCGTTGGTTCATGATCATTGTGCCATTTAAAACTTTTTACAGATGAAAGGTCCCCCTTTAATTGAGAACACTTAAGAATAAAACACAATGAAATGTAGTGACTGCAGTGATCTGGTTCTGCATCCTAAAATATCACACACCCTTGGTTAAATACTAAAAGTGACCCTTTTCTTTCTAAATGCTCCACAATTTATAGTTAATTTTAATCCACTAGTTTGAACAAATTCAACTAACATCACGGTTAATTTACTTAGTTTGCAAACTTCAGAGATTTTGAAGTGAAAAAATAAATACCGGTAAGTAAGTGTACTTAATTAATCTACAAAAAGGAGCCTAATCTGTCAGCTACCTGTTTTTCATATAACCCTGGGTATTACAATTATGTCAAAATTTTTTATGGTCGTTGCAAGTCAAGTACAGTAAATGAAATTTATAATTACCGGTACTTTAGGCCTGGATAAGGCAGTTGGCTTCAATTTTACAACTTTTCAATATGAAGACACTATAATAATGTTACTCAACTGACACAACAAAAATGAATTACCTGTATGATAAATTAAGATCATCTTAAAACAAGATGAAGACTAGTAGAAACATAATCAATGTCTGAAAATTCATCCTTGTATATGTTGTAGTTAAAAATTAAATTCAGGTAAAAATTAAATTACTTTGTCTCTTAACCCCTACTTATTCATTGATTATGAATAATTAGGGTTAGAAGAGAAAGGAAATTGAGAATCTTTTACCTAAATTAAATTTTTAGGGCATTATTTGTACTCTACGAAGTGCAATTGGATAATAATTAACAATTATTCACTGAAGTGGAGGTAAATATAATTGTGTTAGTATATACCACACAAACTGAATAACTAGCGGACTAAAGGGTAACTTCACTTGTTTAAGAGTAATTTTATTTGAAACGGGAAGCCATTTTGTTTTTCTTCAGCTGCTTGGAGGTAAATAGTACTTGGCTTATCACCTCCCAGCTAGCCAATCAGTGTGCGAGAAAAGCACTATTCACTTCTGTGGTATAATTATACTAATGTGCAATGTCTCACAAATTACTGGTACTTGGATTTTCTTGGTATACACACAAACCTTTAGGAGAGTGTGCTTACCAGAAAAAATACAAGTGACAAGTGGGATATTCTATGGTATATCACAAGAGATACCACGTCACTGATAATACACTGAGTGATCAGGTACCGTGACAATCAAAGCAACATAGGATGGGAAGGTTCGATGTAATACTGTTTAAAACACAATGGCTTTCCTGTATTCCGCTGGACTGTCTTTTCTATGGTATAGTACAAGAGTATTTATATGTGAAATGTGACAAGCATGGGTACTTTTCCTTATCATACAATGACACTCAGATTTTTTTCGCTCTGCAGAGATTGTCTCTTGTCATCTATTTCTTTGTAAGCAGGCTCCAGGGGAAGTTCACTAGCATGCTCCAAAAGCTTGTGGGCTTTTGAGTCTTTCAAAGCAAACAGAGTAACGCCAGATTTATATGCAGCAGGAATGGTAACATGTGTTGTTAACAGCTCTCTGTATTTGAGTTCACTACCATGAAGTAGTAACAATGTTTCTTCTTTTACTATCTGATCAATCTGCTCTCTAACTTTCAGTTCATTCCATCTGTTTCCATCTGATTTCCAGCAAGAGTAATCAAGAGCATTACTCCATCTTTGTAAGATGTCATGACGTCGAATTAGAAGGACAGATTCACTACACAGTTCTTTAGATATCGCATCAAAAGGACTCACTGTTTCAGGGTTGGTCAGATGAACACCATGCTCGCTTACACCGCAAATAACTTGATGATGCCAAGCATCTGGTATTGTTCCATCATCTAAAGGCACCTTTTGACAGTTAAGAGATGCCAGTGGTATTACACCATTCACAAGCCAGTATTTTAACCAACTTGATAGGTCAAAGCCACGTTTGGGGTACATGTGAAAGAAACGCCCCATTACCTCACCATTTGTTAACTGATCAAGCCCCTCAATAAGGTCCTTGTGGGTTGTTCCTGCAACACTGCGTGACAAGAGGTATTGTGGTAAAGGAGCACTAAGATCTCTTAGTCTTGTGTTTACTGCATTAACTGCAGTATCCACCAATGCTGACCTTCCAAGTAATTTCTGCATTTAATCAATTAATAAGTCAGTCAGTCAATCAATCAACCAACCAGTCATAATATATCAGCCATTAAATGAGTAAATAAGCCTATTCGCTAGTTAGCCAGTCAGTTGGTCATGTAGTCATTGCCAAGTTCTCGTATGGGTTTCTCCCAGGGTTCATGGTCAATTGATTATGACGACATATGCTAGAAAAAATGGACTGGAGTAGCACGTGTTTGGATCAGCAGAATGCTTGATATGACTGGCTTCAGTGATTTCAGTACCTGGTCTTTCAAAAATTATTATGTACAGCAGGAAACAGAAGGGCTCATTTACTCATTCAGCTAAGCTGCTATCTGGACAACTTCAATCATTCTTGCCTAATCACTCTGTCAGAGAAGATGCTGATTATTGCAACTCATAGGAAAGTTAAACTGTATCTTTTATCAAGTTTGCTGCAGTTTGGAACAGAAGAGCAACTTAGAATTACTATTTTAGCTGTCACACAAACTTTTTTATTTGACATGCACCTCAACTGGAAGCCTAAGTGAGCAACTGTATCAAGTTGTGAATGCTAATGGGTTTTGAACTAATAATTCTCATAAACTATGTAATGTTTTAGTTAGTCCCGAATCTTTAACTTGAACCAAACCCTGGAAGAATATTTTGCTCCTGTACAAATTTGACATATTTCGATAGTGCTTCTCCTGATGAAATAATAGTGTCGCTGCTTTGCAATCTGAGTGCAAAGTCCAAGGCCTGAATGATTTGACTTGCTGCAGTTGTTGTTTACAATATAAGCCCAGGCTAACCCTCCATTTACTGGTACATGTAAGTGGTTCATACAGAAATTTCTCAACTTTGAGCTTTGCTTTGCATTCTCTTTCTCATCGTAATGGAGGAACAAGAGAAGAACAATATTTTTCAAAGTATAAGTCTCTTGTTGCTTGACCTAGCAAGACAAACAGAACATGCCTCAAGTACAGATGAAGCTACGACAAATTACTCAGCACTTACTGCATCTTCACAGCAGGAGTGGAAGGCCTAACAAGAGAGTTGTGCACCTGTTCAGTTAGGTATTCCACTCCTTCAAGACCCTGTAAATGCAGAGTAATCTGCCATATCCTGACAATAACAAATTCTACTTCATCGGTACTTGAGGCATGTTCTATACCTCCAACAAAAGAATCCAAAACAATTGTGATACTTTGATATTTCCAACAGTTATAACAGTGGGCAGTCTGAATCTTGAACACTGATTATCTTCTGGAAATGTGTACAAATATAACTTCAAAAAAACAATGTGAAATCCAATTTCAGAAATGTTCTGCATTACTCAGAACGCGTGACTAGAAATAGAAATGTTACAAGTACCAAAAATCGCGGAACCTTGAAATAAAGCTTGTTCAGTTTGGTGATCTATTACCTTGTTAGTTTGCTCCATGACCTACCCTGATTTTTGGCATGCAAAAACAATTGTTATTTTGCATTTGTAAAGAAAATTTTAAAAAAATTATCTAGTGGAGCTTTTTTTTTTGAAAAAAAATATTAGGTCACTGAATTGGTTTTTAAGTTATTTTGGAAACACTGAGTTTCAAAGGGTAGTTTAGAAGCACTGCATTGTTGCCATGGCACCATTAGGGCATTGTAAACACCCTTAAAAATTATACAATATCAATTGCAAATGACAAAACATTGCTATTCTTATAGGAAAAACGGTACTGTAATCTTTCTTCATTGGGCACGCATCGTTGATGGCGGAAAACCCATTCGAGCCTCCTTAAGGATTTCAAAACATAGGCCCGGTATTCTGCAATCTAGCCAATTTTTTTGTAGATTTTTGAAGTCTTGAAGTCCTGCCTTACCAGCACATTTAAAACTGCAGTAGCTCCACAAGCCGAAGTTCCAACCTGATTTACTTGCTTCTCTACAACCTCGGTCTCGTCCCAAAGAACAATCCTTTCAGGAAGTTTATCCTTTTCCGCTTCGTTCGCTGCAAGCGAATTCGAACTACCAGCCGCCATCTTTGTTTCCATGGTAAGGGAGGTGTGGTACACTGCTTTGACGTTTCTTGATTATTTTTTCGTTACTTCTTTAGTATGTGAAAAAATAACTCTCTTTACATTTTACCTTGGAAAGTAGAATGAAATGACTTATTCCCCTCAATAAGACAATCTAAAGGATGCGCAGCTTGTTACCACCATTAGTGCTTACAAGAAGTACAGACTACAGAAACGGACGGTTCTAGAGGAGAAAGACTGTGACCAAGCCAAAAAAAAACCGCTGACAATACTGTGACTAAAAGGAAAGAGAAAGCAATTACCGGTGAACTAAAATATGGCTCTTTCTTCATCAAAATTTATTAAACTTGGCTCTCCATATGATGGTTTTTGTACTAAATGTCGTCAAGTTTCAAAATGGCTTCCTGGATCGCTTAGAACTCTTCTAAACATGGACAGCCTTCGCGCTCGACAAGTGGGCGATCCTATCTTACGGGCGGAAGCAGAGACTGTGGATATCACGACCATCCATTCTCCTGAGTTCAAGGAAATGGTGGAGCGAATGTTCAAAGTCATGAGGAAGGCGAAAGGCCAGGGGATTGCTGCACCACAGATTGGAGTTGGACTTCGAGTTTTCGCAATCGAATTTACAGGACAACACTTTAAGATAATGAAGGACCGAGGACTCTCCGATAAAGAAATCAAACGCATGGGAACTAGTCTTGTTCTGCCGAGGGTTTTCATCAACCCCGAGCTCAGAATAATTGACTCCACGTTGCTGGCATTCCGGGAGGGATGTTTAAGCGTTGAAGGTTTCTCGGCGGTTGTTCCTCGAGCAAAAGAAGTCGAAGTTACTGGCCTGGACATGGAGGCTAGGCCAGTCACGTGGAGAACATCTGGCTGGCCAGCGAGAATTGTCCAACATGAGATGGATCACTTGAAGGGGAATCTGTACATTGACTGTATGCTGTACAAATCATTTATGAAAATCGATTGGAGAGATTACATAAAGAGATAGACCGAGGGCTTGTCTGTAAAAACAATCTGGGATTGGACTGGAACTAGCTTGCAGTAGCCTGTGAACCGGCTCCCGGTTTAGTGCGAACTAGGCGAGTGTGGTCTAGGATGAGCAGGGTGAGCTGAGAGCAGTCTGGTGATGAGAGAGTACTCTTCGCTTGTGGAATTACTGATTTCACGCTGAACAGCTCACTCTTGCTGGAAGCTGCTTCCCACTAGCTTCGCTCGCAGAATTGTGCTAAACAGCTCACTCTCGCTGGGAACCTGTTTGCATACTAAGCTTGCAGTTTAGGCTAATGCTGGGGAGCATTTCAAAATGCAAATGATGTTCAACTCTTTTTTATTTTAAGGACATACCCTGTGGGAGCCTCCATTACAAGCTATGTCCTGTCCAATAATGGTGCTGATCCATTTACGTTGTGCTTTTAACAGCCAATAAGTTGGCACATCAATAACAGTAGCCTATGTGATGCAAAGCATCTCTGTTCACAAAAGATACCATATTTATTTGCAAAATTATGTCAGAGATTACCAGTAGTAATTCAGTATGCATTTCTGATAGAGCAAACATGGTTCTTCTCTCTATGTGTAGTAACCATTACATTGTATGCAATTTTACAGGGCTGTGAAATGCCATAACTCCTAGAATTTTTACCTTTAAAAATCAGATGTGAACTGTCCCTTACAGAGTTTTATATATTTTTTGCTGTGACAACTATTATGCTAGATGATCATCGCTCACAGTTTGAGCTTGGGCCACCTGTGGTCTAACAGTCCAAGCTCTGGAGGGAGCAAACACAATTCCAAGTGACCTTAGATGGTCTGTGAATCAGGCAACCATTAAAAAAAATTAAATGACCATTTCCAGACCAGTATATGTAGTCACTTGGCCCACTCAAGTGATATGTTCATGTAGTTCTTTCTTATTTATGATGCAGAAATGTTTCCTCTGACGATTGAGTTCTGGTCAAAAGTACAGACAGCACATTTCTTTACTCATGGAGTTTTAATACTGGCAAGCAAATATTTTAGTTTACAATTATTAAAGTGGTCTATTTGCCCACACTACAGGGGTCTGCTGCAGGTCAGCACGGACCTAGACAGTTTATTGCAAGAATGATCTCAGTTTGTCGGCTCACACTTTGGTACTCTGCTTCTTATCACAAAGAAACAATTTTGTCAAAGGTCGCTTAGCAGAACACCACCAGATACATAAGTCTAAATCACATTGGAAAAAAGGGAACATCTATCCCTGCAAGCTGAAATCACCTGTTGCTGACAACTCTGGGGGCAGAGGTACTAGGAAATGAAGGACTGCTGAATATTAACATCTCAATATTTACATTACAAAATTTTGGTCATTGAGGCAAGTGGTAACCTAGTCTAGTTCAAATTTGCGAATATGGACTACTATACATTTTTACAAGCCACCTACAAACCCTCTGACATGGACTGAGTCCTCTGGTCTGGTTCATGATTCTACATTATTTGTCATCATTTTAAAATGCTAATGATCATTATCACTCATTTAAAGTTGTTATTCACTTATATCAAAATATACTCCTGACAAACTGAGTGAACAATGAGTGTATGTTTATGAAGAAAGTTGAGAAAGCAAAAAGTTAATTTCTCTTTTCTTGCTTTTTTGTTGCTCCTTCATCCTTTGTGCACTGGCTGTATTTTTCAGATTGGCCACAACAACTCCATATACATCCATCTCGATAACAAGGCCAGCCAGCCATTCCACACATGCAATCGTCACAGTGGTATGCATACACTCCTCTATGACCATTGACAGGTTGTCGTTTGGCACGAGGATCACTTACACCCTCCCAATGATA
>OMLO01001830.1_pt1 | contig 16757 bp, 9 predicted proteins | sample 1674811 | NCBI WGS metagenome assembly OMLO01 (sample SAMN06265003, study PRJEB25207) | coral metagenome | isolation source: Coral host | place: Mexico:La Bocana,Puerto Morelos, Mexico | collected 2008-11-13 | reverse complement strand
TTTGGGAATTGGGCCAACAAGGCCATAGAAGATTCACAACACTCATGTGAAACTAGTTTGGCAGCGCTAAACTCACACCGGTAAAAGTGGTTTAGTGGCTGCTTGCTTGGCTCTCACTCTTGGGATCAACGGTTCTTCTGTCAGGAGAGTTAGCATTGGAGTAGGCGGCACATAGAACTCCACGTACTTCTCGGTTGGGTCGTGGTGCCAACATATGGCTGCACATCTTGCAGGGTGCTTTCCTCATAGCTCCTGCACGATATTGGGGCTGCAAGCAGTTGAGTTCTGCATGCCACACTCTTCCTGCAGGGGTCACATAGATCTCGCGGTTGACTCCCCTTTGAAGTCCTGCGATGACGTGATCGTCCACTGCTGTTTCAAACCTCTTGCGATCGGCCACTTGTTGTTCCTTGAGCTTCTTCACATTCTCAAGGGCCTGGTCCAGACTTTGTCTAAGTCTGTTCTGTTCACTTACAGCTCGAACTCTTGCTTGTCGGGCTGCCTCGAGGTTCACCTCATGTTCTCGGAAAACAGAGGCGTGGTCTGACATGTGTCGCTGGGTAAGTTCTTCTACCCAATCCTTCCATCTCAGACACTCAGTGCATTCTTCTTCCTCTGGAGCTTCTGTTTGAACTCCTTGTTCCACAGTCCGTGGTGTCTGCACGGTCTGCGGTGCTTCGGCCTCAGTGCTTCGAAGTGATCTTGTAGTAGTGCTCGACAAGAGCGATGTCAAAGTCCTCGTCATAGTGTTCCACAGGGAGGTGATGGCGTGAATGAAGAGTATGATGAGAATTGCTGTGGCAATGGTGAACCATTGGTTGGTTGACGTGAAGGTGGTGTCGTTGTGTGTTGCTGTGTCGTTGGTGTTTGCTGTGCATTGTTGGGCAAGGTATGCGAATGCCATCATGCTCTGCAGGTGTTTAGATGGCTTCTTTAGTGCAAATTGTTCTGCACTCCTCTTCCTCAGTGCTGGGTCTTTCTTCTTGGCTGCTGTGAAGTTGCTGTCGGGCTTGATGCATGTGCGGTGTGTTCGCAGTCGTTGTGCAAGTAGCTGTGCTGCTGCTGTCTTGGTCATGCCGTCAGCAAACTGCAGTTCTGAGCTGACCCACTTCACTTTTGCTCCTGTGCAAAGGAGTTTGTCCTGGGCCACCAGGACTTCGATGGCTGTCCTTTTATCGGCTCCACTTGAGGGTTGGAGCTCTTGCTTCACCAGTAGGTCGTACAGACCCTTTGCATCGGTGATCAGGGCGGCTGGATGGTCTGTTTTGCAGACACTGAAGTCGTCCAGGGGCATCATTGGTGTCCACAGGAGCTGCCAGAAGGTTGAGCAGTAAAGCATAGCGTCTGCTGCTTCACTTGCGGCTTGGGATTCTGCACTCAGGCTGCTGCGAGCTACTCTTGGTAGCTTCCAGCTCCTCCAGTCCACGAGGTTGTAGGTTCCTTCTTGTCCTGTGGTGAGGTTGTGGTGTGCCAGTAGCACGAGGTATCCTCCTTGGCTGGTGTTGTCTGGCCGTGATGCGAAGGCTGCATCACAGTAGGTCATGAAGGTGAGATCCTCAGGTGCTCCAACATTGGTGAAGTGTAGGCAGACGTCAGCGTTGCTCTTAGCGTACCTCAGTGTTTTGTTTGCTTCTCGAAGTGTTGCTACTGATGCTTTGCTGACTTGTCCTGCGAGCTGTGATATGGCTGCTTGCAAATGTGGGCTTGACTGTCCTGCTGGCCACTGCAATGCGCCTATCAAGGCTCGTAGGCTGCTCTTCTCCTTCTCTGTGACCGGTCGGTCATCCTCCTCGTTGTTGCCCACTGCGATTGGCTTTTGTTTTGTGATGTATTGCTGGTGTTCGAGTGTGTAATGGTCTGGTGCTAGTCGACGTACTTTGGCTCCACAGTAGTCAAAGTCTTTGTCCTCTTCCCATGTTCGGAAAGAGAATGTTTGCTTAAGCTTCTCCTCAAAGGCTTGGTATGTTTTGTTGCTTTTGTCGACTGCTGCTAGGATGTCATCCACGTGTATGCCCATCATTGCTATTAATGGTGGATGCTGGTGCTTTGCTCCCTTGCTGTCTGTTCTGTATGTCCATGCTGCCTTTGGTGCTTGGTGGTCGTAAAGGAGAAAAAGGCAGGCGTCCAAAGGGTGCTGTTGTGCTCCTAGGTTGGTGAGTCTTTCTCGAGCCTCCAAGAACCACGCCCTGGGGGCGTCACAAAGACCATACATAGGTTTCCTCAGCCTCATTACCTGGTTGCTTCCGGGTGGTATGCCGAGTAGCTTCTTTGCGTCGGCTGGCAGGGAGATCCATAGGGTTCGGTCTTTGCTGTGCTCCTTTCCTTGCAGGAAAGCGGTGCTTATGTCTGCTGTCAGTGCTGTCCACTGCTTTGTGGCTGCTACCTGTGATAGCAGGCAACTCACATGTTTATTTGCCCAGAGAATCGAGTTGGAGCGAGACGTCGGTTTGCCTCCCTTGCAGATTCCCATTGGCAAATTCAGCAGCGTAGAGAAAAAGCCAAGACGGAATGGAACGAGTCCAGCCGTATCCTTAGATGTAGCAATAGAGAATGAATTTGTTCACTCAACACTTTCATGGAGTGTGACTAAAGAAAGATGCTGCAGGCTCCAGAAGTTTGACAGATCGTTCTTTGTCTCTAGAAAGCAGATCGCACCAGCCCGATCCTTATCTCCTTGACAGCACTCAACAGAAAATGATCTTTTCATCAGAATTGCAACAGACCGATGCAAGGAAAGTGGAAAGCCGGAACAGTACAGATAATAGTACTGCACCGACCTCGCCATTGCCGCATTCTCATTTTTTTGTTTTCATCATGGCAGAGCGATTGGCTACTAAACTCTTCCCACCAAATGAGCTTGCTTGCAAGTTCAAACTGATGGACAGGCATTCAGAATTTCTGTACCGTAAGTTGATCCCAATCCTTCCGCAACGTTCTTCTGCGTTGGTTTTGATGTGGACATTTGTGGGCTGCAGGTCTGGCACGTGGCTTTGTTCTCCCAAGGGTCCTGCGAGTTGGTTGCTCATGCAGGCTGAAACGGAATCCTTTGAAATCCTTTGAATATCTTTGAATGTTTGCGTCACCAACTTTGCCATAGGATACCAGTCTTTAGTCTTTATAGTCTTTGATAAAGATGTTTTCAGTCCCTGCAGTTGTACAGGCAACACGCTTGGGCATCCTTGAGCGCAACGACAATAGGGCAGGCTGCATTGGTCAGCGCAAAAAGTTGCGGTTGTTTCATGCAAATTCTGCACGTGTCCTTTCAAAACCATGACTACTAGTAGCACAAAACGACTTTTCAATGGGAAGTCCAGGCGGGGTAAGACCACTCTTCACTGGTTTGCTTCCAAGCTTTCATTTTGAACACTCTGAAGGTGTTCCATGAAGAGCTGGTTGTATGTTAATGTACATCTATGATGTGTACCGTATAGAGTAATGTCATGTGTTGCAATTTTATAATGCTGGAACAGGAAAGTGGAAAGTGACATTGTACCATAGATAGGTTGGTCGTTGGAGGGCGCATTTGCACGTCAGTCTGGAAAATGCGTAGGTCCTGCGGATCCATGCTTTGGTGGTTTCACCAAGTTCTTTTGGGCAACGCTTCTAGCTGTGCACCTCGGCGTGTTGCAGAGACTGCTTCAGACATTTTGGGGAAATGATTGAACATCGAATAGCATCGGTACATTGGATCTCAAATGTGATGATGCTTGTTGAAAATTAAGGATTACCCTCCTCGGCATTTGTCTACTAGTTCCTGTGATGCTGGAAATCACCAGGCAAGTCTTTGGAACTGTTCACTGTGCATGGCACTTTGTGGGCAAATCCGATCAGCATTGAAGCAACAAGCGAAGCCATAGTTCACTGATCAACACATATCAAGACATTGTGGTATGTTTGCAGTGAATTCAAAGGAGACGACCGCCTGGTGTCCCTCTGGTTCTTTTTGGAATTACCTTTGACTGCGAGCCCAAGCCACAGTGCTTTATCAGTGCAGAGCAAAGCCTACTTTGTCATCCCAAATCCAGTTCTGGAACCAGCGGGCATATGATGTAAAGAGATGTGAAGCCCTCCAAACTGCAGGCACAATGATGTGCTGTTTTGCTCATCCCAACTTGTAGAGCCTGCTGTATAATCCATTGTTTCCTTCCCACATTTTCCAACAATGAAATCCTTTTCCTTCTTCACAATTTCTCCTGTCATCCCAAAATCACGTGTTGCATTGCATCTTTTGCAACCTGGCGATGTTGTCATAATATAGATTATAGGTTTTGCCGGTGCTGCTTCGGACACCAGAAGCCGACCAAGGCCAAAACCTCCACCGGAAGCTTATGAAGCTTATGACTACTACAGATTGAAGCAGTATGAAATGCCAGTCGATACGGATTCAATGTCTCCCTTGACACGGGAGAAGTGATTTGAGATCAAGTTTCACTCAAGTTCGATTGGCTAATCTGACAGCAGTGTTAGTTGGAAAGGAAAAAGCTGAGTAGCAGCAGCAGATGCTGTTGACATGCTGTTGACCACAGATTGCTGGGAGGCAGGTAAATCAGAATTTCATAATATTTCGCGCTGGGGGGAATGTCCTAGAAATGTGTGGGTGATTGTGTGTGTGTATACAAACTGCGGGGAATGTGGGGATTCTTCCATCCATAATTAGATACATTCAAATAATTATCATAAACAATAGAATCCAATATGTAAAGATATATACAGATACGGTATTCTTCTTGAAGGGCCTGATACTTTCGATCTCCATGAGGGCAATTCAGGTCATTTTTTGGTTGTTTTGGCAGGTCTATCTGTTTATCGATAATTGTGTCCTGCGGCAAGTGTTGTTATTTGCGCCAGAAATGGCCAGAAGCCTTGCGGTCTTGCTTTTGTTAAACTCCTCTCTCCGTTTGGAATTGTTGGACAGCTGGAAGGCTTATTGGGCAAAACACAAAATGACAAAGCCGCAAACAAGAACATGTCATCTTGGTACATGACTGGTAGAAACTGTCTCCTAACCTCCAGTCGTAACCCGATGTGCAAAGGCATTGGTTTGTCACTATCCTGCGGTTAACTAATTCAGCGTTACATTTTGCGGTTACGACATGTTGCGACTTGTTGCGACGCAGCTTCTATTGTGAGTGGATGAAGCAACTGCTGTGGACATGTCGTGCCATGTGATGCTTGCATGTTTTATCACTTGATTCCCGCCTCCCATTCCTCTTTATTGAAATGCAGATCTTCTATGATGCACGTTCCCTTGATTGGGAACCTGAAGCAACAGTGGAAAGACTTAAAGTAGATTCAAGCGACGGAAAGATGGTGAGGCGTGTAGAAAGTCTTAGATAAGCATCAAGGTCTCACTGGATTGCACTCCAGCCTTTGCTACTTGAAGGGCGTCATGACTTGATCTTGATGATGAGGAGGAGGAAGCGGTTTGCTGGCAAACCGCTGGATGTTTGTCGTCAATTTTGTGCCATTCAAAGCTTCCTAGGATGAATTCTAAAAAGATTTGTGCGTGGCATAGCCTCATGGCGATGCTGAGATGATTCTGACATTGCTGATCGGAAGCAGAATGCAAGGGCTGACTACAGGTTGCCACAACGTCATTTGAGATTTCACGATGTGCTGAAATTTATTGAACTTGGAATATTTGCGTACATTTGCGAGTACACATCAAATCGAAGTGCAGCAAAATATGGATCGCATAAAGTCATACTGTAGAATTGATGCCGTTCAATGATGTTCAATGTGGCGACTTGCTACATTTTTGTGTACTCTGGGCCGGCAGGCCGTAACGTGATTTGGTAGACGTTTCATGTTTAATAGTTTATACAGTTGTAGTATATTCGTTTGTATTTAGTTGGCGCCCTTTCTCTTTCTCTGCTCAAGTAGCAGCAGAAAATAACAGAGGGCAATCGTTGGAAGTTGCAGAGAAAAAGTATGTCATGTGTTGAGTTTGGCAGGCATGGGTGCACATGTATCATCTGTAATTCAGGTGTTACTAACACATTTTGGCTCAAGTGCCATTGAGCCAAAAGGTGGCATTTGATTTGGTGCGAAGCAGTTTGGAGTTGGGTCATCCATGAGTGGGGTACGGTTTGGTGTACACTCGGATGGCAACCTTCTCCATACTGCGGCGTACCTTGACTTCCAGACCTATGTGCGATCCCTACAAGATTCTGGTCGTGGGGAGCTTGCCTTTCAGGTTTGGGATTCCGTTGCAGAGGTATGCCATTTCCCCATACCCGATGAAGCAACGTTGGATCTCCCAGGGCTTCCTCCCATACGGAGGATGCCATGCCTCAACCCGGCATGTGACCGTTGCAGACGTGGGCAGGGAGGATTCAAATTCCCGTGGGTGGGAGTGTGGTGCCGACGAGAGGTCCTCGTCGAAACCGGAACGACCCCCATGGAAGCATGGAATCGATGGCACCATGATGAGCAACATCTTAGCCTGCAAGAAGTCCGTGACCTGGCTTCAGGTTGGCAGCTGGACGAGCTCTTCCCCCGGGAAATGGACACGGTCTTGGCAAGGACTTCAGTCATCCCTGGATGTGCGAGGCGCAGCACTGTCTTTGCGGCATGGAGGGCCTGGCAGCTTGGAGAGCCACGATGGATTGACCCGAGGCACGGGCCATCTCCGTCAAAGGCGGATGCACGAGCAGAGGCAAGGATCAAGGCCCAATCGTCATTGCGAGCCTGGCTCACCTTTGCCACAGAGAACCCATCACAATATATGCCAGACTGTTGCCTTGGATGTGGAAAGGCCAGTCGGAGGGCATGCACCGGATGCATCCAATGTGTATGCAGTGAGTGCGAATCCTGTGCTGGACCGCCCATTTGTTGTGGGCCTTTCATGCTTGGGGAAGTTACACGTTTGGATCTTCCGGCATTGGACCTCCAGCAAGACCAAGGCACTTTGGTCCGGGAGCTGGTGGCTCGTTGGGCTCCTTTGCTACCAGCTAGGGACGATTGAGACATGGCCCAAGGGTGGGACTCGGAGGTACCGAGGATCACTTCATCGTGGCTTCTTGTTGGGGCAGGGCAGAGGACCTCTTCGCTGTGCGGAAGACGATGACCGCCCGGTGGCTTCTTCATCTCGAGGGCCGCCAGTTTTGCCAACAGCATCCACCGCCCTGGAGATCGTAGCAGCCAAGCGTGTCGATGCTTGGAGAAAAGCCCACCGCATGGAACAAGAGGAGGATTTCGCCTGGGCGTTCTCGACCCAAGAGGCCGCAATTTTAGCTGGAGGACATTGCCTCGCCGAGGCTTGGCTGGAAGCCCGGGCCCGTCAAGAAGCTAACGTGCTCCCGGTTGCCTCAGAGATGATGGCCTCCATCCAGCGTCCACGCCCCACCAAGGCCCCGGAGTTGACAGTGAGGGCCAAACCAAAGGCATGGGGAAAGGTGAAGCGGAAATCCGTTCGTTTGAGAGAAAACCCTCAGGACAAGCCAGAGGCAGTCCAACGAAGGGTCTTCGCATTGTCACAAGTCTTTCTTACCTTTGGTGCTTTGCGGCCTCTGGGTTTCCTTACCAGCCGATTGCAAAAGGAGTGGGAGCAGACCTGTGAAAGGTTGAGCCAACAACTCGTTACATCGGCGGAGCCCATTACGGTCACAAATGCAATTCAAACTGCAACAGAATTGAACAAGTTCATGGAAGAGAGGGGCCGCAGCGGCCAGCCGTGTCGGGTGGACCTAGATGCATTTTTGCATTGTCCTACTGCGACCTCGGCACCATGCAGATCTCTCAATAGCTTGCGATGGCTCTGTCGGCATGGCCAGTTGGAGTGGGACGTAACATCCTTGGTTGCTCCCACGCATCGTTCACGAAAGCCAACCAAAGGACAAGCCCTGGTGGTTTTGCCCCCCATGTTCCCGTACCTCGAGGAAAGGGTGGAGCAACTTTGGAAAGTGCAGGATGAACGATGGACATGCCTATTGGCAAGCTGGATCGTGAGTGCAGGGTGTTTGAGGTACAAACACGTGCAACGTTCAACGATTCGGAAGCTTAGCCGATCAACCATCCATTGCAAATGTGCCAAAGGCAAGCAGGCACGTCAACGCTCTGGTTTTGCCTACTGCTTGCCAGCCGTCTTCAACAGTGGTTTTCCATGGGCGCAGACAGTGCTCAAACAATGGGAAGATCTACCTGAAGGGAGGCAGTCAACAAGTGGCCTCTGTTTCAACAGTTTGGGGCAGGCTTGGACTTTGCATGAAGTCACGGAAACCGCACGTTCCATTTTTGCGGAAGCCGTGAGCGCCCCCGAAGATTTGAAATCTTACAGCTGGAGGCGCATGCCAACGACAGCAGCGCATACAATGGGGATGTCGCCGTTGGAGCTGGCGGCGCTTGGAGATTGGGTTAACAAGCAGGATGTTCCGCAGGAGAGCAAAATGCCTATGCACTACTCTGGAGCTCGGTATGGTCAGAGTCTTCGTGCGAAACATTGCGTCCTGCGAGCTATGGAGGAGCTTTCTCGGTACGAGAGTTGGGAACTCATCCCGCAGGAAGCTATCGTGAAGGCCAGAGCCCAGGGCAAGGCCGCAGCCGACAAGGCAGCCCAGCAGGACAACACCATCCTATGGGCGGTGCCTTTGGACCCACAAGAAGTCAGAGAGAGATTTGAGCTCACTACAGCTTTGAAATCAAGAGCCCAAAAACGAAAGGCCGAAGCAATGGAGCCATCAACGGAAGGGGTTATGCCTGATGAAATCCAAGGGAGGATTACTACCGCCTTCCTGAAAAATGGCGAAGCCCTCTGCAGCTCGTTCCAGATGAACAGTTGCGCAGCCGGCAGTCACTGCTCCAAGTTGCACAAGTGCGCAGTGGTCCTGCGTACTGGTCGTGCATGCGGTGGCAGCCATCCTGCGTGTGAGTGCAGGGATAAGCGAGCCGTGATGGCCGAACCAGAGGAGAAACCTTCCAGATCTGTTCCTGCACGCCCCAAAAATCCAAGCAAACCAGCCGCTAAACCACGGCCTAAGCCAAAGGCACCACAGGAAGCACCACCTTTGCCAGCATCTCCGCCGATCGCAGTACCAGCTTCTGCAGTTGAGGGGGCTCCGATTTTGGGGCAGAGTGGATTAGCATCTGGTCCACCACAGGAGGAGGACGAGAAGCATTTTGATGGGTTGGCTGGCAAGGGGAAGAAGGCCGCAGAGCCTCCGACTTTGATTTTCTCAAACAATCAAGGTGGCCAACTATGGCTCGCAGGACTCCCTCGACAACACACCCTGGACCAATTCCCTTCGACGACCACACTCCAAGTGGTTTGCTTCAGCCAAGAGGTCGAGGCCAAAGGAGGGGTTTGTCTTCCGGGAGCGTTACTCCTGAGGATCTGCCCATCGTCCAAAATGAACCGGGAAGGCCAATGGAAGATTAGTTGGCCGACTATCCGTAACACCCTCCAAGCCGGAGAGGTTGCAGTCCTTCATTGCGTCGCAGGACGCCACCGCGCAGCCGGGCTGGGTGCGCTTTTGAGGGCAATCCTGATGGAGGAGAGTGTGGACGAGTCGGCCTCATGGATCCAGCAGCGCCGCAACATCGACATGGCTTCGCTCTTCCGCGATCACAGCATCAAGGAGTGGATCCACAACACCAAGAGGAGCTACGCAATGGTGCCGCCAATGCCATCAACTGATGGGTTTATGGCCACAGCCAAGTCGAATGCGCACCTCAAAACAGTGGGTGGAATCCCATTGTGCGCTCACAAACAAGCTGCGGAGAAGGCATCGCAACGTCTTGTGGGGCCCATCTTCGCCAGCAACATCGCCTCGGCCAAGGCTTGGAACAAGCCTTTGTGTCAGGCATGCTACTATCGATCCCCTGCCAGTATGCAGATGAAACTGCTCAACTGGTAGCCCGATCGGATGGTATCTTCCCGGGAAAATGGCGCGACGGCTAGTTTCTTGTGCTTGTGAGGGAGGTGATGCCCAGCTAAGTACAGGAGTTGGCTAGTCGTCATGCTTTGTTGAGTTCCTCTTTTCAGTTTGCTTTCACTTGTGTTGCAGTAGTCGAGGGGCTGGACAGGTGGGACCTGTACATCAAGTTGTTAGGCTTGGGGGGGGTCCCTCCTACCACATATATTCCCTCACCGCTGTAACGCATGTATAATTTTTATACGCGGCTCAAGTCTGGGGTGGTTCCCCAGGCAATGGGACTGCATATATATTATGTGGAAGGCTTGAGTGCCAAGTCCTCCCCATGTTCTCATAGCCGAGTGCCGGCTCCTTAGATTTTGTGGCTCAAATTCTCGTTAGATTGTTTGTTTGTAGTCATGTGGCAAGCCTCACTCAACCTAGTGCCCCGAGATGGGTCTAATGGTACCGAAGTCTTCACTAAGTTGGCCACCAACTTCAACTTGAGTGACGTAGTCAGAGATGCCCTCATCGCCACCAAGATGGACAACTTGGATGAGTTCCGATTCTTTTTTGACGAGGAAACCAAGGTGGATGCCTGGGTGAACGGGCTACGCCTTGGTGAAGAGAAAGGACTTCAAGCTGCACGGGTCCGCCGAGCATGGTTCGCCGTGCGGTTGTTTTACCGCAACATGGAGCAAGATCGTTCTAAGGTCAGTTCGGCCGATTTGGACACCATGCTTGAAGAAAACGAACTTAGAGATGCCAAAGCGGCATTCTGGCGGAGGTACCGCATGAAGTTCCCACCTGAGGTGCACCCATCCGATGCAACCTTGTCTAGGGTTTCCCGGGAGATGGGAAAAAGGATGTTGTGCGTCTTCAATATTTGGAAGGTTCGGAACTTGCAGTACCAGCTCCACACTACAAACAAGAGACGTAAGGTTGGAGACAATTTGTTTACAGAAGACCATGATGATGATGATGATTCGGTGTCTCAGAATTGGGAATCATACTTAGACAAGTTGTACACACTGTTGGTTGCCTACTCTATGGCAGGGACAGCAACCCCTCAACCGCCTCCAGGAGCGGACCCAGAGGGCCTGGGTGCCGACTCAACAAAGTACGTAGAGGTTCCCATGGATGTGGTTATGGCCTACTTTTTCCGGGCCAAGCGCACAGCCAGCCAGCTCCCTGCTAATCAACGATTGGCCTGGTTACAAACACGGGACTGTGACGAGAGGTCGGAGTGGGTTGCCAAGTTCCGCGACTCTACATTGCCTCTGGGGCAGGTCATCAAAGAGACCATGGTGGCGAGGGACGCCCATTGGTTACCCACCACGGCAGTTTTGACATCCCAGCCGGCAGGAAGTGGAGCCGGGTCCGACACCAAGACCACGCCGTTGTCCAATCAATTTTTATTGGGTAAACCCATCAATGGCAAAGCAGTGGCGAAAGTCTTGAAAGATGGTACAAAACTCTGCCAGAGCTTCCAACACGGCCAGTGCAAGAACAAACCCCCTTGTGCATTAGGCCAACATCGTTGCGGGTTAGTCACCAAGAAAGAGCGAGTGTGTGGGGCAGCAGGCCATGGGGCAGCCAGCTGTAAACAGACACCCAAGTTGGGTTGAGGGTGCCCTGAGGAGGTAGGGGCGACCTCCTCCAAGGGAGAACCTCGAACTGCCCCCCGTATGGCGGATCTGATGGCTGGTCCTACAGCCCCACTCACCAAGGCTTTTGTTTTCTGTGGATGGGAATGCTTACCGGTAGATTGGTTGATCGATTCCAGTCATGACCTAAGCAGTCCAGCACGTCAGTCCTCCTTGCATGCACAGCTGCAGGACGTTGATTGCATCTGTGCAGCCATGGATTGCTCAACGAAAAGTAGAGCCCGGGAAATCCCTCGCCATTTCGATGATGGTCGGCCAGCCCCTCGGCCGCTCCGATCAATTGAATATCCAGAAGGTCTGCCTGATCTGACTCAGGCTGAACAAAGCAGGGTGGATACAGACAACAAGGCATGTCAATTTGTCCTTGACGAAATCCAACAGCTTGCAGAGCGAGGAGGCATCTCGGTGAGGGAAAACCCCTGGCGAAGCCTTCATTGGTATTTGCCACAGGAGCAACAGATGATGGACTCAGGCGTTTGGATGGACAAACGTTATTCTGCATGTTGCCTTATGGGTGCGAGGGCCAAGAGCCAGTGTCTTAGACACAACGTCCCCGAGATCCAAGAATGGCCGGTGCTTGACTGTCACCATTCACACGACCCAAGGGAGTGGGACCCTAGGGTTGAGGATGGCAAACGCATATACCCGAGCCACGAAGAAGCAACGTACACAGCTACACTTTCTTTCGCAGTGGCAGTGGCGTGTAGTTGGTGGGCAGTGCGTACAGGGAAAGCAACTATCCACGTACCCCGAATGCCTACCTTTAGTTGCCAGGGACGCAGAGAACACTGGTTGGCTCTGGACCCACGCTCACTCAGAGAATGGCTCATGACTCCTTTGGCCATCTCGCTGGGCCTCTCTCCGGTGGATCCAGGAGAAGCCTTAAGGGTACCCAAGAGAGGCACCATAGAACAATGGCTCAAGGATGATAAGACACTACCTGACAAGTGCATTTATGTGGGCAGAGGCCATCATTCTCACCGGCTTCCTACAACCCAATGGAAGTCACCGTTTGTGCTTGGCCATGACTGCTCAGATGAAGAGTGGATTGCCAAGTATGTGGAACATGTGTGTACTTGTCCGGAGTTGTGGGCGGCTCTTCCATCGCTATGTGACAAGATCCTCGTCTGTGACTGTCCATGGCAGTCCCTCTGCGAAGCGGACCTGCTCGCAGGCCTGGTTTTTGAAGCAACAGCCCCGGCGCCCTCACCTCTCCACTCAAGTTCTCACAAGAGACGCCGTTCTCAGAGTGCCAAAGAATTGGTGACAGCGGTGGCCACCTCACGTATTGTTCAAGTTTCCTCTTGTCCGGTCCCACCCCAGCCATTCAGTCAAGAGGCCATTAGGTTAGCTTTTCAGAAGCTGTTCCCGGAACCTTGGCTTTCCAAGACCCCGTTCCCTCTAGTCGAGGATCTCGTCAATGCACCACCCTTTAGTTGCTACAGCGAGTGGCGGCATCAGCAAGGGTGGGAATGGGACGGTCCCCTCAATCCAATGATGGCATACACTCCGGTGCGGATGGCCCTCCGGACTGCCGAAGGGAAACAAGCAGGAGCTATCTCGCAAAAGGCAGCTCTGCCGCCACTACTCCCTTTCGGATTGGAGCCAGACGACCACTTCCATAGGGCATGCAGACGAGCTAGGTCTCCACTTCCCACTGAATCACCTCCAGTGCTGGATAGCGACCTTCTCTTTGCCGGGTACTGCCACGCGACCTGGAGGGGTGACCTCCGTACAAAGCGTGAAGCAGCAATGGGAGTTCTTCGCGAACTGCAATCCAGGATGGCCCCCATCACCAAAGTGCTCAGAACCCATCAGACTCAAGCAATTCGACAGGTTACCGCAGGACGAGATTTGGGCATGCTCACGTTACTTACGTTGCTTACCTCATGGGGTGATACCAGTTATCCTTTCAGTTTGATTAAAGGTTTGCCAGCAGTCGGGTACGCCCCACCATATTCCATCTTCCCTGAACAGCCGGCAGTCAAGTTGGCAATGGAAGACGTCCTAGATGGATGGCAAACCCATAATGCCAACCTGTTGAGCACACTTCGTGCCGGGAAAGATGATGACTTTTTGTTGACCCAAAGTACCCAGGATGCCGAGCAAGGTTTCTGTACTCACCCAATGACCAGGGCCGAATTTCTGAAGTTCATCAAGAACCAACCCCACAGACTCATTCCTAGATGTGTCATCACTCAGAGTTCAGGCAAGCAGCGTGTCATTGACAACGCTGACCACGGGGGCCAAAGTGCACTATCGTCCGACGCCAATAAGTTGGTTTTGTGCTCACCTCTCCGAGTTGCCCAGCATATCGTAGCCACACATCAGTACATGGATGCATCTTCGATTAGCCAAGCGCAACAATCAGACACCTGGGAGACAGGTGGCGAGGATTGGCCTAACGCCTACAGGCATTCGCCCATGAGCTTTGAGGAATCACTCGGGTGCGTGGTCACCTGGTTCCACAAGGATTGGCAAGAGCCAGCCTACCAACTTTACACTGGTCTCCTATTTGGGTTGCCTTTAGCTGTGACATCGTTTAATCGCTACAGCCGATTGGCAGAGATGTTAGCACGAAGGCTCTTATTTGTGCTTGCCAGCTTCTACTTTGATGATGCGTTGATCTCCGATTGGAGCAGCAGTAAAGGGTCAGGACAGGCAGCCATGGCTAACATCAACAAATTGCTGGGAACTCCTTTTGCAGAAGAGAAACGACAGCAGATGTCATCCAAGGGGTTGTTCCTGGGTTTGGATCATGACGTTTCCAAAGCCCTCAATCCAGGTTTTGTCACTTTCTGGGCGAGGGAACGCTTGGAAACTAAATTGACATCCATTATTAATAGTTGTCAAGTCCAGAACAAACTTCCTCCAGGAGTAGCTTCCAAAATCTATGGCATTGCCAATTTCCTCGAACAAGGAATTTACGGTCGAATAGGATGTGGCGGTCTCCATGCCATTAAGGAGAGACAGTACGAGAAGGCTACTTACTTGACAGCATCCATTCAAGCGTGCTTCTCTGTCCTCCTTGCCGTTTTGGCCTCCAAGCCATATCGAGTTTTCCCAGTTCTTCCTCAACCATGTGAACGGTTTTGTATTGCCTCAGATGCAGCCCTTGAAGTCCCTCAAGCTGGTACAGGAGGACTTTTGGCAGTTTGGTTTGAATCGGACTATGACCAGCGTGAGGCTTTTGTTGCCGACATCCCCTCTACTATTTACCAGCTGTGGACCCCAGGGGAGAAGAAGATTGCACAACTTGAGTTATTGATGGTCCTTTTTGGGCTCCTAGCGAGGCCTCACAAATTCCGCAACCGTCGAGGCATCTGGTTCATCGACAATACCGCAGCATTAATGGCACTTATTAAGGGCCGTTCAGACTCCCCAGATTTGGAAGCTATGTCCCACCTCATTCACATGGCGCTCTATGCGCTAAAGTGTTGGATTTACTGGGAATGGATCCCGTCCAAATCCAATTGGTCCGATGCAGTATCCAGACTCGGCTTTGCCGACCCCTGGTTCAAGTCCAAGGGCTTTGTACCATACTTGGCCCACTTCGAACCAGCTCTCCTTTCACTCCCTTTCCCTTCAATCATCCGTATCTTCGAGTTTATGTAAGTGCTTTGGGAACTATGAATGCATTGGGTGCCAGTGTGCCTGGTATGATCAGTGTGCCTGATCTACAACCCACCACCTTGAGACATCAAGGAACAGGTTCCACCATGGAACTATCCAAAGCATTACCCACGAGAGATGTGGCTGAAGATTTCGGATCAAGTGACGAAGTGGAATCGTGAGATTAGAAAAAGAGAGCGCACGTTTGTTATTGCGGTGAGGTCTCACACTTAATATACCCCGTAGCTATCTAGAGGTTCCTGAAACAGATGTATATAATTATATATATATACATATGGTACCCACCGAGATCTACCTCAGAGCATTTTGATATAGTGTAGTTATGTGCATATATGTGCAAGAGTCAGTTATTTTTCAAAGATGTCTTGTGGGTAGTAGCTCTGCACATTATCAAAACAAGTTGGAAAAAAACAATATTTGACGACTCGTTGGGAGAGAATCCATAGGGAAAACCAAAAAATTTTTAAAAAACTCGAGAAAACCAACAAAAAACAATATTTGCAGACTCCTTGGGAAAACCCCATTGACAAAATCAAAAAAACCTCGAGAAAACAAAAAAAACAAGACTTTTCAGAGAATGTTTGGTCTGAGGCTCATGTTTGTTTTTTTTTTGGTTTTGCCTTTTTTTGTTTTGACCTTGAAAAATGAAAAAACAAAAAATCCAAGGCTTTTTTTTTGGTTGTTTGGATAAAATGATGGTTGAAGAATTGTCAGAAACCAAAAAGACTCAGGTCTTTTTTGTTTTTTTGCATGGATTGTTTTTACATATCTTCTAAAATTCTGCCCCAAAACCGAAAAAACCTTGAGTTTTTGTGCCTTACTTCAAGTAAGGTTCCCTTCAAAAAACCAAAAAACTCAGGTCTTTTTTGGTTTTTAGGAATCCAAACCAGCAAAACCAAGAAAAACTCGAGGAAACCCCCAAAAAACATCTTTGGACCTGAAAGCAAAACTTCTCCAAAAAGTTTTGTTTTTTTTTTGGGTTTTCTCGAGGTTTAGAGAGACGCAGAATTTGCGGAGCCGTAATGTCCGGTCCGAATTTGATATTGGTGTTACATATCTTCTTTTCCGTTTTTTTGTCGCCATGACGGATGAGCTACATCAAGAAAAGACATTTGAAAAGGATGAGTTGTAATCTAAATAAATAAAAGGACATTTTTTGAAAAGGAAGGGTGTATTAGAAACGATGAAATGATTTTGTTAAACAGGGACGGGTTGTTATAAAGAAAGATTACTACGGAAGATGAATACGGAAGAGTCGTGCTAAACAGGGTTCGAGGAGGAAAGAAGAATTCAGAGTTATGAGAAATGTTTTAAAAGAGGGAGAGTGGGATCACGAAAGGAAAAGTCTTATTCAAAGGAACAGTCTTATCGAAAGAGAGGAGTTTGATTAAAAGGGAAGGGTCGAATTTCAAAAGAGTTTGGTCAAGAAGGAAGAACTGTATCAAAAGAAGAAGTGTTTCAGAAAAATGTTCAAAAGTAAGGAATATAGCAAGTTGGAAATTGAATGTGAAGTGTGTGGATGTAGTGGATGTAGGGTTAGGAAATGTAATTGGGCAAGACATGTGGGAACTAGAAAACATATGTTGGGGGGTGGGGGTGGAAAAGT
>OMLO01001828.1_pt1 | contig 16760 bp, 10 predicted proteins | sample 1674811 | NCBI WGS metagenome assembly OMLO01 (sample SAMN06265003, study PRJEB25207) | coral metagenome | isolation source: Coral host | place: Mexico:La Bocana,Puerto Morelos, Mexico | collected 2008-11-13 | reverse complement strand
GATTTGCGCCAGGTTTTCGTAGACGTTCCCTCCCTCCCGTTTTTCCTCGGGGGGTGGGTACGGCTACACGTAGGCTAACCAAAATCAGACTAGTTTTCCACACGCCTTATCTCTGAAACGAAGTCGGTGACCCCCAATTTTTATTTCATTTCTGAAACAAGTAAATCATTATCTGTCCACAGTCTTCATCATCATCAGCCCTATTCGCACCATCGGACGCATAAGGCCTGTTCGCAGTGGAAGTTAAAAAAGGGTAGAAAATTTTCGCGCGAACGTCAGTTAAATTCCTCTGAAGCTTTGTGGAGTAGTTGGGACAATAAGGGCCAATTTCATACACAAAATGTGATTTTGTTGCATTATGCAACCACAAATATCATGTTTTAAAGGGGTTGGTCATGTAATTTTCAAACTTTATTTAGGAGTGGATCACTCAGTTTTGTGCCATATGGGAGGGGTTGGTCGTGTGTTTTCTAACGACCACATTTTCAAATGCTCCCGCCAACCCCCGCCATTTTCAACAGCCCAGAAATAGGAATCTTTAGTACTCTACCAATAGAAATCGAGAAGCTGAGATAACCTTGGATTTTTTTTCTCTAAACGCGGAATCCACTAAGCATCTATGATAATGCCGTGTTTCTTGGAAGTGAGAATCAAGCGGATGGCTACCTGTCAGACTTTCCCTCAGCCAATGAAACATCACAGATGAGTTCAAGATTCAAAATCGGGCTACAATGTGAAGCTGTTTTAAGGTTTTAAAGGCTTGTAAGTCTTGTAACGGGATCAGCTCTGGTCCGACTGCTGGTCACACTTTTTCAAATGGTCGGATGACGCTATCCTCCTATGAAGTCACCATCCGTTTGATAGACATAGTTACTTTATTTACTCTATTGCGATTCATCTCGTGGATAACGTCATTCTAACATAAGATAGCCAGCCTTATCGGATAAAAAGGGACGACTTTCTTCGCTAAACGGATAGTTTCACAGTTCGGTGAGTGTTTATAAACCAATCATATGCAGATAGATAACTCGTGCATCCGGTTTAGAATAAAACCGTCGGGTCAAATAAAAAATTCGATATTCAATACTTTCGATATTTTCTGCGTTAATCCGTTGACATCTTCCGTGAAATTTGGGCATCAGTCATTCTGTCTACGTGTAGCCTTGTGGATGGGTACGCTACGAGAAAATCATAGCTGTTATAATACATGTGGTTGATACGAAGACGAAAATTGACTTAATACGCGGAGTCGAAACCGTTACGTAAGGAATTCTAATGAGAAATGTCACCTATATCATTACGTTTCCACTACTGACCGCGGAAGTTTTAAAGGAAAATTTCCCGCTAGAATCATTTACATGCTTCTGATTTATTTATAAACAATGGAATTGATTGATTAACACTATAACTTCCACTTTTCCGAGCCGTAAACCCTCTTTTCAAAGCTACAATTAAGAAAGAGAAAGAGTCACTTGAGGCAAAGTTGACTGTAGACTAGAGCTTCTTTATTGAATCATAAACAGCCATACGGCAACGCATTGTACGAGATTAGATCTTCCAAACGGAAAAGGTACTTATATGATACACATACACTGTTTTGTGCATTTGATTAGTTCATTTGCTACTGATTGAAGCTAAACAACCACTATCTACTCATCATCACCATCATCCTCATCATCACCATCATCTTCATCATCTCCATCATCTTCATCATCACTATCATCACCATCATCACTGTCGTCAGAGTCATCTTCATCATCCTCATCATCTTCATCATCCTCATCATCTTCATCATCCTCGTCATCTTCATCATCTTCATCATTTTCATCAACACTGTCATCATCAAGATCATCATCACTGCTGTCATCAGCGGCAGTTGAATCATCATCCTTAGTGTCGGCAGCATCACTGCTGGCTTCCTCTGCAGTGGGCTCAGCTTCACTCTGAGCTGGATCATTTTCAGCTTCAGATGGTTCAGCTACGGCTGGATCAGTAGCATTGGCGCTTTCTGGAACGTAGTTACGAGCCTTAGCTTCAAGGGTATCTAACAGTAGGACATTTTAGGCATAAGATCGATAAAGCTTAGTAAGGCAGTGAAATAAAACGAGAAATTACGTTTTGAAACGAGGATAGCAACGTCAACCTGGTTGTCATGCAAGGTCTCTTTTTGTACTAAAATTGAGCTTGGATATTTAATGTTGGCTTGGAATCTAAAGGCTTCACTGCATTTGTTAGGTCCCCTCCAAAAGTAACTGGCCACCATTTTAAAACTTAAAGTTCCATCCGATTAAAATTCCCTTTCGTAATGCAATGAACTCATGCCCCTTCCCCTTATCAAAAGGCTTTTTGATCGTCAATGAGCCCAGGATGTACTATGGGAATTTCACGACAATACTTTAAGTCGAGTTTGACTTCGTTTTGACAATATGGCTGCCTTACCAGCTGGCATAGACTGCACAGCAGCAAATACGGCGATCAAAGTCAAAGCGATCAATAAGTTCTTCATTTCCTGGCTGGTAGATGTCTCAGTGAATCTAAGAAAAATTGATTGCGTTAATAATGTGATACTGCTGTTCAAACGACATAAAAAGCTTAGTACATGTCTCAGTTACTTAACAATTGACCGAGCGTTTGCTGTTTTCTGTCGAATAAATGACAAATCGGATCTTTTATACACTGCTAAAATTGAAAATCTAGGTTATAATAAAATACTAGTCTCAAAACACAGTATGGATGGCTGGGCATTGTTTTATGCCAATCTTGGTCATTGGTTAGTCTTTACATTGTAATTAAATAATATAAACCATCAATTGGCAAATTTTGACAAAAATCTCAGTGCAGGTTCTATTTCAGTGGAATGACCTTAATAATTGTAATGGACCCTTGTTCCTAAATGACGTCTATTTTTTCTAACATTTATCGGGTGCATATTGAGAAAACTGATTGAGGAACAAACATTTTTAAGGAATTCTAAGAAATAGAGAAATTTTCTCATGCATATTTTAACCTTGCCATTAAAAAAATAAACGTTAGGAACTTTATGAGAATCCGCAGCCCTAATCGACTTTGCCTGGAAGGACTGATTATGACCTCATACGTGACATTTATTACAAGATTAGTTATTAATCAGTTGAACGGCAGTGTCAATAAGGTCTTTATTTTCATTAATATTTTTATTTTTTTCTTAAAAGCTGGTGAGCAATTAAAACAACCAGAAAAAATGTGAACGATCGAGTGACCGAAGTGTCAAAACAAACCTTAGAAAACGTGTTCACGTTCCAACGTCTGGCCTTAGCGGATCGACTAAGCAATATATAGTTATATACATAATTTTCTCTTTCTGTTTTTTTGTCTGGCTACGTTTTAAGTCGAACGAAAAGGAAATGTTTCTTTAGAAGTGTTTTAACTCATGTCATTCTTCTGATCTCAGTTAGACAACGTAATGATTCTCTTCGCCTCTTTAAACCGACTTACGGTTATCATCCATTTTCCTACAAGGCGACTTATGTGGGTAATTAAGATCTAGAAAAAGGTAAAGACAAGTTTCTAATACAGCCATGATTTATTAGCTTCCTAGTTAGGTAGGCAAAGCCTTATTGCAAAAAAACTCAATATACTTTTAGTCAAGACCTTTTTTTGAAAAGAGTTCAATGATTTTAGTGTCAGTCAGTATATACAATTATTAGTGGTTCGTCGATAGCAGTGAAATAACTATTACAAATATAAATCTTGCTCACTCAGTGCTCATATGTTTCTACCAGCTCACTAACTAAAGAAAATCCAGATAAAAGAAAGTTTACGATCTGGCAAAATGCTGTTTCGCCGAGTCAACGTAAGCCAGCATAAAAATGGATACATGCCACACCATCGTGTTGAATTAAAATGAAACAATTCTTAAATGATCAGATGTTATATGCCGTATCTAAAAGTCACAGTGAACATTGTCACTACATACCTTCTCCGTCACAAACGTGCACCTTGCCCACGGTCTTCAACTGTTCGACTAACTTGGTGTTCGCAGAAAAACGCCTTTTGTCTCTGTTTACCGTCGCAAGTGGTGATGTAAGATTTAATGGTTGATTGGATGTTTTTCTGAAATATATATAATTATGTTTCTTTCTCGACACATACCTCAAAATAACCAGTTTAGTAGTTACATTAAAAAAAGCTTTAAGCTGTTTTTCCTCTTTTGCAAGCTGATCTGAATGCGAGCTTGTTTTCTTAAGACTCGACATAAATCTGTTTCTGTTCAGTTGCTCACAAAGATGGGGATTATCAAAGTGTTTCGCCATTTTGTTCTTCACATTTTGTTATTTTCTTGAGATCCTGTCCCAGGTTATTTTAGCAGGTTGTACCCGGCCGCGGGAATATAAACAAAAGAGTGTTTTGTTAATTAAGCTGTTTAAAAGAGGTTTTATTGCGTGTTTTTCTTCTACTACCCTCAAACGTGTAAAAGACTGATTAAAATGGATTTCCTGCAAAAGCTACCTTAAAATTGATGTATAGTCAATGCTTACACACAAAAAACGATACATGAATCTTTAATAGATTTTAATGGATGTTTTATTGTGATAAGAGGAACTTGTTTACCAATGATTAAACAAACAACACTGGCTGCTAGATGTTTACCCATACCACCAAACTTTATTTATATCAGTGCGCGAATGGGTAAAGGCCAACTCCGCGATCTTGTTAGACAAGCAGTGGGCCGTATTTAGGAATAACTAAACATTACCGGTGGTTTGGTTAACTTCTTCATGCATAAAGCACCAAAGAGCAGTAGAATCAAACGTCGATCGACTAACACAACTCATGAATTGTATCATTTATAAAGTCATTTTAATTCTCTTATAAGTAAACTTCATTTAATTTGCACGTGAGCTTCCCTTGATGAAAAGGCACGTATACCCGGCTTAGATCTGGTTTACAACGTTTTCTTACCCGCATGTATGAGGTTAATTCTTCTGTCCGTTTGTTAACTTAACTTATCTGCAGGTTGCCCGAATAAACTGCCCGCTTGTTACGATAGCCTAGCTTTAGGCAGCGTCCGGAGAAATTTAAAAACGCAGCTTTGTTTCCAAGGTTAAGCTTACCTTCCACACTTTCGTCACGAAAACACCCTGCCAGTGCTTTTCGATTTCGCGTAAACAGAAAACAGTTTGAGAACCGAACTTTTCGACAACGATGTTGTCGCGATGATTTCCCTGCTCGAGTTTTCCTCGAACACAAATCGAAAATGATCAGTAATTGTTGCATTTTCGACTTTCTCCGGTGTGGAGTGGACGGAGAACATTTGACGCGTTTTCAGAGAGTTTTTTATATTCCTCCGGGAAAGTGTGCCTTGGGTCTACTAACTTTAACGACTTACTAATTTATCTTTCCTTATACAAACTACGATCCTGCGGTTTCTAAATTAGCGCTGAGAATCTGAAGCAGGTTAATTGTTACAAAACAATGTTATTTTTAATACAGTTCAGTAGCGGGTCATTAATCGACTATTATTTAGCAACAGTATTCAATCTCATAGAATTATTGAGTCCTTGTTCGTCCCTACTCGCTGTGCCAGCAGTGCTGAACATGTTCAGTATGTAGCATTTATGACTGAACAATTTGTTGGAAAATTACTCCAGTTTACTGACGAATTAAAATTCTTGTTTGTTTGCCCGGTTTCTGAAATGAAAGCATTCTTTAAAACGTTTTTTAGAGCCACTAAAAATAACGCTTATTTCAACAATTGCATGGCTTTCTTTTTACCAGAGTGACATTTCCACTTCTTTGCGCTTTGCATGCTTTAAATAGAAATCTCGAGAAATTGAAGATTTGTTTGTTAAACCCCGGTAAATATCAAGCACCTTTTGAATCGATGCAGTGTCAATCCCGACTCACTGGAAATGATTAGTCACGATGACACAGTAAAATCCTGATTTTCCCTGGTTAATTTCAGAATGGCAAAGTAAAAAGGTAGCCTAAGACCGAATGAAGTCAACTAGAACCCCGGTGCGCCACACTGCTCTGGACAGTGTTACATTCTATTGTTATTAACAATTATAGTCTCCAGCGGTGGGTTGTTAAGAAAATTCCCCCAACTTTTGGATCCAGGAGATGAAATGCTTTTTTTTGATTATGATTGTGGCTGATATTATTTAAACAATACCTATAGGGTGTTTCTATCGAAGAATTATCGGCTGATAGTTGCCCCGCAAACAATTCATGTTCTTAAAACAAATATTTTCCCGTTAAGCGAAAGCCTCTGAGGGGCAAATATGCTAGTTTTAAGAACAAATTTCTACTTCCGCGCGCCATTTTTAAATCATATTGAATTATTGAAAGGCAAATGTAGAAATTACATTCAATTGTTTATATTCTATAAGTCCGCTTGCCCGGTACAGAAAAATTTTCGCGGACTATCCATCCTTGTTTTTTTCTCGGACGGGTACTATTGCACTACACTATTCTACATTTCGCTTTCACGGGTTTCTTGTAAAAAGGTTGAAATAATTCATCATCAACATATCTGGTTTTGAGCGCGAAATCGGAAAGACGGAGTACCGTTAAAGTTAGAATATTGGAAAAGATACTTCGAGTAAGTGAAATACTAGTCCTTGAACAAAAACATAATCTTCAGATGTCAATTTTGTCAGTTGGACACAATATGACTTATTCATACTAAAAGACTGTAACAGAAATTTCTTGACTTTTTGTGTTAGTCGTCAGTGCTAGCTGGCTTGTAGGGGTGGGCTTGTTGCAGTAATTGGCTCTTTAAAAATATAAGGAAATTGCTTTTTTTTCTCTTCTTGGAGTTTTTTTGGTACTTCATGTTTTTAAACATTTGGAAATTCTAAGGGGTAGCAGAAAGTTAGCTTTTGATCGCAAAAATAGTCTATTGTAATATATGAATTTTATGGAAATATAGAAAATATCATTCTGACATTTAATTATCTCCGTTACAAGCCATCGAAGAACTTTTCATTCCTTGATATTCAATTAGCAAAGTTCATATCATTTTGCTTTGCGCTACGTAATATTCCTCTTTCAAATCAAACTGATGAAGCTTGATTAACACGCGCGCTTTTGCAATTTTTCCAAACAACAAATTTAGAATTTTAATTCGTCAGTAAACTGGAGTAATTTTCCAACAAATTGTTCAGTCATAAATGCTACATACTGAACATGTTCAGCACTGCTGGCACAGCGAGTAGGGACGAACAAGGACTCAATAATTCTATGAGATTGAGCAATTGTATGAAAGCTTGAACAACTAAGGTTTTACTGTACTCGTGATATTTAAAGAATGTGTTCAAATTGCACTCGCCTAAAGGCTCGTGCAATTTTAAGACAATTTTCAAATATCACGCGTAGTGTGAATCCTTAAATGCACTCGCATTCATACGAGTACATCTACTTGTTTTAGTTTACATAGACTTTTGTACACTGCATGTACGTGTTAAACAAAACCGCGCTACGAGACATTGCAAACAAGTTTAAAATGGACTTCTCGTCTACGATGTGGTCGATATAGGAATAATGCTATTTCAAACGAACGTATCTCTTATTATGTTATTAAAGCAGCATTCTCTTATCAAATTATTAAAACAGCATTCTCTTCTGTAGGAACTGTTTTGGTGTTATAAACTTTTGCGTTCTCAACAGATGACAAACACGCCCTTGGATAGCACAACACCTTTCGAGAACACTTATATTCGTTCTCTATTTTTCTTGAACACGATCTTTATGCTGCTTTATGTCGTTCACGTATTTTACACAGCGTTATAGATATTAGCCTTATTGCTCCCACTAAGTGAAGCTTAATAACTTTAAATTTCCGGAGTTCGGAAGCTCTCGTTGGTCTTGTGCCTTTCTAGTATCAGATTTTCGAGAGTTCTATTTATGGTTCTCTTATTCTACGAAACAGTAGATGCAATGGCGTTGGGGCATTGTTCGCGCGTTTCTTCTGATTGCTTGGATTAAATTGTCCGAATTTGCAAAGGAAAACCATAGAGTTAGCAAACGGCTAGTAGACGAGCGAAAGGTCGCACTAACTGACGTCTAGATGTTCCTGCTGAACTCAGTATGCTCCCGTGATAATGGTTAGGATGATAGACGCCATGTATGATCAACGATCCCAGGGACATTCCTGTTTGAATTCCCCGGATGTTTCCAGTGGTGCAGGGAAAAGTATTTTCCATAATTTCAGCAATAGAGGACAACCTTGCAAGGCGTCATCAAATTTTCAAAACTCCCTTATCGGGAATTTTCGCTCTATTTGATTTTCCTCCCGGAATGTCTGGAATTTTCAAATGAATGGCTCGTATTTCCGAAATGCAACAATTTTTAGTTTACGGATGCTTTACGAACAAGGAATCGTATGTTGGTAACGATAAGAGGGCTTTGTGAAACTATGGAAATTGGCGAAGTAGAAGAATGTGTCTAGAAGAGTGATTGAGTCCACTTAGGTTAAAACATAAACACACTTTTTTTTGTATGAACCTTTTTTATAAGAACGTTGAAGCTGAGAAGAACCAAAATTTTAAGAACGTATTAAAAACATTCCTCGGGCTGAGAGTCGATTAAGAACGTTTTTATTTGTATATTTCATCTGTATATTAAATGACAAGCATAAAATAAAGGTATACAACAAAAAATGTAACTTAACCCAGGATGTCTTGTAAAACATCAGCGATGGTTTTCTTATTGCAAGACACACGTCTCGGTTTATAATAATCAGCAGTTCTTCTTTGTAACTCTACCAAAAGTACATGATCAGGTGATACAATGTCTGAAGTATTATCAAGGCAGCTGACCTTATACTATCTTAGCATTGATTCATTGAAATGCTTTATATCAACTTGGGAACATTTTGACCTCATATCGCAAAAGAATATAAGAACGTTCAGCCTCACCTCCGAAGTTAGACGTTATTATATAAAGAGTATACAGAAACTAAATGAGCACGCTCTAGATAAATGTTGACAGCGATTCCTTATCATCCTGTAGAGGTTTCCCCATCTAAAAACAACCCCTTCGAACTAGATTAATGTTTGCATTTATCGATATCTAATCATGAAGTTTTACTTCTTTCAGCTCAGTCTCTTGTATTTTTAGCGACTAGCTTCATATTGCCGATAAATAAAAGTGAGACGATTTCCCAATTTCTAATCCTTGGCCAACACAACAAGAGGCGCTTATGTCAATGAATATTGGTTACGGCCATTTAACATTGAGCGACTCATAATTTTAGCAACTCAGTGAACAATAATTCAGTTATAAAAACATGGAAAATCCCATTCGCATTAGTAATTAAAACATCAAGTCAGTGTCTGTAAAACAAGAAAGTCTGAAAATTGTCATGTTGTCTTTGTACGTGAATGTGTTTCGTTCGGTTGTGAAGTGAACAATTCCCAGTCCATTCCATGGTTCTTTCTCCCTTTTTCCATATCGACTTATCAATGAATATTAGCTACTGCCTGTTTATCAGATACTGATCAAATTATTTTAGCAACTAGTCAATATTAACACGCAAAAAACATGCATACCACTCTACCATAAGAATTAAAATAAATAAATAAAAAAAACATCACAATTGCTAGTTTTGGCACGTACTTGTGTTACGTCACTTAGCAATTGTGATCACAAACCCACTGGCAGTGCTTGGTAACCGAACGTTCTTAACATTATATTGTTTGATAAGCAGTCATGTATATACTCATTTGTCACTGAATATTATATATATTTTGTGTGTGAGTCTTCGATGTAGAGATTGGTATGAAAACAAACAATATCGTCCTTGACAAGAAAATTCGGTGTCTATTTCATTTACTTTGCCAAGTGTGGAAACAGCTATTCAAAATCCGGCATTAGGTCAGCTAGTGCTATCAAGATCTTCCAAAAAACTAACCATTTTGAATAATTTGAAGTCATATTTCCATACGTGGAATGTTGTACTGATCTGCAGCAAATGTACTTCAGTCCAGCTAAAGAGCTTTCAGATGGAACTGCTGGACTTCTACAGAATCGGCTATAAGTTCAATCACGTCTCAGCATGCAAGTAAATCTCAATTGAAATGTTGTCACATGCTTTCACTGCACCAGCTGAAAATAACACTTTTGTGTTGCTTTTTTCCTGAAAGAAACACCAAATATACTAGGTTTCAATGGTTCATTGCTTCCTTATCTATATCACTTTATGAAGAGTGGTTATGAGTTATGCAACAGACATTAATCCAATTTTTTTTAGCAACCTAACAATATCACACTGCAGAAAACGTGCAAACCCGCCTGACGGTAGCAATTAAAACAATAAATACTATCTAAAAGTGGTCATGTTGGCTTTGCAACCGAAAGTGTTATGTAACCGGGCAACTCCACAGGAAAATACACTGTCTAGGCTTTTTTAACTGTGTTAAAGCGAGCTAAGGACAACTGTTCTTCCTTCAGGTTGTACCCGCTACTATTGGCTGCTTACGCGAAAAAAGATCGCGTAATCGTTCGTTAGATCGTTTTTTTTATTCTTTCACTCACAGTTCAACACACCTATGATTCAACTCTTAGTATTAACTTATCTGATTAACTATAAATGTTGGATTTAAATGTTGGCTATTTTCGAGTTATTTAATATTGACCAGGATCAACATTAGTGCTTGATAAAGTTATTTTGGAAAGAAATAATCTTCCGGCAGTCTCAGAAACATGCAAATACCTATAATAAATACCTTTGACAAACTCCGGTCGGAAAGTGCCGGCCGTCTGAATGTCTCGTTAATATATAACACCTGAAACACTGACTATATGACTACCTGACCGGCATTTACGGACGGGGTCAGTGTTTCCCGCAACTTAACAAGTTTCTGTTTCTACATCGTATTGATATACACAATACTTTACTATGAGTATTGAACTTGACTTGTGCAAAGGCTCATTAGGGAATAGTAGGCCAACCCGAGTTGGTTGTCCAAACTGGAGCGCTCTTACCGTTGCCATGGCTGTATTCCCGGGTGGATACGCACTGATTGATTTGACCAAACCTTTCCTGATAGCCTTTTCCAGGCCTTGATTATAATTGTTTGGCAGCGCGAAAAACGCTGCGGCACGGCACGCTGCTCTCCAGCTTGCAGTATTCCTGGAACAGCCAGGCTGGACTCAGAATGTCAGTGCTATTATGGGTAGTTGATCTGAGACGGCAGCCTCAGATCTTAGCAAGTCTCTCTCCCTTATTGGCTTTAGATTCCTTTTCCTCAAACTTTCATAAGTCGATGGGCTTTCTACCCTGATCTTTTGTTTGCGTATATTTATTTCAATCTAAAGCTATCGTTTATGTCAGACTAACTAGGTTAAAATAGTGAGGTTTCAGTTTCAGTTTTATTAGCGAGAATGTCTTTCTATAAAATAAAATTCACATTACTTTCAGTAAATGTACTTCAGGTTTAAGTCAGTCATCTTGTAGAAGTTTCTTTACCTACAAAGAACTCGTGCAAATCCATAAGTTATTAAAAGAACACAGTTTGAAAGCTGTTGACTTTGCACGTGAATGGGTTTGTTACCTAGCAACGTTGTCAAAACACAGTTTTTTGTTGTAAAGGTGAAAGAATTTTATTGTGGCATTCTTTGCCCCTCTATATATCAACTTATCTACAAATGTTGGTTACGGTCTCTTTATCAGACATTGATCAAATTTATGTGGTAAATGAGCAATACAAATCCACTTAACACTGGTATTTAAAACTCGAGCTAAAAAAATATACACTGAGAGCAAGAGAATAGGATCTTACTGAAAGTTATTCTTTTGGCACTCGAATTTGTTACGTCGCCTAGCAACTGCCGACAATGCTTGATAATCGAAACACTATTTAACCTACAATTTTAGCATTATGTTGTTAGATAAGCAGTAATGTATACCACTTCTATATTGATTTTCAATGAATATTGGAATATCTTATGTATTTGTGTTTGATGAGAGGACAATCAATATTCGGAGGTCTTCCCTATGAAAACGTTTGAGACATAAGCGGTGCCTTTTTAGGATTAAATTTTACGATGGTGCCATTTTGATTTCTAAAGCTGAATGACCGCCTTTAAAACGCGTTTCAGGGTGTTGAGCCGAAACATGCCAGGAACAATTTGTTACTTAGTTAGTTCAAACTGTTCAGTCATGGATGAGAATATATATTCTTAAAAACTCTTAAATTATGACAGTCTTGTTATTTTAAAATTTTTATGTCTTACCTTGAGCCAGCTCCATAAAGGGACAATGTAATACCTTTACGCTGTTATTTTCTAAATTTCTGGCGAACACCATGTCACTTTTTTTGAGGGGAGTCCCCCCGGAAAAGATTCTCGATAGAACAAGATAATTGCAGAAGTTTATTCCGGTTACGATGATAAATGTGCAAACAACTGAAATCTGATCAGCTAGTGATAACAAATTCTGCACAACAATTTGTCAAAGGCATGGACTCAGTCTGCCCTAATGAGGTATGCCTCAGTATTTATTATCGTTGGTAACGTGTCACTGCACGATGAACTTGAACTGGAGGACTCACACCGAGCCGCTAAAAAGCTTTACATGCTACTACTCCCGGGGGGGGGGTACTCCCCTATATCAGGTATATAGGTATGTGCCGCCCCAAAGGGTATGGTTTTTGAGCCGTTTGGGTCTGAAAACGGGTATAGATTTTGAACATTTTGGTCTGAAATTGGGTGGGTTATCTGAGGAACTTATGTTTCTTCCCAGCAACCGGGGCGAGTAACTGGTGAGAGAGAAGAGAAATAGATAAAATAGATCATTCCAGCTAAATTTTACCTATTCATCTTTGTTACGTTGAATTCCGTTCAGCACTGATGCATATGCTATGCTTAATCACGTACAAGGTCAGGTCTGAAAACGGGTATGGATTTTTGAGGCCAGGTCTGGAAACGGGTATGGGAAATGGCATTTTTTGGTCTGAAATTGGGTCTGGATTTGGAGATGCGGGCGGCACACCCCCACCAAAAATTCCAAGGAGTACCCCCCCGGGCTACTACTATAAAGAAAATTCAGGAAAAACAATTCCCACTGAAAAGTGTCGATCTCTGATCAGTTCCTTAGTCTAGAGCTGTTCGAAAAGTAAGAAGAGTACAGTCTATAGCCATGGTATCCCGTTCACAATGTAGGCCAAGGTAACTTCGAAAGTTAGAACGTAACACCGGAAGCGACATCAGTCGATATTTATTTCAAAAATAAACCGAACTTTCGAAACAAAATACCAATGCTTATATCGAAACTCATTAAAGATCATTATGCATATTGCGCAGTAAGTTGAAGTGCCCTAAGACCTTAAAACGAAAGTCATGTGGAAAATTTGCCATAAGTTTTACCGGTCGCAGCTGAACAAGGTAACCCGGTAATTGAAGTAGACGAAAGTGACGAAGGCAAGGATGTCGTTCTCTATTTCAATCAGCCTTTGTGTACTTCTATTCGTCGCTTGCTGTGATTGTGCTTCCTTTATAAAAGATTCTGAAGTGAAGCTGAAAAGTGAGCCAGGAATTGGTAAGTAAAATTTGCGAACCAAGTAAGAAATACTGGACATACAGGTAAACCTGGTGGTATCTTTGCAGCAGAACAGATGCACCTTTATAAGGCAAATGTCGAAACACAGGTTTTTTCATACAATCACCTTATGAGTAACTTAGTAAGGGACCGTATCTGGACTCGGTAGTTCGTGATTTTCGTTTTCCTCCTTAGCCCCATAACCAAGGTCGACCTCAAGTTTTGTAGTGAGCTAACGCGCGTGAAAAGTAAGATGTAGTAAATACTTGCCAAAACAGAAACGAAAGCCTTCTATTTTGCATCACAATATAATCTAGCATGTATGTGAGGTAATTTGGCGGCTATTTTGTAGTTTTAGCACGAAATTTCCTCCTACACACGTTGGATTACATTGCAATGCAAATGAAAAAAACTAACCGTAAAAAGGGCTATTGAATAGCAATATCTTTTAATCTTTATCATGGACAGGAACAAATAAGATAGGCGGAAGATATCGCCGTCAGGTCTGGATGCGTTTTTGTAGCCAAGGTGAGCAGTACAACCCCATGGTCGAATTATGCTGTAACGGCCACGTCGTCCCTCTAGTTGGAAATCGGACCAGGTGCTGCGGCGACAACTCATTCGATCCATGGTCTGAGATGTGCTGCGACGAAACGACGAACACTATTTTACCAAGAATGACCCAGCCAGCCTGCTGTGGAAGTGATCTGTACGATGCAGCATCCGACATGTGTTGCGGTACCACCGTATTTTACAGGGTACCCACGCGAGGCGTGCCAAAACCAATCCTAGCCTGCTGTGGAGATCGAGGATATGATACAACTCGACAAATATGCTGTCAGGAAAACTTATCACCCATACCCCGGGCACCAGGAGCATTGCCCGCATGCTGTGGAGGTCGCGGATACGATGCAGCCACACATTTATGTTGTGAAGGTCGACCGACATATAGACCAAGCAATATGTCAGCCTGCTGTGGACAGTACTCAACCTACAATACAGCCACACAGATATGCTGCAGAGGTTTTGCACAAAACAGAAACCAAAATGGAACTCCCATGATGTGCTGCGACGGTGTTATGCAACCGAAGAGACTTGCAACCGATACCTGCTGTGGAACACAGGTATACAATCCCACAACCCAGAGGTGCTGTGATGGTGCTGTTCCAGTTCCCCTGTTCATGTTTAACGGTGGCTGTGGAGGGCTCGCATGATGCAGCTTCTTCTATATACCGCTGAAAAGCATTTCGATCGGTTGGCTTCGTTGAATAAACTTGGTGTCCTTTTAAGAGAGAAGAAAATGGCTGTTTATATTGCGAAAAAGACTTTTTTCATAAACACTCCTGGATGCAGTTGTCAATTTTAACTGTATCATACTCATAGTCAACGTTTATATCGTGATAAGTGAATTGATTGTAATACATTTTTCTAATTTCCTCACCACCCCAACTCTTCTCCTTCAGCGCCTTAAAGGCAATCATTTTGTTTGAGATCCAATAAAAATGGTAGGAAATAGTTGACAAGAGATTAATTAAGTAACAAAAATGTGAATTCGAGCTCGACGTTGGTAAAGCATAAAAAGCTGTGTTAAGTTTTTATACGTTAAAACTACATTGTGTTTCGGTTATAACAACTAATTTACATTTTCAACTTAGTTGACATAACCAAATTACCTTGTTACTCCCACCGACGCAGCACCACAGTTTCTTTAGAAACTTTCACCTTAGTACATAGTGTTTCATTTGTTTCTAAACTTTGTTTGATATTCCACGGTCGCGCTTGGTAAAAATCAATCAGATCTTCTAAATAGAAATCGAAGTCCGACAGGCAATATTTTCTTCCCACGGGAAAAAATTATCTCTCCAATAAACCAGCTGTTGTATAGACTTAAATATATTACGGGGCTTTAGGTGGAGAGGTTATTTTGCGTGTACATTTTTTCTTGCCTTGTATTTGAAAATATATTAAAATAAATTACTTCAGGAATCTATGATTAATAACTCCGGGTTAGAAAACCAATCTCAAAGTACTCATGTCAAATGACATATACTGGACAAACACATCTCCACTCAGTACAAAACCGCTTCCCATGATTTATTGGGCTCGCCAAATGACCCAACCATGAATACTGACACTCGTAAATTTCTAGGATTGCTCAAGTGTCTCTCATGTGAGTAGTCTTTTCGAAGCCTATTTTTCTCGCTTAGAAAAATCGTTCAAACTAGGAAAATGGCAACACGTTAATCTGCAACCCGGGGAGGTGGTGATTGCTAAAGTTTTTGGTTTCAGTGTGCGGCCGAATCTTGAAACCTGTAGCTTATTTCAGACCACAATCTGTGATTTTCCATACACTATAGCACGCCGAAGCCAAAAGTCGATCCCCCATTTCAGATAAGTGTAACCACAAATCCTCGAGATGGAAGTATTAACCACATGTGAAAAAAGGAATAACCCTTAGCAAACAAAACGGCGTAATTTTTAGACCTCTTAAATTAGGACATGGCGGTAATATATGACCGCAGCTAAGGGGAATTGAGTTCTACTTGCATAAACATTTGAGATGGGCTACAAAGTCGTCAATGTTGACGAGAAAAAAAAAGTTCTAGATAGTGCCATCTTGTCCACTCGGGGATTGGGTAGCCAATCAGGGCGCAGGATACGGTTCGTCTTGCCCGCTTAGCTTATTCCAGGTTTATTCTACTTTAAGGAATGATCTCAGCTGCAAAATCTTACTTAATAATGTAGACTTCAGTGCGCGTTGTTCGTCTTTTGTCAAGTTATCGTCAGCTATAGAAGCTGATTGTACTGTGGAAGCAATTCTGCTTCTGATGTTATCCTTGGAAGATTCTGATAAGTCTCGTTGACGAGACAGAACCGCCTCAACATTGGATACAATAGACTCAGTAGGTATCCGTCTAGGCGTCACTGAGTGTTTTAGCCCGTAGGATAATAGTACGTGAGTCTCGGTTTGGTTTAAGGGACGGGAAGAAATATTCCTGACCCAGTTATCGTTAGTTTTCGGTCGGTTTTTGTTTTTGTTGTGTTATCAGTCTTGTCCGTTTTCGTTCTTGCTCAGTACGAACGCGAACTGTGGTTTTGTCGACTCGCCTGTCGGCGATTATAACGGTCTCAAGTAAGTTAGTCGGTAACAGTTGTTTAATTTGGTTATATCAACTAAGTTGAAAATGTAAATTGCCACCGTAACGAGTTATAAAGCTGACGTTTCGAGCGTTAGCCC
>OMLO01001827.1_pt1 | contig 16763 bp, 15 predicted proteins | sample 1674811 | NCBI WGS metagenome assembly OMLO01 (sample SAMN06265003, study PRJEB25207) | coral metagenome | isolation source: Coral host | place: Mexico:La Bocana,Puerto Morelos, Mexico | collected 2008-11-13 | reverse complement strand
GCTCCCATGCTTGTGCAAAGCCTCGCCCATCTCAACGGGGTGCTCCTTGGCTCTATGGTCGGATCATCGACAATCCATCGCCACGTTCGTACAACATAGACACAGGCAACGTCATCCTCCGCCAAAACCGGGCCCAATTGCAACCAGCGGCACCTCCACGGAATATCCCACTGCAGTCTCCACCATTGCCATCCTTTCAGCCTATCCTGCCAGAAACACCGGCCACTCCTACTGCCCCCACTCCACATATGCCCAATCAGCCACCACCAGCAATCTCCCCTCAAGCTCAATGCCACACCCCTCTGCCCGTCACGGAGTCTATACCTCAGCACCTAGAGCAGCAAACATGCGAGAGCTCTCCCGGTCCTGCCCCACAGACCCCAGAGATGCAGAAAACTACCAGATCAGGAAGGCCAATTTGAAAGCCAAAGAAGTTTGATGACTTTAGCCTTTACTAGAAAGCATAACAACTAAATTGTTCCACACAAAAACAGTGCTTAGGGTACCTCACGGGAGGAACATTTTTATTACGAATGTTTTGTTTTCATATCTCTGAGACCTTGGTTTGCATTTGTGTAGAATTTCAGAGACATTCTTTGTATGCATTTTTTTTCTCTTTTTTTTATTCGGAGAGGGGAGGATGTCACGTTACTGTTGCGTTACTCGCTTTTTGATTACGTCATGCATTCTCAAGTTCCCGGATGAACTTGTGCTCGTGTAAGTTCTGTTGAATAAATAGTCTTTATGGCCGCCGGCATGTCCTCATTTATTCATTGACACAACCAAGCATAACAGAAAACACTTAAGCTTAAGTAGATGGGGAGCTGTGGGGCTTTAATGCACGTCCAACAAACAGTGTCCACGTTAATTTTCTATTTAAGATATTTTTTTGTACATGTATGTGTCTATGCTTTAATTACTTATGCATGCATGTATCAAGCATCATTTTTGAATCTTATTTATATTCATCTTTAGTCTTTCTCCCGTGGGTGTTAAATTATTCGCTGTTTTCTTTTGTGTTTTTGAAAAACATATTTTTTCTACGGTTTGGCTTCTGCAGCAGTTCCACCTGTGAATCAAACACGCAATTTGATGGCTGATGTTTTTAAATTAATATCGCTGGACGTAAAGGGCATAAGTAATTTTGAAAAAGGAGAACAATGTTTACTTGGCGCAGAAAACGAAAAGCTGACAATTTTTCTACAAGAGACGCATATCACAATAAACACAGATGCCCAATGGAAAAATGAATGGGGTGCAGAAATTATAACATGTCACGGTAGCTCAAACGCATGTGGAGTTGCTGTATTGATTAGAAACGGATTTGATTGTACAATCCGTCAGCAGATCTTAGACGTGCTGGGATGTTACATTATTTTCAAGGCTGATATTAAAGATAAAACTTATCTGTTAATAAACATATATGCACCTAACAAAGATAAAGATCTTTTAACAATTTTTAATAAATTAATTGCAATCTTACAAAAGGAAAACCTGGAATCTGAAGATAAATTATTATTATAGGTGCTGATTTCAGTTGTCCGTTACCGGTAAATCCGGTGTTTGACAAAAAAGGAGGCTTACTTGTCCAAAGAAAATCAGTTATTTCTTGTATTGAAGGCTTACAAAGTCAACTTGATTTGGTTGATATATGGAGAATCAAAAATCCGGAAACAAAGAGTTTCACGTGGAGCCAAAAATCTCCAAGAATATTTTGTCGTCTTGACTACTGGTTGATATCTAATAATTTGAATGATTTGGTGCAATCGACTGATATAATCCCTGCAATCAGAACAGACCATGATGCAATTTCGATAGAAATTGGAAAGCTAGAAAATGAGTTGAAAGGTCCTGGACATTGGAAAATGAATTGTCCTTTGCTAGAGGACGATGAATATGTAAACAGCGTTACTGAAATGCTTCCATTATCGGCTGCAGAGGGACGTAAAGAACTTTCAGAGAGCCGAAGTGTCTGGGACTGGATTAAATATAACGTAAGGGCCCACGCTATCAATTACTCAAAGAAGAAAGCCAAGGAAAGAAATGAAACAGAAAAAAATCTCCAAGACAAATTTAGGAAGATAAAAGAATTTGAAGCGACACCCACTGAGTCCAATGCAACCCTATATAATGCGGTTCAGGAAGAGTTAGAAACCTTTTGCGAAGAAAAAAACCAAAGGAATAATAATACATGCACGTGCTCGTTGGCATGAACACGGTGAAAAAAGGACAAAATATTTCTTAAACCTTGAGAAAAGAAATCACATTAAAAAACACATAAGAAAACTGTATATAAGTGGTGTTAAAACGGATCCTTTCAAGACCTTAAAGGAGCAAGAACATTTCTATCAACATCTGTACAAAAGTAACAATAGTGATCCGGATATTACATTGAAAATTTCTTCTTTCCTAAATAATTTAGATATACCTAAAGTCTCCGAAGAACAAAACACCCTTTGTGAAGGAAAAATTTAATAAGAAGAATGTTTCTGTCTCTCCCTGGGAATGATGGCATTCCTATTGAATTCGATAAGAAATTCTGGGCGACAATAAGTGATAGTTTTATAAGCTGTGTAAACGAATTCTTTGAAAAAGGTGAGATGTCAAGCTCTCAAAAACAAGCAATCATTACTCTAATTGAAAAGAAAGGGAAAGATCGCTCACTGCTGAAAAATTGGTGCCCTATCTCTCTTGTTAACATCGATACAAAAATAATGACAAAGGTTTTCGAGACATCTTTCATAATAACCTTATACGACATGAAAGTGGAAGTGAAGCAAATAGTTGGTTAAGAGGTCCAAATATGTCTTACTGGTCACAACAACTTAATTTTGCACTTTGGTGTGCAACTACTGGTTGTGGAAGAAGCATCCATACCCTGTTTAATGATAAGATAAAAGAGTTAGACTTAGAAATACAACCACTAGCATTACCCCCACAAGTAAGATCTTTCTTACGGTTTCATGTCTATTTTACTGTCAGACGTATCTTATTTGAAATGGGTGGTATTCAAGGTCCGGTAGCATTACCAGGAGATACCATTTTCGAAATGACCAAAAATAAATATGACATTCCATCTTACAATAGAATTTGTAACGAATTTGGAATTGATAAAAATTCTGATTTCCGATTTAAAAAGGGTAAAAATAACGGATTAGGTAATGTTTATATTTGGGTAAACCTAGAGTAGGAGCCTATAAAACCAGACAAGACTATCCAGGTTTCTCTGAATTCAGCGATGAAGGAGGAAGCGCAAGTAAAGGAAACCTCATTCAACACATTGAAAATGCCGCTTCATCTGATCAATATGAATATTTTGTCACTCCAGTTTCATATGGATTAACAAGTGCCAGTCAAGCTAGAATAAATCAGTTAATTAAAGCCTTTGTTTGTTGTATTCTTGGTTCACAAGTTAATGTAAGATCCTCTATTATTGGTAGTTCTGGTTCAGCTAAAGAAGTCAGACATGAATTTTTAGCCTTAATTGAAGATGCAATAGGTCAGCCAGACATTAGCAAGTCTGTTCAAAGATTTCAGCTTGTTATTCAGGAAGCGAAAGTAAAGCTTAATTGACCTCGCAATCTCACCTGGAACTTGGTTAATGCCCTCTCATATGATTATTAATACAGAAAGTACGTTGGGTTATAAGAACAAGCTTAAGAGAGCTAATTCAAATACGAAATTAGGTGTAAATCTAGATGTAAATATTGAGCAAAAATCTGTTGGAATAAAACACAATTTAGGAACTAGTAAAGTACAGCTACCACATACCAAATCTAGCCAAAGCGTGAAAGAGAGTACTCTCGCCCCTAGTCAAAGTGTGAAACCTAATCAAAGTGATAAACCTAGTCAAACTGAGAAGCCTCCCGTGTCACAAACCCAGCCTGACGTGACAGATGAGCATGGATTTAGCAGCAATCATGAACTTAATTTAGCATTAATCACAATAGTTTTTCTTGGATTAGCGTGGTATCTATTTAAATAATTGTTTAGGAAATGCATTTAAAGTTAGAGATTTTTATGATAATATATGAAACCTTACGCTAAAAAGGTTCTCGGTGATAGTTTACCTATAGTGATACCGACTCTAGTGATACTGACTGGAGTCAATCTTCTGACTCCAGAGATTCTTCAGATGATGGTGCTGCATAAGGACCACGAGCATAAGTATGGATCCCATCTTCCCTAATTATTCGCTTGTCATCATTAGCTGAGAGTGCAACCTTGTTTACCGTTTCAGTATACATCTGGTGGCCATGATTTCTAATTAAATTCATCTCTCTCATTTGTGGTACTCCATCTAATAAACATTTTTTGTAGTCATCAAAACTAATATCATTTTCAAATACTTTTCTCGTGATTCCTTTGCATACCTTCTTTTCTTCTCCCTCAAACTTCCAAAATGAATAAAGTTTAGATCTTAACCCTATAAACTCCTCAATAATCAAACCTCCCGCTTCATCTTTAAATTTACCAATTACCTTTTTATTTACTCCCACCTCTATTCCTAGTATATAATAACTTTGCCTTATCACCAAACTTCTTCCTTATGTAATTATAGTGAAAATCATACATTAAGGTTTTACTTATCGCCAGTACCGGTCAGCGGTACTAGAACTCAGCATGCGTTATCTGTTGCCTGTAGCGTGGCGTCCGCCATATTGTTACTGTTACTCAGCTGTTAGGTTTATTCCGGTTTGATTAAAAGCCTTACACGAGCCGGTCGTGCATTGGTTCTTGTCGTATCTTCCTAACTGGCGTGGTGGCAGCGTTTGGTTCAACCCAAGCCGCATTTTCACTGTCAATTGCAAATGATGGCCTCCTTGTTGTGCAGCGTCATGAACCCTTGTCACCGTCCAGGGAGTGCATTATCATCCCCCACCAAGCCTTGGATGGCCTTTTGACCGCTCTTCACATTCAGCTTAGCCACCTGTCCTGCCACCAGTTGAAGATGGTCGTCAAACGCTATCTTTTCGCCCTCGATCTGGACAAGGCGGTCTCTCGCTTCTCTGATGGATGCCACTCCTGTGCGGCACTCCGAAACTCTCCAACCGCACGCATTGACCAGTCCACCCCGCCACCACCTGACGCTATTGGTCGATCCTTTGCAGCAGACGTCATCAAGCGCTCTTGCCAACTTATCTTTGTCCTCCGTGAGACTGTGACCTCTTACTCCTCCAGTTTATTGCTTGAAGATGAGCGGCACCAAACGTTACGCAATGCCATCGTCAAACTCTGCTTGGAAATACAACCTATGGATGGTCGACCCGCTGTGATCCGTACTGACCCTGCACCTGGCTTTAAGGCCCTCGTCAATGACCCACTCTTAGAGAAGCACAGAATTACAATTGAGCTTGGCCAGGCAAAAAATCCCAACAAGAACCCCATCGCTGAGAGAGCCGTCCAGGAGTTGGAGACAGAACTGCTACGTCAGGAACCTCTTGGTGGTGCTGTCTCTCCCCTCACCCTCGCAGTAGCCACCTCTGCTTTGAACTCTCGTATCCGTTCACGTGGCCTATCCTTGCGAGAAATGTGGACACAGCGGGACCAGTTTTCAAACAAGCAATTACCTCTTGCCGACGACCATTTAATTACACTCCAGCACAAGCAGCGTCTCTCTAACCACCCCCACAGTGAGCACTCTAAGGCCCCTGTGCAGCAAAGGCGCCCTACTCCCCAGATTGATGTTGGTGACCTCGTGTACCTGAACAAGTCTTGAGCGCGCAATCGCTACCTTGTTGTAGCCATAGATCCACCGTTATGCGACATCAAAAAGTTCATTGGATCCCAGTTACGCAGCTCTTCATACCGCGTCAAACTATCAGAGTGCTTCAAGGTCCCATCTGACTTGGCCGACCCCTTACGTGTTCCCCATACACGTCACAGTAACGACTCAGACTGTAGCGGCAATAGGTTTATGACTGAGTTGTCCATATTGGAAAACAAACACCACGACGAAGAGTTCAATGAATTATGGTGATCTTTATAATTTATGGTCCAACACGTAAAAACTGAAAAAGGATACAATAACCAACTATACTTAAGACAAAAGCTAAATTAATCCGAAGTACAAGAATAAAGGTCACTTAAGCTATCCGAAAGACTGTTTTATAATAAAGAAACTAATCACTTAAAGAAATCACTGTATAAAGACGAATTGAATTAGACTGACAAAACTACAAAACAATTACAAGTGAATAACAAAATGTTTGTACCTCTATCCCGATCTTGGGGTGAAAAACGGTCGCAGAAAATGAAAAGGAAGATATCGCAATGGACGATGCTATCGCAGCAAATAAAACACCGCCGACAACTGAACGCACGAGGTAACACTATGATGTAACCGTAAATGTAACAAAAAATGTAACGCAAAGGTAACGCCATGCGGGCGCTACACAGACGATGAAGACGAACCTGGGGCCACTTCATACCCTCCACCCTCTCTGCCTGATATCCCTGATGCCCTCTCTTCTTCAGCGCAACAGCTATCTGACAGCTCTCACTGTGTTACACCACAAGCCTGTGCCTTTCCTGTTGACCATATCATGGTTGATGCAGCTACACAGCTGTCAGACCCTGATGACACCCCATTAGGGAATGCAGTCCCGTCAGCAGACTCTCCCACTCCTGACCTACGGAGATCCTCACGTGTCCACCATCCTCCTACGCATTTTGTAGATTATGTCACCAAACTCTGACTTTCCCCTTGCATCTAAGTTAGCGTCAAGTACATTCCACTATGTTCTCGGTTCCTGTTATGTAGCATACCATGCCCCTTTTTACTTTATGTATTTACTACATTGAAAAGACTTATAAAAAAGAAGAAAGAAGTCACGCCAGTACCGGTCAGCGGTACTAGAACTCAGCATGCGTTATCTGTTGCCTGTAGCGTGGCGTCCGCCATATTATTACTGTTACTCAGCTGTTAGGTTTATTCCAGTTTGATTAAAAGCCTTACACGAGCCGGTCATGCCTTGGTTCTTGTCGTATCTTCCTAACTGGCGTATATCAAGAATACACATTCCTAAATAGGCAGGTTTATTGAATACTAGTTTAGGCTTAGACATATGAACTGCAGCTAAAGTTTCTGAAAATATTTGTATGAGTTTTGTAATTAATCTTTTTTACTAACTTTTTTACCGCCTCGTCACTAAATGAATATCTCTCCTATTACGAATGTTTTCCATTGTCTTTCCAAAAACAGAGTTATTCATTAGCTTAAAAAAATCTTTTTCAAAATCATTATCACCCTTTGCTCTTAATTCAGTATTTAAGTCAATACATGGTTTCATCCAATTGCTCTCATTAAAAGTAATACCTCTATGGATTTTCACCAATTTCATTCCAAGTGAGAGATATTGTTTTAAGACCATGTGATGAATGGGATATTCCTTCTTGGGGTGCTAGTGGATAATCATTATGTAAGTCATGAAGCTCTTTTGGATATTCTAAATCAACCTCTAAAACACATGGGATCTTTTCCCATCTCCTTAATTGAGCTTTTGTCATCCACTTAAAACCACCAGTTGGTAGTGGTTGACTCATTGCATATCCATATAAGTTATTTGCATCAAAATACCCTAGATATTTATTGGTCTTTTTGGGATTATAACTCACTTTCATATAAGGGTTATTTGTCTTTTCATATCTATGACTACAAATTGACATACCTCCCCTAGTACCTGCTTCAAATGACATTAACATTTCATAGATTGTTAGTAATTCTAACTTTTGTCCTGTTAATTTAAGGCAAGCAGCTAAAGCTAATCCTGGTAAAGTATAATACCAAGCTGGATCTAACCTATAAATTTTCTGACAAGCACCTCCAAAGTTTTCAAAAATATCAATTAATGGTAGTACATCTGTCTCTAGATACTTGTTATGATTATCTCTAACAGTTTCACATTTAAACTCCTTCCAAACTTTTTGTGCATGTCTATAATCTTCATCAGAAATATCCTCAAAGTCTTTTTTTGAGTAGAATTCCTCTTTAATTGGAAGATTTTTCTCATTTAGTTTACTATAAAATCATCAAACCAATCATAAGGAAAGACTCCTTTTCTTAATAATAACTGTATATTTTCTTCACTACAATTTTTTCCAAAGAAATCATATAAGTTACATGTATTTAAACATTCAGGGGGTAAATTTCCAGCTAATTCTTTGAGTTTTTATCCATAAATTTCCAACTATCAATTAACCTTAGTTATATAAAATCATCTTGCTCTACTCCATCTTTATCTTTGTAAGACCCAATCTTAACTTTTTTACTGAAAGAGATATATTTATCTTCATTCTCAGCAATACAATTAAGTTTCCCTTCAGTCTTTCCAAGATTTTTAATAAAAAGATGAGCATCATATTTGGCTAAGTTATGAAAGATGACTGGGATGACCTTAGGAACTCTATATTCTTCCTTATAGAATTCTCTCCTAAATTATTTACTGTATTGTTTCTGACATTTATTACTATTAATTTCAGGTTTACAGTGTAGATGGGTAGCCTTATAATTGTAAAGTATCCTCTTTTCCTTTGTTTCACCTTCACATATATGACAATGGGTGGCTTTATTGTATTCTCTCTTTTTCCTCTTCAGTTAAATCTTTCATTTTAATGTTATGTTTCTAACATTTCTCATAAATATCTTTGTGCGGTTATTGATTAACACATCACGTGTTAAGGGATCATATTTACTATAAACAGATCTGCACATATATTGTACAATCACTTAGAGTCTTGATCTGTCAATGAACAGAATAAAAACCTTACATGGTGTCAGAAGTATCGGGAAACGACAAAAAACCCAGCCGATAGAATCAAAATGGCATCATCTCAAATCCCTCTCCCAGAAATATTAGATTCAAAGAAACCGGAGGAGTGGAAACGATGGATCGAATGCTTTGAATGCTATCTCATTGCTGCTGGCCTCGAAAGAAAAAGACAAGAAAGTGCAGATAAACATGTTGGTCTATGCTATGGGTGGAAATGCGAACGAAATCTTTAGAAGCTTTGGACTTACCAAAGGCGATCAAGTCTACGAGACTGTAAAAGGATGTTTTGCAACACACTTTCCGCACGAATGTTATCTTTGAAAGAGCTCGATTTAACAAGCGTGTTCAAGGCGAACACAAATCTGTGATCGATTTCATCGAAAGCCTGTATGAACTTGCAGAGACCTGCCAGCTTGGAACTCTCAAAGAAGAATTAATACAAGACTGCATCATTGTTGGCATTCGTAATGCCACGTTGTCACAAAAGCTTATGCAAGATGATATGCTCACACTCGATAAAGCTGTGAAGCAAGTGAAGTCCTCAGAGCTGGTAAAAGAACATCACGTTTTTTGGTCCTTTATTTCCGAGAATTTACGGCCGCCATTAATTTTCCTTGTTCCAGTCTTGGTTGAAAAATGGAGTAAATGATGTCACACTCTCAAAAATACCACATGGGTTGAAACTATAATCACAATTAATGCAGAAAATTGCACGAATATAAGAGCAAAGTTTTTTGTGAATTGCAGTACCAATTGCTATTGTAATTTCACAAAATTTCGGAAAGACTTTTATTCTGCACAAAAATGTAAAAAAATGGATATCGACAATTTGATCTCAGTGGCACTTTAAAGGAGATGAAGAAGATGGAAAAATTAACCGCATTCGAGACACCAAGTGGAAACCACCGAAAAATAAAGGAAAATTGCCTGAAGAATCGAAAACTCAGAAAAATTCTATCGATGTGGCAAATCACCAGCACACAAAAGAGAAAAATCTCCAGCTTCCGATGCGACTTGCCTGAAATGTAAGAAACATGGACACTACGCTTCAGAATCTAAAAGCAAAATCGTTCATTTGGTAGACGAAGAAATACAAAGTGGAACTTCAGACAAAGGTTGTTACTTCTTTGGAACAGTCGAAAGCAACGAATCCCAAACAAAATGGTCCGTGAATTTATTGCTCGGAAAAGCAAAGATGTGCTTTAAAATTATTCAAATTCATTCCAGAGCCCTTGCACTTCCAAACCGGAATGGGCAATCTCCACAAATCCTCACGAGAAGTGTTTGGACCTGGCCAGTCTAAACTTTCTGTAAAAGGAGTAATAAAAGGAAACCTGAAAACTGGAAATGGCAAAGTGACAAGAAATCTACATCATGGAAAACCTAAAAGAACTGTTGCTAGGACGACCAGCCATTGAAGCCCTGAACCTGGTACAAAAAGTCGAAACAATCCATTCAGATTAATTGAGCAAGAAGTTAAAACGATGTACCCTAATTTGTTTAAAGATCTGGGAGAGAAGGAAGGAGAATTCAGCTTCAAGTTGAAGCCTGGTTCAACACCTTAAGCGATTACAACACCAAGACGTGTAGCACTACCTCTCATGCCGAAGGTCAAAGAAGAGCTACAGAGAATGGAAACCCTTGGCGTCATTTCAAAAGTTGACATACCAACCGACTGGTGTGCAGGCATGGTTGTTGTTCCAAAGCCTGATGGGAGAATTCGCATATGTGTCGATCTAACGAAACTCAATGAGAATGTTCTAAGAGAGACATACCCTCTACCCAAATTTGGCCCAAATCAGTGAATCAAAGTTCTTCACCAAGTTGGACTCTAATTCTGGATTCTGGCAAGAAAAGCTTGATTCAGATTCCCGCTTGTTGACGACATTTATCACACCCTTTCGTAGATTCTGTTTCAATCAAATGCCGTTCAGGATCAAGTCTGCGCCCAAGCATTACCAAAAGAAGATGAGCCAAAAATTGGAGGGATCCGAGGGTCACATTACCATTATTGATGACATGCTCATCCATGCAAAAACCCAGTAGGAACATGCCCGTCGACTCAAAGCGGTACTTAAGAAACTTGATGGCACTGGTGCCAGCCTAACGCAGAAAAGTTTGAATTTTCAAAGAAAGAAGTCAAGTTTGCTGGATATGTTCTTAACAGAGACAGGATCAAGTTCAACCGAGAGAAAACAGAGTCAATCCAGGACATGGACACACCCCAGAATGTGAGTGACGTATGCAGGTTTCTCGGAATGGTGAGCCGGTTAGGAAAGTTTGTTCCCCACCTAGCAGAGAAAACCAAACAAATCAGAGATCTTCTGAGCACGAAGAATGAATGCCACATCTTATGGACTTGGCGCAGTCCTCCTACAAGAACAAGAAACTGGAGCAAGGAAACTAGTAGCCTATGCTTCAAGATCCACGTCTAGCACGGAGCAGCGATATGCTCAAATTGAAAAAGAAGCACTTGCGACAACTTGGGTGTGCGAGAAGTTTAACGACTACATCCTGGGAAAGGACATCCTCATTGAGATAGACCACAAATCGTTGGTGCCGCTGTTTGGCTCGAAAAACTTGGATGAACTTCCTCCTAGGATTCAGAGATTTAAAATGAGATTAATGATATACTCATTCATCATCTGTCATATTCCAGGAAAGGATTTGGTCATTGCAGACACACTTTCAAGAGCACCTCTGAGAAAGTCACCTACGAAAGCTGACATGCATCTCAATGAAGACTTCAGTTTGTATGTGGCTAACATCCTGGGAAGCTTACCAGGTACTGAGCGAGATTAGAAGAGATACGACTTCACCAGCAAGACGATGAAGTGTGCCAAAAACTGCAGCAATTCTGCACCAAAGGATGGCCTGACAAGTCAAAGCTGAACTCAGAAGTTAATGCATATTGGCCACAAAGAGCTTTTATTACGTCCCAGAGAGGACTCCTGATAAAAGACTCAAGGTTCATTCCCTCATCCCTTCGTTTGGACATGTTGGATAAAATCCACACGGGCCACCAAGGAATCCGCAAATGTCGCGAAAGAGCCTGTGAGTCAGTTTGGTGGCCTGGTATCAGCAAACAGATCAAAGACATGGTCACAACATGCCCGACCCCTTGCAAACACTGAAAGAACCATGCAGAGCCTATGATACCAACCCTTCTGCCAGAGAGACCATGGCAAAAGGTAGCCACTAACCTGTTCTACCACAATGGCGAGACAAACATCATTGTCGTGGACTATTATTCGAGATTCTTCGACATAGCTCCCCTTAAGAGTACAACAACTGAGAATGCTATTAACCACTTAAAGTCGTTCTTCTGTCGCCATGGCATCCCAGAAATCGGTGTCTCTGACAATGGACCTCAATTTGCAGCCGCCACATTTTCAAAATTCACATACCTGACCTGACACGTAACAGTCTGACAGACAAATAAACTGAAACACATAACATTATCTAAAAAGAAAAATTTAATGCTATAACTGCTTTAAACAACATTTTGACCTTTTGTAAATATTGCATATAGACTGACCTGTTAGTTCCCCCACATAGTTGGAATACCAAATCTTTGGCATGTCCTGGCGACATCTCATCGATCAGCTGTTGATGACTTGTAAATGCAGTCATTATCTTCAAGTAAAAACAAACAACCACACATCAAACCACTAAGCTGGTAATTAAACAATTTTTTAACAATGAAGCCAAAACACATTTTAAAAACGTGTGATGAGGAACTTGACAATAATTTTATTTATCATATAAATAAGGGCTTGCAAATCTTATTTCTCTTTATGTTCAAAGGTTTCCATATACTTACTTGGTTTGCAACATTCTGTGTTCCATGAAAGTAATTTGAAATATCACCATTCCAGTCTTCAAATACAAAAAGGGAGTTGCTCCAAAGGGGACCACGGTCATACACACACTTTTTTAGGTGAAGAAGCATGTGGTGATTCATCAGCACATATCGTAGTGCTAGATAGTAAAGATGAAAAAGACAAATGACAATGTATAAATAAACAATCCAACGCCTAACTCCAGCGAGGGAGGGTTGGAGATACAATACCACAATGGTCACCTTCCACGCTTTGGTAGAATCAGGACTGAGTGGGAACGAAGATTAACTTGCTATCAAGCAACTATTGAATGGCAAAATTTGCCACTTTCAATTAGACAGCCAATGCCAAAAAACATTTTTAAAAGACATTTGAATGAATATTTTTTAGATCGGACTTTTAATAATTAGCTGTAGCCTGATGTTCTTCATATATTTTATAGTTGTATATATTTTTCTTTTTATCTTTTTATCTTTTTAGTTATGGTTTTTGTCAGAGGACCTCCCTGAAAACCACATAACGTGACGGGAATATCCTCTTTAAATATTTATTATTATTATTATTACAATCACCCTAAATGGTCTTCAATATTTTCGCAGTGAGAGCGAATGAGAGGCAGCTGCAATCGCAGACTAAAAATTTATATGCAAAACACATATTGTTTATCTTCATCTTAAAAAGCAAAACAAATCTTCATTCTCACAATAATATGCATCAAACATCACAACAAAATGCATCAAGAGCCTCCCAGCCATTTCTAGCTGTTCAGGTGATATGGATCTTCTTGACAGAAGACTGATGCCACCAACCAACAGGGCATAATGCTGGTGATACTCATCAAGTATACCCTTCATGCATGGGAGAGAGTAGTACAATAGCCAGTTGCGGTACTCTGTCGCTGAAATAAGACATAATACCAGCTATTAATTTTATGTATAGAATTCAAAATGTTTTTGTTTTTTTTTACCAATGAATGTCCATTCAAAAATCTGAAGGGTATTTGAATTTGAAAATATGAATAAAAAAAGATAGCTCTATGAATGTTTGGCTTATCACAACTGTTTTTTTAAAAAAATAATAAATTTGTCCTTGATTAATGATAAGCAAGTCTCAGTCCAAAACCGCAATTTGCCAGAGATACATGTAGTCTACTTGATGAGATAAAAGGCCAGATAACAACAGAACAAGATACAACACCCTCTCTACTTCAACGCACAACACCAGTTCAACACACAACTCCAGCTCAACGCACAACACCAGCTCAAGGAACAACTCGCCAATAAAAGCCCAGCTGGAAGAAATCAATATTTATAGCCGTAATTTGAATTCTACCCACAATTTAAGGTTGTCTTCCTTTAGATGTTCAAAGATATTGTTTTTTGTATGAGTTCTGCCCGTTCTCTTGCCTTCCATTAATTTCAGATCAGTCGAGACCAAAATCTGCCAAATCTCAGTGACATAGTCCCTTATATAATGACCAGAAAGAAAGGTAGAATGGAAATACATACATGTATCTAATTAATATGTTAATCTAAGATTTTGCAATTGCACACACTTATATGTAGGATTGTTCTTATTTTCAGATGATAGAAGTAATCGAGGGAGCAGGTGTGTACTGGTATTCTCACCGAGCTGGCAAGGTTACATAAATGCAGTAACTGACATGTTTTCTACAAAGGAGACTCTTGCTGCATCTTGCACTATGGGGAATGACAAAAAAGCAGAAACAAAGCTGGCCATCAGCCGTTAAATCCTGTTATTGTCCAGGCCCTTATTGGTAAGTTTGTATTGTATTCTTTATTATAAAATAAACAAGATACTGGGCATGTGCTGATTGGTTGAAGCCATTTGCCATGAGTTTCTGTAATGAGAACATTGATTTACTTACCTAGTTTCCAGAAAGGTATCCTCCCAAAGTGATTTAAAGTATTTTCTGTCCACTACATTTTATAATCTTAAAATCTTTACTTAAATTGAAAAACCGAAATCTGAGTGTGAAGATGCTACCCTAGAGTTTTTTAAAGTTACATGTAGTTTTCAGGTGGATAAATACTTTCTCTGACCCAAACATTCTGGTCTTTACTGGAACATGCTAGTACACCGAGCCTGCACATCCCTATGGATACCACCGATCAGAAGTACTGGCTACTTCTTGTTGTTAATTTTATTAAATTCCATTTAACAGAATTGAAAATAAAATAACACTGTATTTATGAACTCCTTTTAGGCAAAGTCTCCTCTAAATTCTCCAAAGATGGGCCAACACCAAGCCAACTGGTGCAGAAATTAAATGTCAAGTGTGTGGAGGCAGGAAGACCAACTAGAGGTCAACTCACACCACCTGTTCCACAGTAACGATGCAGATTTAAGGACTATTTTTTATCTTTAAACTTACATTTCGTATCACCATTTTGTTTCAATACATGGACAGCTTTTTAAGACCAGAATTTTCTTAGATATTTTATCTCGACCATTTCTAAAACATGATTTACATTATTATTTTATTCAAAAAAGAGATTTTTGATTGTATTATATTAGCAAAGATTTGATCTTCAGTCCTTTTCAATTGTAAAATACAATTTTTAAATGTTTTTCTCGTGCTATTAATTATGCAAAGTTTCAATAACAATTTCAATAAGGAGATTTTTATGATCGAATAGGCAGTTTCTTAGTGGGGTCTAGGGTACATCTTGACCCATACAATGTAAGTTGTTAAAATGTATGATACAACTCATTTATGAAATTAAGAATTAAAAGTGCATAACATTTACAGTAGTTGAACTGTGCATTAAATGATTTGATGAGAATGTGAAGTTGTGATCCCAAGACAGTTCGCCTTGTTCAAGATTGTGTAGCTATGTGCTAAAAACAAACACCAGGTAAGTTGAGTACTTCAACCCGTTATAACTATCTTTTATAGCCTAATCAAGTAATGAAATTTACAGCATGTTTTCTTTTCAATGTATCGTTGTAAAAAATATGAATTTCTTTTCTCTAACTTTCGCGGTTTGGAAATTTCACAAAAAAGAAGTGAATTTTTTGCATTTCTGTCTTTGATGTCACTAGCGCTAATTGACTGCAAAAAGGGAGGAGTAAGAAAATGCCAGTAAGCTACTAAATAAAACAAAGTCCAGTGCATTTTTTCATTTGTTTGGCTTGAGGTGAAGTTAATAACTCAATGTACAGTGTTAAAAGTTCTCAAAGGTTTTTTTACTGTACTGGTTGATGCAGACGTTGATGGAGACAGGGTCGCCAGATTTCAGAGATAACACTTTCTTACGTCAACGCAATGAATAGCACATAGATTGAAATGATAAGTGATTTTCCAGAAAACTATTAAGTATCGCTACGAGAAGGAAATTCGCTCAATTTATTTGGTTGCGATCACGTTTCCATAAGATATGTTTGAAATTTTCTATTTCTCACAAAGTTCTCGGAAATATCTTTGGTTAGTCTCAGTGGTTTTATATTATAATGAATTGCGCGTTCAGTCGCGTCAAACAGTGCTTTGTATTTTATTTACAACGGTTGCTATTTCTATACTGGTATGGAGTTTCTTAAGGTTTATGGAACTGACTCCGAGTCTAGCGATGGTGGATGTGATGAAAACGAAAACCATAGTATGTCAAAAGGAAAAGAAGATGGATCAATGGAATTAAAATCCTCAGCTGTGAGGCAGGTTTATCTGGTCACCTACAGCCAATCGAACTTGGACAAGTTTCCAATGCACAAATCTTTTGCGGAAGCTGTCGTTTGTTCTTTCAAGGAAACAAATGCAGAGGTTTTGCAGTGGTCTTGTTGCAGAGAGTTCCACGAAAAGGGAGGACATCACTATCACTTGGCTATTAAACTGGACAAATGCAGAAGGTGGCTACCCTCAAAGAAGTATTTGAAACGCCGTCATGACATTTCAGTGCATTTTTCCAATCTATATCATAATTATTATAGCGCTTGGAAATATGCTATAAAAGAAGACCAAGAATTTTTGCAAAGCAACAATCATCCAGACTTGCGGAATTCAAAGCTTCGGAAGACTAAGACTAGGGGAGCAGGGATGGCACAGTGGTGAGAGTGCTCGCCTCCCACCAATGTGTCCCGGGTTCGATTCCCGGACCCGGCGTCATATGTGGGTTGAGTTTGTTGTTGGTTC
>OMLO01001826.1_pt1 | contig 16764 bp, 8 predicted proteins | sample 1674811 | NCBI WGS metagenome assembly OMLO01 (sample SAMN06265003, study PRJEB25207) | coral metagenome | isolation source: Coral host | place: Mexico:La Bocana,Puerto Morelos, Mexico | collected 2008-11-13 | reverse complement strand
TGCTGCAGCAGTAGTTGGGAGCTGGAAGAAGCTGCCAAACATTTGACTGACAGTAGGAAAAAATGCATTTGTCGGTAGAGCTTTGAATTTTAGAGTCCGTGTGTTGTTGAAAGGCACAGTAAATTTGCCTGATACTGTTTGATGATGATACATTGTTTAGTCGTTGGATGGAAAGAATTTCAGTAGGAGTTGTTTCACAAGTAAGAAATGCAATTAATTACTGTTTATAATTATAAGGTTAACCTGTTTGCTTACATTTACATGTACATACATATTCTATTTTTATGCTCACAGTTTCTTTTCTTGTTAATTTCCAGATGTTTGTTTTGACAAGGACCTCTCTACAATGGACTGTGTTCGCAATCTGGATCTATTCCGTTCCCTTTGTAGTCAGCTAATTTGTACATCTGTTCTTGCACTTAAAGTTGAAGACCTACTGTATGGATCACAAGCCATGAAGCCTAATGTTATTGCTCTTCTAGCCGAGATATTCTACAAGTGTGAAACAGAGTCATTGGCATCGGAAAATGGTGTTGAGAAAAAACCCTCTAAGTCAGATGTTGATCTCAACTGTATTGTTGCTAACAAAGAAAATGTTATGGATAATAAAAGTTCTGGTGCTCTTGTTTTAAACTCAGAAAAATTAAAATCTAGTGAACATCGAAGCCCAAGGGAGTCTTTCAAAAGTGAAAGGTCATCATCAATACCTGGGCAGACAAACAGTTCTACTTCTGATCCTACAAGACCAGAAGTTTGGAAATCACAGAGTGATGGCCAAGTAAACTCAAGCAGTCGATTATCATTCAAGTCGCCATTTCATCTAGATTTTACTGTCGATAATGACCTGCAGCAACCTCCTTTAAATGAACCTTTGCCAAAACAAGCTAATGATAAAGAAAGTGAGAAAGAAAAAGAAAATCCTTTCAGTGGAATACTCCAGAGGCCAGTTCTCGCTGGAGATTCAAGGAAACACAATTCACCAGCTAACTTAGCTGGAGGGTATGGCAGCCCACGGACCACACCCAGACAAGAATTCCCACTTCTGATGCGTCGCAACAAACAGAAGCAAAGAACACTTGATCTTGAAGAGTGGGATATGCAGCAAGAAGAAGTTGAAGGTAAGGTTGAACTGTTTATTTTTAGTTCATAGCAACATGCACATAATCATTTTAATTAACCAGGTTGCCACAGGTCTTGGAAAACTTCTTCAAAGTGAGGGAAAAATCAGGTATTTTTATTTTGAGTCAGGGGATATTGAAGAAATAATTTAGCATGGCTGATCTAATCCATTGAAGGTTGGTAGGAACATTTGTAGCCACTGTGATCTCAGCTATACACAGTCAGGTATTTTTCTGTCGTGAACAAGGAAAATATATTAGATAGACTTAATGAGCAGGTAGAAAGAATGGCTGTAAGTTGAAGCCAGAAGCTGCTATTAAATCTGACATTGCGTAATTTATTTGTTAAACATTCTACATTATAATAGTGGAATTTACCTGGCAATAATGTTGATTAGTACAGCTGTAACTGCCTGTTGTCTCACTGTATAGAACTAAAAAGAACAATGAACATTGTAAACATTAACATTATAAAGGTAAGTCAAAGGTTTCAATGCGTTTTTAAGCGAATAACCAAAACTGCTCATTAAGTTGGATTTATTAATTTCACAGAAAGTGGGCAGTTGCCAACTCTTATTGAAACAAAATTATCATAAACGTCATGGCAAACTGGTCAATAGATGGTATAATGTCAGTCATATTTTTGTTTTAACAGCCAATCATTTTCATTAGAAGATACACCTGCTGTTTTTTTGTTTCTATCAATAACACATCAAACTGAGGAATGATAATTTTATGATGGAAATATTCATGTTCAGCCTCTGTGTGAGTTTCTTTGTGAATTGCTATCCGTAAATAAGAACTGATATTTTTCTAACATATGGCAATAATTCTAGCACCTGCTGTAAAATGAACATGAACACATCAGGTTAATAAAAAATTATACAAAGCTGGCATACCTAATCAAATGAATATGTTTTAAATATGCAAGAACAAAAGTAGAGCTTAACTTATCGCTTAAGGCTAAATCTATTTCCTTGCTGTCGTTTAAAACAAAATTTGATGTTATGATTGAGGAAATTTATTCCAGCTGAGGCACATATAATATCACACTTTCTGCGTCAATAATTAATGAGGACAGAAAATTCATGACTATGAGGATAAGAACCATGTCTGCTGCTGTGTTGACACTTTGATCTCACAAATATAAGAAGGGAAAATCAAAGCTCTGCTGTTCCATGTTGCATCTACAAGTAAGAAGTTTTCCTTTCAGCACTCCTGAAATTATCCTTCCACCATTTGTCCTGTAAACTTAAGTCGAGGAAGATCTACACGTAATATAATTATATTTATGGTTTGAAAATGTAACTTTAACTGTAAATGTTTTTTTGTGATGCTAGTACAGACCTATTTTGAATATTATAATATCTAAAATTCAAACTACATTGTATTTCAAATCTTTGTAGAAAACGTTTACTCGTTGACAGATATAGTTTAATATGTGATATTGTGGATGCATATATGATTCCTAGACTTTGTTATTGGTGGTGTTTTTAGCTTTTATTTAATCCATATAACATTTGCTTGTCAGTAAATTTTTAATACATTATTTTATTTTGAATGCCTGTATCATTTTTCAATGCTCTCAATTTATTGTGAATTGAAAATATTCTATTCACTTAACTGCATGATAGTTCATTCAATATTGTCAATTAACTCAAGGTAATAATATTTAGGGTCTTTACTTGTAAAAACGTTTCCACCTTTCTGAAAATTCTGGTCATTGTGGGTTCAACCTTTTTATCCCCAGCCTCTTGACTGTTCAACTGTCACAGACTATTGTTGAATTAGTTAAATTAAGACGTAAATTAAAATTATAAAGTAACAGACTGAGATGACTTACCCACTGATTAACGTTAAACCTGTCTTAACAATGTAAAAACAATCTAACTTTCCAGATAAAAGTATACTACAGAGATATTTGCAAGGTACGTGACTGTGTTTTCTCTGGAATATTGTGACTTGAATGTTTAAATATTTCTTCTTTGACAAAAACTTAACAATCATGTAAAATCTGTATTTAAATGTTAAGTGGCCATGAACCTGCTAACTGTTGAAAACTGTTTCAAACTAAACGAGATATGATCAGGACTTCACATCCTGTGATACTATACACTAATATCAAGTAACCAAAGTAGCTTTTGCTATTTTTCCTTTGCCTATTACAAACTTCAAAAATAAGATACAATTAATTAAGATGAAAATAACTTACTACTTTAAACAGATTTTAAGAAGATTTTCATTCCTCATCTTCAATTTTGAAATAGTTAGCTCTGTTTTATGATTGTTAAACAAGAAATATTAATTATTATGCATGTAATTTAAAGACTTTTTGTGTGGGCCTCTTGACATTTTTGGGTCTGTTGTATGTGTCCGTGAGATTGAGTGTGATGTCCAGGGATATGAATGAACTTTTAATGTTACTTTGTGTGTGTCTCTCAGAACTACAGCTCCATGACCTCCAGCGTTCCCAGTCCCTGACTGGGCTTGATAAAGCAAAGGTGGAGCCCAGGCAGTCATTCCATGCCTGGAGGGAAGACACTGGGGCAAGTCTGTCTGACCCTAACCTTACCTCTAGCAGGAATGAAAGAATATCACTTGCCTTCAGGTGAGTCCTACTGTGAAGCTTACATCCACAGTCAAACCTCTAGTAACCCTTATTAAGAGGTCACTATTCAAATTCCTGAAATGCGCTTTCAATATTGACTGTGTAATTGACCTCATTAAGTGGTCACCTCTAGTCACTGTTTGGACTTCCCAATTGGCTAATTTCATTGTAGTTCACCTCGCAGTCTGTTAAAGAAAGAAAGGCTCCTTTCACCCAAGTGCTGGCAAACATGTACAACCTGATAAAACTCTTGCAGGCTTAAATATCTGGGATGGACATTGCACATGCAGTGCCCTACCCTAGGGAGTAGCAATACCCCTGGGGACATGAACTGGTGGTGGCTCCCCTATTCCTTGAAATTAAAACAGGATCTACCTTACCTCTCGTAAAATGAAATCAGACTGTCTGTAACTTACTCCCTTATAACAACAATCAAGGACCGTGGACAAAAGTCCTTGGGACACTTATGTAATGTATCGAATTATCTGGGTTTTTTTTACAACTGAAGTTTGAAAAAAAACGCGTTGCTGTTACCCCTCGCTTCCCAATACAATGTTGCAAATCAGGACAAACTGCAGGTACTAGTTTTCAGCGTTGTTTGTGAGGTGGGGCGAGGTTGGGTAGGTGACGTTGTATTCGCGTCTGCCGTGTGCTCAAAAATGGCAAATTTGTCCAAAGACTTTTGTCCATGATTGTGGTTGAGGTTGGAGGGGTGTGAGCATTATTCATAACACTTTTCGTGAGTTTCGTCTTACATTTCGTTTGATTCTCACAACTTAGACCAAACGCAACTAGCAGTGTTCCCCAGAGGACTGCAGATGGGGGTTCACTCCTGCGGGGTACACAAGGGATCCACGTGCCAGTGACGTCATCCGGATTGAAGGCTAAGCGTGACGAGTACACTTCTCAGGATAGTCTGTCCTCAAGTCCTACGTCAACAGATAGTCTGAATAGAAGGCCTTCTGGAGATAAACCCAGGGAAAGACAGCTCTTTGTGCAATCAGGTAACTAATTGTAAACTGGTCTGAGACCTCAATAGGCCATTTCTTCTGAATGCGTCAGAACGAGCCTTCGAAGAAAGCCACTTCACATAAAAATGTGTTCCGCCTGCAAGTATATTTTCATGAAAATCAAAGTCATTTTCAAGTGAAAGTTTCTGGCTCTCCTTCAATTCTCATTTATTAATGTATACTGTGTGTTTCTTGTCAGTTGTACGGGACAGTTGTACAAGTGACATCTCCGCCAAGGAACTGACCCAGTTCGAGGAGATAGAAGCCATGATTCTGGCTGGGAAGAGCGTTGAGACACCTCGGAAGTTCGTAAGAACGAGCAACCTTCCAACCGCACCCGCCTCGCAGGATGAAGAGGACGAACTCAACACGAGTGTCAGCAGTGAGGACATGAACAAGTTTAGACTTGAAGTACTTCAGCGGCTTACAGAGGACAAGCTACGAGAGATCCCCGATGGAGCCGAAATGGAAGACGATGATGATCCTATCCTGCTCGCTCGCAATAATGCGGTCAGCAGCCCAAGAAATCCCCCAGAGCAGAGCACGCGCCTTGATGTCCCTGATCCCCCGGCAGAAGTTCCCACCGAGCAGTTGTCTCCTATCACCGAGACAACAGAGCCTTGTCCTTCAGTAGCATCCAATCCTAACTCGGTCTCCTCCGCTAACTCTACAGCCCCTAGCAGCCCATGTTCTCCTCTAGATGTAGCTCCGTTTATGCCCGCTTTTTTCACGACGTCGCCAGCAAACACGCTGGATAGAAAGAACCAGAGATTGAAAGAAAGGGAAGATTCTGAGAGGACTTTGGTCGCAGAGGAAGATGGTGGCTTTCCTAATCAACCAGAAACTAGCGCAACACCTCGATTTCAAACAATGCCTCACAGCAAGTATCGCGACTTTTCCACCAAGAGTAAGTCGTTTGAGCAGCTTGCGCGCGGCAGCTATACTGTGAGTCAGGTGTCTGTGGAGTCTGCTCAAGCAGCAGGTATCCCTGTGATCAAAGGAAGCACTGAAGAAATTCGTGCAAGGGCGGAATCCTCAAGCAGTCAATCGGCGTGTCCAGAACCGAGCGATAGCAGGGAGCGTAGTCAGCAACAAAGTCGACATTTGTCTGGGTTCAGACCGCTTCTTTTGTCTTCTGGCGGTGAGGCTTTTCCAGTCGAGGGCGTGGATGGTCGACGGGACTCCCTGGAAAGTTCACCTCTACATTCGCCCGCTTTAACCCGAGCGAAACGGGACGGTCCCCGTTACGAAGCCGCTTTTCAATCGCGTGATATGACCTCGCAGGACAGCCCGGGGGATGTAGTGATTTTTGAGCGTTCCTTGTCAAATTCGCAAGGGACTAAGGAAGACACCGTGACTGCAAGTAAAGATTTGAACTCTCAGACGACCGAAAACGAGCAAAGAAATTCTGTAACTGTGAGCAGAGCAAAGAAATCTGAAGCATGCGTGTTTGATTTTAACCAAGAAGTCGTCCATCATTACGAGAATGATCCTATGGCACAGGACTCAAGAACTTACAAGAAAGGAAAACAAGGTGGATTGGCTGACGGCAGCAATTTACCACAGCGTCACCAAGCATTCCAAGGCTCGCTTGAAGACGCCCAGTTTGCTACATTCAGCAAAAACAGCCATAGTGTTGCACAGGAACACAGATCTGTAAGCCAAGAGCATAGGAGTGCTGCGAAGCAGTTTGCACCCCTCGGGGGAAGCCATCCTCGTCACGTTTATGAAGAAACTCCTGTTGCAGGTGTGCATATCAACGACCTTCGTAGATCTGATGGATTCTCAACGTATAGGAAAGAGACAACATCAGTAGAGGATAACAGAAACGTAATTGCCGAGCCTATTGAGAAAGACTTGGATCTGCGATACTCTGACGGGTTTTCAACTTTCAGGAAAAAACCTGAAGCTGCTGCATCAGAGAGTTTGTTGGCGCAGTTTAGGGCGTATCCTGTTCGTGGTCACAGAGAGATCGAGGCTGAACAATATGCTACATTTGCAAAATCCGCAAAGAAACACGACGGAAGTCAGTTTCGTGCTGAAGAATCGTACCACCCTCCTGATCTAGAACTATCAGCAGTCGCGGTTGCCAGACCTCTTCCCAGCCGGGGAGGGGAGGGTGAGATCTACACTACTCCCCGAGGGGAAGCAGCGGAGCAGGTTCGTGTTTCTGGTTCGTCCAACATCGCCAGGTCTCGAACATTTCGGAAGAAGCCCGACGGACAAATCATCGAAGATGATGATACGGGAACGAGTAGTTCTCCAAGGCATCATCAGGAGAGCATTTCAACAAATAGCGCCAATAAGCCTACTGAAGAGCAGACTGTCAACACACACATGCGGAATAGTCCAGAGGGTGCCGGAAATGACAATCCACACAGAATAAGCTGGACGGACGAGTCGGAGGCTGGGGCGAGGCGGATTAGGCATCCCAATGCCAGTATAAATAGATCGGTAAGGCAAATGTTAATGTCAAAATACTCAGAGGGGAAGGGAAGGTGGGAGTAGAAAATGACCAAGCAAACTGTATTCCAAGCTTTGATGAATGATTAAGATAATTAACAGATGTCTAAAAAATCAGGTTGTTGTATCGTTGGTGTGATAAGTCGATCACATGATCTGTTTTTTGAACAGCAGACCACTCAGGAGAATCCTGCCCCAAGCAGTCCCAGAAGGCGTGGCAGTCCCAGACAGACAGGCCGCGGGAGCCCTGGGGCGAGGATAAGTTGGCTCACTGCAGCTAAGAGCGGTGTAGGGGGGCAAGTCATGTTGAACGACAAAGGTAAGGATAGAAAGGAGGGGACGGTGTGTAGTATTGGCGTACGATTATGCTGGCTGGTACTGGACAGGGAAGAAGCATTGGAAAAAAGAACGATCGTCCATAAGTGACGTTTGCCGTTAGACAACACGTGTAACTTAAAAAGAAAGACGTGTTTCACCACATTAGGTGATAGAGACATAGGCTTGCGGGCACCTTTAATAGAGGGGGGGGGGGGGGGGGGGGGCGATTTTTTTTGCAATGCCTGAATGCGTTCAAGTGTTCTACCTGAGATGGAAACGCACTTAAATTCCATGAAAAACGAAAACATTTTTTTCGCATAATAAAACTGCTTTAATTACAAACATAACAACATTGAAAGCTTGCACACTCTGTGACCTATATCCGCGATCTCTATATTTGCCCGAATTTTGCCCTAAAAATTGCATAACTTCGGTAGCTGGGTTTTGCAATCGTGTAACCTACCACCGTCCTCTGTTATGCAATAGAAATCGAGGTGGGTACGGCTATTCGTAGTCTAGCAATCGTCTCCATTACCTTCTCCAAGGTCTCCGAGATGAACAAATTATAGCCTTTGGGAAATTCAGTAAAGGATTGACAATTTTTGCACGATTTATTGACCGTCTTCCCACACTCATTCTCTTTTATGGGAATTTCAAACGTCACTCGGGCACCAAGAAACGCTTGCTCACAACTAAGCCGTTTTAGTCGTTTGTAAAGATCCTCTTTTCTTGCGTCTGCCCTCCTTAAGAAAAATCTACTCTTGTTTTCTTGTGTAATGTGTGTGTGCCGTGATACACTTAGTATTGACAGGATCTTCAACGTTTTGTCTTTGTTGTGAAAAGGATATTCATGACGTTAGAAAGACGTCATTCTACACAGAAATAGGTTTAGAGAAACGGATTTACGGCCGAAAGAAGTCAGACATGCCAGCAGGCACTCGGGAATTACAGCCGAACAAATTGCCGGTCAGTTTGGTTAAAATAAGATGCAATTTAAGGTGTGGAAAATCCGGCCGTGATTTTGAATAATCCTTTTCGCTTCCTTCTGGTGTTTCCGAGGTGTGGCCGAGAAATTAATTTCTCTCGTCAATTTCCATATCATAACAATCATTTCTTTGACTTGACTGCAGTGGCTTGTTTCGTTGTCAAGCGTTCGTCCGTGAGTTGCAGATCGGTTTATCGTCTGGTGAAGAGCAGCTAGGAGTATTTAAACAGACGCTCGATTTTAGCCACATGTTGGCCCCGCGTTACGTGTGTCGTGTGTGACCGTGTTTTCGCGTGTTCATCAGACACGCTTGACCGATGTTGACATCATAACAGTGGTGTCGCTTTCTGTGAAGACTTTCGCCAAGCCATATCGCCTCTGGATTCAAAGGAGTATCTTTTACCACTGCACAATCAGGTGAGTCCATCGACAGTCTTTTACCATAATGATAAATAATATATGCGAAATAATATAATTGTTGATACTAGCTCTTTCGCGCTACGAGGTCTGTAATTTGCATGTAAAAATTGAATACATTAACTTGTATTCGTGGCACTGTGTATATATTTTCGAGTGTTATAATCGGATCTTGTGTCGTTTTTAACCGCCCGTGTCTCAAGTGATCCCTTGATTTTGTGAGAGGTGGCTTATGGTGAAAGAATCGAACCGAAAAGAGACGAATACAACGCCAAATTCGTGAACAGTTAATAAGCTTAAGCTTCGTTCGTGTAATGTACTCTTCGCTATCGGTTCGCGGTGTTGGATGTTTGTATGGGGAGATGTCGCTTAACACTCGGCAATGGTGATGTCATTCCCTAGGAACGAATTAGCCAGTGTACGGGTCGATCGTCATATTTCAGAAATAGCTTTGTGCGGTTTATATTGAAGACTGCATTTGAAACGAGTGTTGTGTTTAGAACAGCTCGCAATCGAACGACAGCAGGACGTGATGTTATGGCGGGCGAGTACCAGGCATGGCTTTGACCGCACTTGATTTTTGTTATCTCGTCGATCTTTGTGCCTTTAACTCTTGGGGAAATTCACGAAAAACTGGGTGAACACGCTGTGTAGTTCGTCGAGTCATTCCACCAGAAGGCCACCGGAAAGTAGCGTGTTTGTAGTCTGGTGCCTCAGCTGTTGCGTGTATCAAACTGTGGGAATCTAATGCTTGGCGGCAAAGCATTCAAGGTAGATTTTAAACGAATGTATTTTCAGTGTAGCCGTGTGTTCTTAAATTTCACTTTTACTTGCACTCGCTTCAGCTTGTGTTTTTAATAATAAGTCTGGAATATCTGTTGTCTTGATTGCAATACAGCGCTTTTGGCAGCGGGATCTTTAATTTCGTATTTCGTGAGCAGAAAATTAAGAAGTAAAAGAGTTCTGTTCTAATATCACTCCTGTTTCTAAAACAGATTCTAGCTTAATTGCTTGTAATTGTTTTTTGTCGAAATGTCACGTAAACTCTCGCGAAATCGCCATGATCGTGTAAAGTTATAATGTTTTGTTGGCCTCATATTGAATATTTATTGTTATGAATACAATTTAAAAATTGTTATTTCATAGACTTTACATAATCTCTGTCATTGTAACCAGGGAAAATGTATTTCGTTGTTGACTAATTTTTCCTGTTAGTGTTTGTTTACACAAACAGTTTTCATTTACGTAGTTTTTCAAAAATCTATCTTCCACCATGTTTACATGTTGTAAATTTTTTACTCTTCAGGGGTTGTTCGGCACGTTTGTGTAAATATTAGACTAGGAAATAGCATTTACAGACGCTCTCTCAATATATATTGTTTTTCAGTGACCCGAATATTTCACAGGAGATTCTGTAAAACCAAAAAAATTCCGGTTGTGTCATATTGCGCGTTCGACTGTGTCACTTCTGAGGGAAAAAAAATGACTTTTTGGGGACAATTTAATCGCAAAAAATGATTATTGATTTAATTGCTCTCATGATTCTATAATTAAGTGCAAAAAGATAGTTTTCTACCTCTAAAAATACAATAGCCCCTTAATGATATGGACCATTTCAATATTCTCATATCGGCTCTTTTGCATAAAAGATATTTTTGTAAGCTCAAAATAGATGTTACAAGTGATTATTTTGGTTGCCCGTGGTAACGCGCTTGCTCGGCCGTCTTTGTGGTAAAAAAAACCTATGAATCATACATTTGACTTGCTGCTGAAAGGAACTATCTGCATCGAAGTATCTGTTTTCAAATCCGGTAAAAAATGACTAGCTCTGGCTCTTTTGCGGAGCAGACTGCTGTCTTCACAGCGTTCCCGCTGATTTTAATTTGTACTGTTTACTAGAACTGCTTTTTTTGCTGTTAGATAATTTGTTCCTATACTATCTGTATTTCTAGGCTGCATGCAGGAAGAAGCGAAGACAGAGCCTTTTACTGACAAATTACCTGACGAAAGACCGCGTTTCATAGCAACAGCGGTCTGTCGCCCACGAAACGTGCATCGTGGCGAGGTGGCCTCCTGGAAGGGTTCTGAAAATGAAGCGAAAGTACCTGAAGGCTTGGGGCTGCCCGCAGTAACGCATGTGTGTCCATCGCCGCACACAAATGGACAAAGTGGCTCAGAGTCATCGAGAAATGCTGCTAATAGGAGCCCTTGTGTGGATAAGGAGTTAGTGTCCTCCAAAGAGACATCTGAAGAGGAAAGAAATGCGACATCAAACTCGTCTTTTGCCGAGTTTGAGCCAGATACGCGTGCGGGCGGAAGTATCCGTGACAGAATAGCGGCGCTGTCCGCGGCAGCAGGCGTGTCAAGATTGAATGTGACTCCGGGCAGGGAACATTCGAAGATTACTTTAACGAAAGCCGCCATTCAGTCAGCTGAGGACGAGACGCATGGAAGGGTTGAAGCAGGCCTATTCGCTGAATCACCAAGCGAAAATGCGGCAGATAAAGAAACTGAACAGGAATTGTCCAAAATCTCCGCCAGAGATGGTGTCGCATTCAACGTTGGATTTCAAAATGCATCAAAAAATCGACCTCCGCCTCGTGTGCTGTCAAGAGGTCGGACCACCAATCCAGAGCGAAAGGACGAGGCAGCTGTTTCTGAACCTCGGATTGCGAGTAAGACAGAAATTGGGACAATAAAGGACAAATCTGTAGCCTTTGAGGTGAGCTTTGATGATGAACCGCGCTCAAAACGCGCCAAAGATGAGTCAGTTTTAGTGCAGTCACCCTTTAAGGCCATCAATACGCGTTCTAACCTCAGACGCCATCAAAAATCAAAGCCCTGTCAGCCTCAAGGTGCGCAAGATATCCTGTCTTTCTCTGAGAAAAAGGAGTTAAAACGCAACGGCGACCCATCTTCTGGCAATGAAAATAGCGAAAAGCCATTAGATTCATCTGGCAAACTTAAAACAACACAGAAACAATATGTGTTTTCCTTTGTCTCGGAAAAATTCGTAATGGAAAAAGAAGTAAGTGGAGAATTACCTGTTGATACTTCTTCGAACAATATTGTTATAAAGCCGGAGGGTGTTAAAGACCAGAGTGACGTTGAAGTGCCAAAGCTGCTAAAACGAAATACCTTTACTATAGATACAGTGTCTGACCAAGGATTACCAATTCCTGAGGTATTAAATGAACTTGCAAGTAAAGAGGATGCAGGTGTACTGTCATGTGAGCAGGATTCAAAGCGCAACACTTTCACGCTGGACCCTGTGTCTCAGTCTATAGAGAATTCAAGTAGCGAGGGATCACCTGTTGCCAAAGTTCTCAACGAACTGGCAAACAAGGCGGAATTGAAAGAACGTAAACTGCAGTCAGATGCTGATTCCTCGTTGCTTCCAGATGACAAGTCGCAGAAACGCGGCACGTTCACTTTGGAAAGCGTTTCTCAAGAAATAGAAAGCGCGATCGAACAGAGTGGAATAGTGACTGATGCTTCACATGTAGTGGCTAAGAACGTGAGTGGACGGGATGAAAGCTCTCTTCCACATAAAGCTGTTCTAGGCGATACGATGGCAAATGAGGATTTGACGTCCAAAGAGGAGAACGAACCTTCAGAGAAACGATCGACTTACACCTTAGACTCAATATCGTCTTCACTGCAAAGTGGAACCGAGGATGGCATCCCTGTTGCTGAGGTCTTATGCCAGCTCGCTAAACGCGAAGAACTGAAATCATTAACGTTGTCTGGTTCCGACGGTTCTTCAGCTCAAGTTGACTATGTTCCAAAGCGTGGTACATTCACATTGGACAGCGTATCGCAGACGTTAGAAGATTCCCAGGAGCAAGGCTTGCCAGCAGTGGATGTGTTAGATCAGCTGGCGTCTGAACACGAGACTTATCCGTCACATGGTACATCGTCAGGAAACACGTCAAACTCTAAATCCTCCCAAAACAGGGGAACCTACACATTAGACACGGTGTCACACGCGATTGAAGAAGCAGTAGAATTAGGAATTCCTGCCTCCGAGACATTAAATCGCTTAGCTCAGGAAGAGAAGCCATTATGGAATACTCCTGCGCACGGAGGCGATGATTCCTCCGGTGGCAACGCTGCCGGTGGTGTCAAAACTCACCGAGCGCTGTCTCCCGACCATCGAGACGAGATTGAGGCTTCGTTCGAGGATGCTCTGGAGCAACTTGAAGATTGTGTGACTTTTGTAGCGTTCCCATCGGTTTCTCATCGAGAACGACCGTTTTCGCATCGGAAACGATTGTCTCCAGGTGAAGAGCTATCGCCTTCTGATCGGGAGCAATCGTCTTCTAATCGGGAACGATCGTCACATGATCGGGAAGGAGCCCCTTCCAATAGGGAACCATCGTCTTCTAATCAGAAACTATCTCCGGAGACATCAGAAAAGCGTGGCACTTACAATCTTGACGACGTAGCGAAAACGGTTGAAGTCGGCGTTGACGATGGCGTCCCTGTGGTTGAAACATTAGAACGTTTATCTAAAACGAACACTGGTTCCAAGGAGAGGGCTTCAGACGCTCAGATGTCTGTACAAAAAAGGAGAACATACACTTTGGATGAAGTCTCACTTTCGTTGCAGACTGCTTCGGAACAAGGTATTCCTGTAGTGGAAGCTTTGAAGAACGTGACGAAAGCTAAGGAGGCTGCAACGGGGACTGGAGAGACTGCACACAAGCGAGGCACCTACACCCTGAATGACGTATCAAAATCTCTGGAGCACGCTAAGAAAACCGGGATACCTGTTATTGAAGCTCTCGAGTCCTTGTCAAAGGAAAAACCACCAAGTCCACTACGGCTTAAGATACCAGAGAGAAGTCCAGAAAACAGAGGAACATACACTCTGGAAGAAGTGAGTTATACCTTGGAAAAGGCGAAACAAAAAGGACTCCCTGTTGTGGACGCCTTAGGACAGATGACTGTGGCTAAAGATGTTTCACTCAGGCAGACGCCAGACGCGGTCCATCGAAGACAAGAGAAATTGGTAAACAGGAAGACTTATGCGCTGGCGAGTCCACTGGAGACGATTGGTGAAGGGGCAAAGCTGCGTCTTTACGATGGAAGCCAAAGAAAATTGATGTCTCCGCTAAGTTTGCACGCGAAAGCCAAAGAACTGACTGTATCCAAAGCCAATGGCAACGAGAGCAACGCTAGAGGCTTAGGTGTTGTTCAAAAGTTAGATTTCTTGACTTCAGCGTGCGAGCTATTGTTACAAGCGAATGCTAAAGAGATATCTAAGGATAAACAGACGACTGCCTCGTGTTCGGAAAGTACTCGGAACAATCCGACAGCGGACGAATCTGTACGAAGTCTACGCGAAGATCATCCTAAACGTGTGAACGATAGCGGTAAAGATGCGACATCTTGTCCTGATGGCAATCAAACTGAGCGCCGTACATACTCTTTGGACACTGTTTCACAGACTATTGACGACGCAAAAGCGGTAGGAATTCCAGTAGTCGATGCTCTTAAAGCTGTTACATCTGCTCCTGCGAAAACAGATACACATAGGACTAATTTAATGCGCCTCAACTCAAAGTCTGACTCGGAACTCATCAACGAAGGTAACGAGAAACACTCGGCCGAGAGGTACACGCACTCACTAGAGGACATGTCGAGGACACTTGAAGACGCTAGGAAGGCAGGGATACCGGTCATACAAGCGCTGGATCAACTCACTAATGAACTGGTGGAATTCTCAAGAACAACGTTAGGCGGGGAATTAAAGACAGTGCCACTAGACAAAGAGAACCGGAAACGAAAACGCTACTCAGAAACAACCATCCGCCGTCATAAACCAACGCGTGAGCAATCGCCTAGCACCTCTCCCCTCGCGTCACCTTACCCCCCATCCATAAGGAAAGCTTATTCGCTAGATGACGTTGCCTTTGCAGTGCAGAAGGCGTTTCAGTCTGGTACTTCTTTGAGTGACTTCTTGGACAGCGTTGCACCTGAAAAACTTGCTGCACCGGTTTCATCTGCCGGTGACGTCAGACCGCGTTCCGTGGATTCTGGATTTCTGTCTTCGTTGTCCGACTACGATATCTCGTCGCAAAGTTTCGAGTCTTCGCGTAACCGAAGTAATACGTACATTCTTGATAGTTCCAACGAAGAGCTCGATCTAGCAAAAACCCTACAACCGGGAGTAAATGAGAACACACTTCATGGTGATTACACGAAGCAGTCTCCTGCGGTCGAGCAGACCGAAAATCGCAGAACTTTTACACTTGATCACGTGAGCGGTTCTGTGGAACAGGACCTATCACGTGGTATTCCTGTAATCGAGGCTCTGGGGAAGTTATCGAACAGTGCTGGATTTCAGAAAGAGAACGCCAAAAATGGTTCCACAGAGATTTCGAACAAAACTGTTGTAAAAAGTTCTGGAAAAAAGCAATCGCCACCAAAACCAAAAAGACAGATATCGAAGAAATCAAACGCAGGAAATTCAAACACAGACGCATTTGTAATTGAGTATTTTTCATCAAGTGGTCCACCACAGTCAAACACGTCGAAATTCCAGATTATTGACAACAAAGTTGAAGAGGTTAACTTTAACAAGAGTGAAGCGAACGCTAAGAACGAAGCTAAATCAGATGTTTCTTCACCTTTGCCATCTGTTTCGCAACAAACTGTCAAGGAAAATGCTGATTCTGTTGGTCAAGTCCCGCTGGTACCCACTAAGGACCCTGAATCGTTGGAGCTGAAAAGTGACTCAAACGTTGCATCTCCCCGAGGACGCGCCACATGGCGCCCTAGTGGTAGTGTATTAGATAAGATCGCCAGTCTAATGGACGCTGCAGAGGACTGTGGGTTGTCTCCTTCTGATGTTCTTAATCAAGTAACTGACTTGTCTTGCAATAGTGAAGGTTTGTTTTGTAAAAGTACTCGAATGGTCACACTCTAGGGTTTCATCCACTGACTCAAAGGTTTAAATTTCGTTTCTTGTATCATAACTCCTACTTCCGTGATGTCTAAGGGTTTTCCAGTCCAGTACCAGCCTTCACTCTACGCTAAACAAGCGAACAGTGCGTAACAGTTAGTCACGCGTTATATGGCAATGTATAGCGTGACGCAGACATATTTTTACTTACGAGATGTTGTGTTTTAGGTGAAATCGACGATACGCCAGATGAAGTTGAAGATGAAAAGGTAGGGACGTCACAGATAGCTTACTTGCGAATGCAGCTGGAGGAAAAGCGGCGTCACATCGAGGCAGAAAAATACCGCGCTCAGGCCGAGTGGGAAGATCAGCGAAGGAGACTGGGGCAGACTGCATTTTGGTATGTCATGGGAAAAGCTCAAGGGAGTCAGAAAGTCGGCGAAGGAACTGGACTTGAGGTGAGAAATTTGGTTGCAATTGTGTGTTTGTTTGTGTTATACCTAAAAAAACAATGGTATTAATTAGTAGGTGCACTCTGCGGCGAACGCAGCATTGATCTGTTTCAGTTTGGCTTCATAGCTCTCCTGGATTAAGTTATCAAGATGTTTTTCTTATTTTCAACTGCAGGCGATGCACGTGGACAAGGTTCCACACGATAAACCGAGAAAGCCTGTGCCCGAGTTTCCCAATCAACCCTCTCCACCCATCGCTTGGTCGTCCCCAGCGAACTCTCCTCTTCCAGCGTCCGTCTCTAAACCCCACCCCTCCGATGGGCCGCAGTTAGAAACACGCGAATTTCGCCTTTCTGATTACCCACCTGGTGAAGATCTGGACTTCAATCACGATGGAATTCGCCCTTCATCCCAACCAGCAGTCGAAGTGATTTCCAGGCCCACGCCAGTACCATCGCGCCCGTCCTCGCACGATCCAGCGGC
>OMLO01001825.1_pt1 | contig 16764 bp, 9 predicted proteins | sample 1674811 | NCBI WGS metagenome assembly OMLO01 (sample SAMN06265003, study PRJEB25207) | coral metagenome | isolation source: Coral host | place: Mexico:La Bocana,Puerto Morelos, Mexico | collected 2008-11-13 | reverse complement strand
AAGCCGTGCTACGGGCGGGAAACTTGCTCGGACCACAAGTAGTGACGTCACCGGAAGTAATCTTCCACACTTTTGCCGTACCAGAGCCTCGCCGTAGCGCATCTTAAAGTCCCTAATAGCACTTTTGGAACCGCGAACTGCCGCAGAAACTCACTCCTTCGAATATCGCATGTCAAGTTACTTTTTAGAAGAGATTCTGCCACCGACACGTTGTTGCACTTTCGATACATGGCAGCATCGAACCTCTTTAACTGATATATTGACATTGGCCCTACTACGTCACCTGGCTAGTTCTCGGGTTAAGAAAAGGGTTAAAAGGTTTGACCAAATATGGTGAAGAAATAAAAGATCAATTAATTGCAAATTCACTCATTAAATGGAAATAAATTTCGAAGGTCTTATGGGTGCTATGGCAACAACTCAGACCCTTTTGAGGTTGTCTTTTATTTCATTCTTCCCGACGGTTTCTGCTCTCTTGCAACACAAGATTTGACTTTCAAGCAAACATCCTGCGGGTTTCTGTTTCGCCCTGCTCAATGAACCAAAGTTTTGACAGTCACCTCTTGTTTTTTAAAACAAGAGTTTTAAAAGTACTTAAAAGTACTTTTTGCAGGCTTCATTTAGGAATAATCTTATTTTGCTTAGGGTGACTTAGAGCGCTTGCTCGTCTCGAAACTTCGCCACCCTCCCAGTGCGCCAAACAAGAGTGACTACTCACGGTCAAAACCCACGATAGACTATAGTATGCTCAAGACCTAGGTAAAGTTCTTTTTACGTTCGTCTTCCGATGTTGGATAAGTCTTCTGTAAGAACATCAGGTCATTCAAAATATTATTTTCACGGTTCATTTTATGCGTTTTACATAATTTAGTTGTTCTATTACCGGCCGTTTAGAACTTCCTCTGTAACCTAGGTGTTTTGATTTATACTGAGTATTTTTACTTCTAGGGCTGTCGACGAATTCAACCACTTTGATGACAACGTCGCCACAACACCACTGGTACAACACCACAACACCAACAACAGAGCGACCCACAAAGGCACCCACAGCACGAACCACAAAGTCATCCACAGCACGACCCACTTTGATGACAACGCCACCGCCACATCACTGGTACAACACCACAACACCAAAAACAGAGCGACCCACAAAGGCACCCACAGCACGACCCACAAAGCCATCCACACCAACTGAGCCACGACTGCGTACTTGTAATACCACAAGTTGCCATCAAGTTGCTGAAGGTCTGTTATAATCTGCTATTGAAGTAAATTGCTTTGAGTTACAGGCGAGTAATATCGCTATTCCTTCGGTCCCCAGCATCTAACCTTTTAGTAACCATTTAAACTCTAAACTCTTTGCGTCAACATCAGTTTTATTTATTTATTTATTTATTTTCATTCCTCCAAATCCTAGCTAATTACATAGATATGTAAATGTAACATAAAGAAAGTAATTAGTAACCGATACTGCTTTGTAAGGAAGAAAAAAACGCATAAAACAGAAATTACATCACCAAAATTGAATTGCATTGTATATTGAAAGGAGAGGAGAACATCAACATCAGTTCTAACAATATAGCAAAAGCAAGCAACCTAGCGAAACAAGAAAAGATGAAAATCAACCCGCAATTGCTTTACAAATGTAATTTATTGTTTCTTAACAATTTTGTCGTTATCTCTTTTAAGTCATAACCAATCAGCTGGACAAGAATGTGGATCCATGTGACGACTTTTATTCCTACGTATGCGGAGGGTTTTTCAAAGATCATCATCTCAACGTGAATCAGAGTAGCATTGGTGGCTTTACTATCGTGAACGACGACAACATGAGGGTTTTACGACAAGCAATGGAGACTGCAGCTTCTAATTATTCACAGGTTTGGCAACAAGTTGACCTCAGTAAGCGGTGCCGTTTTTTTTTTCGGGTGCGACTCAATTATTCCTGTGCCCGAGCGACGCCTTAGAGTTGATTCGAAACATTCCTTTCTGATGACGTATTTCTACCAAGATGCATGAGGTGTATTTGATTCGTTCTTAAGGTGGGGCTTACCACACCATGTTTCAAACATTTTTTCGTGGCTAAGAATTAACTCCAAACCATGGCAAAGTATACATTTTTAAAAAGCTCAAAGAGCGAAGATTATGAAAAAAATATTTATGTACCCTATAGCTGTATTGTAACCTGACACCGGCTGATTAAATCTGCCACCTGCTGGGGACCGCCAGGGCTTACTTGAGAAAAGAACTGATCAAAAGGAATAATTTTTACATTTTTCAAAGTTAAAAGCACGTGAAATGATGACCAGTTAAATCTGATACAGAAAATCTAGCATACGTTTCAATACATAACTTTGACAGAATGCACTGGATGGAAAAGTTCTATGCTTATCCCACAGAACGTACTAAGAACAACAAATCCTGAAAATTTTAGCTTAATTGAATAAATCCTTCTCAAGATATCTTTTCTAGAAGGCGAAAATAACTCGTTTTGAGAAAACGAGCTTTAAACTTACAGTAACAGTACTTGTCAAAATGAAACTTCAATAATGAATACCTTAAGATTCGAGTTCCAAAAAAACGAAACTTCAAAAAAACTTTCAGAATTTTAGGTTAAGTCCCGCCTTAAATATTTGCGCGCGAAAAGTCAAAAACGACATAGAGACAACACAATCGCATTATTGACAGACCACTGATCTCTAGAGAAGCCTGATAATACCATAACTGTTTTTTTTTGTGTGTGTATGTCAAATCTGAGACGACTCTCAACGGAAAAAATATTTTGAGCACAATAGAACAATTTCTATATATTAAAATTCAGCCTAAGACAATAGTCCTCAGCACGAGGCTCTGGGGAATAATTACAGAGTTTGTGAGGTTTATTCCCCAGAACCTCGTGCTGAGGTCTATTGCTTAAGGCTGAATTTTAATATATCGAAATTGGTCTTTTGTTCAAATGATTAAGTTAAATGTCATTGGTATCTTCTAGAGCACATCTATAGTGAAAACCGCCAAGATCTACGATACATGCGTGGGTACTGCTGCCATTGAGGTTCGAGGAACTTCACCTTTGGAAACCTTGATAAAGCAGTATGGCGGCTGGACAGTGACTGGGGATGGGACGAACTCGTGGACAGTGGCAAAGAAAATGGGAGCCGTTTTAAGAGACTTGAATGTACAGACCTTGGTTTCAGTATCCGTTAGTACAGACCCACAGGATTCAAGCCAACACATTCTAACAGTAATTTTAATTACGATGTTTTTGTTTTTGTTTTTGTACTATTGGGTGTGGTGCAGAAGGCAAAATCACGGCACGCAGGAGGGGTAGGGTAAGGTAGGGTAGAGAGTGTGTTGGGTACATTTGGGCGCGTGAAAAGGGTAGCTTGGAGGTGAGTGGCATGGATGCGATGTAGGGTAGGGCGGGGTTTTGGGTGGCTAGGTTGGTAAACGACAAACGCCTAAGGTGTCTAATGCCACACGAACGAATAATTAAGCAGAAGGGAACAACAAAATAAAACAGATGCTAACCATAGACGGTGCCTTTGATGTAATTTGGTAACAAACTATTTTCATTTTAGACAGATTTGTTGCTTACAATTTTTTTCGATGTCTTACTTGGCATCTCTCCAAGCACAAAAAGAACTCTATGTCGAGGTTATTGAAGTTTGAGTGAAGTAAGAGAGGTGAGTGAAGGGTAGGGCAAGGTGGGAAATGGTGGCATCCTGATTTCCGCGTGGAATTTCTCTCTTCATTCTTATCTTCCGTTTATTTTTAGATCAGTTTTTCCTCATTGGGACTTGGTTTTGGCTACTATTTTGATGACTCAAGTGAAGGCAGAAAGGTTGGTAAGACTTTTTGTTATGGGTCACAAGTCCCAGAAGAAATAATCAAAATCAAAATCAAAATCGTGTCCGAAATTTGTACGAGTTTTTATGGAAGCTGTAGGTGTGATATTCAAGGAAAAATAATAAGAACAAACTATTCCTAATAATTAAAATTCCAGAGCTTACAATCTATGCATAGAGCAGTACACAACTCCATGATCCTCAGCCATAATCGATAATCCAAGATCCAAAACAACAAACAGTAACCTAGGTTACGCGAATGACTAACTACTTACTACTTATTAACCAAGGGTGAGGTCTTAACTGGAAAACCTCAAAACGAGACCTTGCAGGGACGGCGGAGCGTATTTCTAAGTGGGGGGGGGGCTGAAAACGAGCGCCGGAGGCGCGAGTTTGTAGGGTGGTCTGGGGGCATCCCCCCCCAATAAAAGTTTGAAATCTAGAGGCTCGGAAATCGTGTTTACAGCATTCGCCGCGAGATACTTCTTGAAATAATTAGCCTGGATAAAGCGTGAAATAAACATATACTAAAACAAAAACAAAAAATGTCATCCTTCTCAAAAGTGGGGGGGCTAAAGCCCCCCAGCCCCCCCTGGCTCCGCCGTCCCTGACTTGCTGTATTGACGAAGCGATAGCAAGGTCAATGCAGCAAGGTTTGAGATTTTCCCGTAAAGACCGAACGTTCGAGGTTAATAAGGTTGTTTATTTTATGACTTTTCAGTTGGCTTTTGCAGGCAGGAGAATAATGCTCTAGTATTGGCTAATCAGAGTGCGCGTTATATTGGCTACAAACAAACGTCCTATAGTAGCAGGTGAACTATCACCGAATACCACCGATTTTGATTGATAATTTTGTTTTGACACACTAAGCGATTGGCTCATCAACTTCACGCCACCTTCCCATCCAATCAATAATAAATCCAAATCAATCGTGCCGCGCTCGGACACAAATTTCCCACGCTTTATGTCGTCTGTGTCGGATGATTTGAGGTTTGATTGACTCACTGGATTCTGTGTAATTTGTGACAACCATTTCCCTTTTTTCTTTTTTTTTTATTGCCTTACGGAACACAGAATAAATGATTACAGTTTGTAGTATCTAGTACTGTAATCATTTGTGACAACCAGAGTGACAACATTCTTTCTAACAAAATCCGTTTTACTCATTATTCAAACTACAGGTCCGGAAGGCGTACAAAAAGTATATGAAAACCGTAGCACGTCTTCTTGGAGGAGGGGCGGCTTCAGCCCAGAAGATGATGGACATATATAATTTTGAGAACAAAATCGCTCAGGTAAAATTTAGCATTTACAACCTAATAAGCGTCTGAACGTAATAACTTTTGTATTCGTTGTGAAAAAAACATAACCTTAAAAGCTGCCTTTAATAAATTCAATTTGATGTTATACTGAACTTTTTATTTCATTTCACTGGTTTTTCCCACTTTTTTTCAGTCAGTAAATCCAGAAAGAATCTCCGGAGATATTATAGAATCACTCAGGGAGGACCACCGATCAGGTCGATCTCTCGGCTCCATTGACAAAACATTAGATGCATTTTGTACGGACTCAACCTTCAGCGTATGTAAAACAGCAATTCCTTGTTCACTCGTTTGTCAAAGTCCAAATGAATCGTTCTCATCCCTCAGCCAAAGGAACAGAATGTTAAGCGTCATAATTCAAAGCAAATCTTAAGTTACCCTCCTCTTTACATTAATACCATAGCTCTCGCTGGGAGGATGACAAAAAAAGGCTCTACTGTCGTAATGTACGCTTTGGGATTGTGATATTTTGATTTTGACTAAATGCTTTTCTAATCAACACATGGCACCTATTCCTTGACCACGTGTGATTATCAAATTTTAGCAACTTGTCGCGTGTGTATTTTTTTTTGTCAAAGATGTTGGGAGGAGATATTGGTCGAGTTCTCTCTTTATAAATTTATGAAGTAAATCTGTAGAACCAATACTTCCCATTATGTAGCGTAGAAACTGGGTAGAAAACCTCTTTTCATAATGGCTCTTTTAACTCTGTGAGGATAAATGAAATCCTAGACGAACGCGCGCGCAATTCTTATAATTTTGCACCACCTGATTAATTTATTTTTGGAACGTTCTCGCAACTCACATTTCACAACTGGCATTTCACAACTCGCAAAATAATCGGTCCCGTTCAGTTAATGGGTTATGCTATTGTCATGGTAACTTTAAAAGTCAACAAAACGGTCATAACTTGCAATAACCAATATTTTTGCCTCTTGTCTTTCAGCTTAGCTTTATGGAGGATTTCCTGAACGCTGCGTTCTCACACCAGAAAATAACTTTCAATAGATACGAGTCAGTGTATTACCCATCGTCACAGGCGTACCTCAATTTGTTCAAGACTATTGCTAACCAATACAGATGGACGTGAGTATTTTAGTCCAAAAGAACTACGTTAAATGTATGCGTAAAGATGCTGAGGACAATTAACGCTCTTACCCGTATTGTAAAGTGGCCATGTTTAGTTGTTGTATATTTAAATTGTTTTACATTTAAAACGGCATTGCTTTGCAACAATGTCGAGTGTCGACACAACGTTGACACAACCAAAAATTCCACCGAAAGAAATTTAGTCCGTCACTAGACACTCTTGGAACAAGTTCAAATGTGGCGGATCTATCGAAGAGAAATTGAATTAGAAGAGGAACTTCTGTTGTTTGTTTGCCTTTTTATCTCGTAATATCACGGCTGAATAGCGTTGCAAAAACGACGATGAATTGTCAAAACGTAGCCATCTACATTTATAAGGTGTCCTGCTTCTCTCCTACTTTAGATCGGAAGATACTATCAAGAACTACATAATGTGGCGTGTTGTCGACAAGTACGTTATGTCAATGCCCTCCCAGTTTGTCCAGGCTAAGCTACAATTTCAGCAGGCGATAATTGGTGCGCGAGAATATAAAAGGTGGTCTTACTGTCTGGAGAGCATGATTAAACCGATGGGCATGACTTTAGGAAGATTGTATGTGGATGCGAATTTTGACGAATCTACAAAAACAACGGTAAGATGCAATTTTGACTAACATTCTTTAGGGGTTATGATTAGGCCACAGGTATATAAATCGGCTAACAGTCCTGACAAACTGTCAGTTTCTTAACTAGTCTTTGCAGTCTATCGCTTACCGTAAGTTTTTTCATGGGAACAAAAAGCGTTTTTCCAGTCTGAAAATTACTGTGAAATGAACTATTTCTTGGAGTGTTGAGTATTTTTTGGTTCAATTTTTTTTTCCAGTGGGACGGTTTCTTCGATTCTTGAACCCCCCCCCCCCCCCCCTCGGGGATGTCAGTCACCGCTCAGTAGAGAGCAGGGGGTAGACATTTTGCAAGTGCAAATATCTCACATTGATTTTGCTGCTCTAACTGAAAAGTTGCAACTCATGAAGTAACGCAGTCTTTTTTATCCAAGAAGGACAAGTTTGTTGTGTCAGCGGCTATCCTAGCATCTTGAAGACTGACCGCTTTCGCATATGATTGGTATTTCTCTGGTGGCAGTAAATCAGACTTCACGTTTTGCTGTTTTTTTTTTCTTTTCAGGTAAAAGACATGACTTCCCGTCTTCGCAAAGCTTTCATTGATAACCTGAAGTCTGCAGACTGGATGGATTACCGTACAAAACAATCCGCCAAGCAAAAGGTAGAGAGAAGCCAAAAAACGGTAATCCCCAAATTCATCAGAAACAATCTCCTTGGAATAGAACGCTCCGCCAATTTCTAACCCTTGAAAATTACCAGTTCTTGGCTTTGCGGTGTATTTTTTAACTTCTGTAGTGAGAAATTTGTCAGGGTCCTGGCTGTAAGAAAAATGTCCAGCGTAGATTTGGACGACCAAGCAGGCCATTCCCACGCACAGTTGCTTAATTACCATTAACGCGGAAAAACAAGTTCCTTGCAGTAAGTTCCAGCCCGGTTGGCTATTAACCGATTAACTTCACTACCCTCAATCCCTGATATTAATGTGACATCATCATGTTACAAAACAAAAAAAAAATAATTCATCCTTCTGAAGTTTTAGTTTTATCAGATGCAAGACCGTCTAACGACTTGTCGTTTTGCAACGTTTAAGCCCGACAGGGTTCCTCATTGTTTAATTGAGCACGTTTGAATTTCCAAGTTTGCGCTATTCGTTACGTTCGAATGGCGGCCCCATAAGGCTCTCGAATAGGTGAAAAGATGAGTTATTGCTCAAGATTTGGCAAACTAATTAACAGTTCTTGCTCTAGAACTAGTACAATGTGTTGGAGCTCTGGAGTAATAATTTTTCGTTTGTTTCTGCTACTTAACGGCTGCCATGTTGGTGTCCATTTAAAGGGAACCAGCGTGGCGCCTCCATACAAAGCTCAACAAATGTAACACTTTTCCGAATAACGCGCAAATGAATAACTGCACAGATCGAAATCTTGGCGAGGTTGTTTATGTATGAGTCATCTTTCATATCCAAACTTGTTGACTTCATTGGCTACCCGCTCGGGTAGCCAATCACAGCCCGAGATTCGGTTAATTTTGCCGGCTCACGGACCTAGTCATATAATAAGTAATCGTAATCTTGTTTTATTTTTCATCGATCCAGGCACTTGCAATCAAGGAGGATGTAGGTTACCCTCCTTACATCAAAGTCGACAGCAAACTTGATGAACATTACTCAATGGTGAGTTACCAACAACAACTAGATTTGGCTTTTTTTCTTTCGGACAAAAGAGCCTATATAGCATATATTTCTCTTATCTTCTGTAATGCTTCATTCAATTAACTACTGTTCACTTGGTTTTTCTGCTAACTCAATGTTTTCTTGTTTTGTTTTTTTTTTCTTCCCAGTTGAATGCAAGTAATTATTATTTTGAAAACAGCGTGGCTATGAACGGGATGATTGTGCAAAAAAGTTTTGAAGTGCTTCGTCATTCGGTCAACAAAGATTTGTAAGTACATACGTTGGGGAATAAAACTACTTTTGCCTAATTTGGAAGATTTGAGTAAATTGAAATAGGCCATTTTTGAACAAGTTAAATTATTTATTCATCCTTCAGTCTCAATGATATTTTTCCCGAAAGACTCGTTACTATGTTAGACATTTAATACTTAGAAAATAGATTATTGCACAAAGCTTTAAGCCGACGCCTTGTGTTAATAAAAGTACACTAGGCAGGGACAATCTGTGCGTTGATATGATTTGAGGGACTGTAGTATCTTTGTGTATCTTTGTGAGAATTCATGTTAATTTAGTGACTTCGCAGGCACATTCACTTCTAACTCATTCTGACTCTGGCAAAAATCACGAAGCAAAACGAGGCAATTCTCTCACTTGCTTTGTACAATTACATGACATAACTGTGTTTGTTATAGAGGATGGAAACATGTTGTAAAATATGCGAGCACTAGGTGCTCGAGCTTCGAGCTCGAATAAACATGGCCAAAGTTGACTTTCGCTTGTAACTCAGGCCGATAATTAGCCCTGGTTACACTGTGTCCAGGAAAATGAAGCTTTGAGGATGTACTATACATTCTCTTCTCGTCTTCTACTTCTCTATGGTCTCTGCTTTGCTTTCAAGTTCTGTCATTGTATTCTCTCCTTAGATGGGCCGAAAGTCCTGCAGAGGTCAATGGATATTACAGTCCACAACAAAACCGAATAGGTAGGTTAATGTTTTTCATTAAACATGACGTTTTGTGCAAACTGGCCGCTGTACTTAAAATTAGAAGAAAAACATCAAAGAAATAGCCTCCTGCCCACAAGGCAGATTTTATTTCCTTTTTCTTAAAGGCTTTGGATGTTTACCTCCTAAAAAGTTGTGTAGCTAGATGGTACATCATAGCAAACTTCTGATTACTAAACATTTTTTAGTAAATGAATCTATATAATTGTAGTTCTATATATTTAGTCTTATTATTGTTGTTTTCTCCGCAGTATTTTTGGCTGGAATCCTGCAATCTCCATTTTACACAAAAGGTTACCCAAAGTAAGTAATAATGAAACGTTTGCTGGAAATCCGAGAAAGACGGATGTAGAGTAAAGAGCTTAATGAACTGTGTAAATGTTATTTGGGTGATCAGTGACCTTGTTAACTTAAAGCTATTAACGTTTAGGTATTTTTGAAAAACTGATCTAAGTATTAAAGGAGTGCTGAAATGTTCTGGCCTAGAGATCAAAACACTCTTTTAATCAGTTTCAATAACATGTTTTGAACTCAAACGTCATTATATTTCAAAACAAAATTTCCTTATGCGATGATCATGCTAAAATGCCATCATGCCAGGCGTATTTCATTACAAGTATACTGCAATGCTTTTAACCTTAGGTGTGAAGTTAAAGAGAGGAGTAAGCGGCCCTTACTCGGGCCAGATAATCAGTCTATGGTGCTCAAACTTTCATTTGCTGTTAGCCCGGGCAGACAGTTCAATGTTCTAAATGCTACATCATGTCATTTCACTTAGCTAGATTCACCGCATCAACAAATAGGCTACGTTATCTTCTGACAGCCCGAGAAAATAGTGAAATTCAAGATAGCAGATTTAATGAGACCATGTGACGTCCTATGATATAGGCAAGAAATTTTCTTCTTGTGGAGTACGCCGAGAGCCATCTTTAAATCTATAAATAGTTGTGATGTGTCTTATTACATTAACATAAACCTCCAAGGGAGGTTCAAGACAATGGTTTGCACATCAATTAACAGATAATACTAAACTCGCTGGCACCATAATTGGCATTTCCAGCATTTCGCTTATTCGTAGCGGTGAATTCGACCTCGACGTTCCCCATCACTGCTTGCCTCTCCGTTAGAGCCGCTCTTTTGCAATCAAAGTTGCGTGGAGAACAAGAAAATTTATCTCTGTAAAACTTGGTGTACGATTCTGTCCCTGTAGATATCTCAACTATGGATCACTGGCAATGGTCATTGGACACGAAATTACACACGGATTTGACAGCACAGGTAGTCATAGTTATCAATAATCAGTGTCCATTAATTAATACAGCTAATTAAATTATTTCGAGTGCAATTTGGAATAAATAAGCACAAGTAGACTACAAAAAAATTTACGAGCCCGTAGCTGGGAGCTGGCCACATTATGAGCAGTATACTCGTAGAAGGTGAAACATGCAAATGAATATATGAAAGATCATATATTCAAACTGCGGAGAAAGATACGAATCGCAGTCAGTATAGAAATCTGAAATGAAGAAAAGCACTGTTGACACTGGGAGATGATTTCCCTTGCCAAGAGTTGTCATATTGCTTAAATGTTTAATGATAAATTACGTTCTGAAAGCTGTTAATCAATAATTTGCGTTTTTAGGGCGAATTTTTGATAAATATGGAAATGTGAAGGATTGGTGGTCTCTCAGTTCGACGTTGAATTTCCTGCGAAGAACTCAATGTCTGGTAAATCAATACAACAACTACCAAGTGTTTGGGGAAAATGTAAGTAAGACAAAACTCACACTTGTTAAACATGTTAAAAAAAAATTCTGTACACTTCTAGTTGACAAAATTCACTTGTCATTGCACCACACATTTACAGTTAGAACCACTTTGATTTATAAATAGCATTTCCTGAAAATACTGTTCAATGGCTTTCGTTTAACCATTCCCAGCTCAGCGGGTCATCACCGTTTCTCACTGTGAGCTTTTAGAAGACAAAAGGACTTAACACACTTTCTTTGACATGTTTCCAAAATGTTCTAACTACTATGTGACGCATTCCACCCGCACATTAACTAGAACTAAGTTGGATCTACTCAGTACCTTTTGTTTGGACAGTCGCACATTATTAGTTAGATGACATTAAACAACTTTGTCCTGTGTTATTGTCTTGCAGTTAAATGGAAAACAAACTTTGAATGAAAACATAGCTGATAATGGAGGGATAAAGCTTGCATATGACGTGAGCCACCAATTGAATAATTTATTCGATTTTTGCCAGCTGACAAAAATAGTTCATGTGTTTATCTTAGAAAGCAGAACACTGAGTACATCTTTACTAACGCGTTTTTGACGAGCAGAAAGCGAACAGAAACGCAATAAAAATAAAATAGCGAAGTAAAAAACGCGGCGGATCAAGTAATCCCTGATGATCCCCTGTGGTAACGAAAGGCCTCCATCTTGGATCGTTGTTTCTTACTACATCCGTTGTTTCTTACTACATTACCCAAACGTCATATATTCCTCTGGCAATGAACGCCTGATACATTAACAATTTCCTTCTTGATCCACAATAATTGAATATTTAGGCATATCAATCTTGGGTCAAGGACAATGGTGAAGAGGGACACTTACCTGGCCTGGATTTCAGTTTGGACCAGCTTTTCTTTATCGGATTTGCTACGGTGCGTTTGACACTTTTTGTTATTTATTTTCTGCTTTTAATTAAACTTATTAGATCTCCTGTTAGAATGTAACATGTTAACAACAATGTAACTGTTTTGTTGGGCCAGTGAAAACAATTTTTTGTTCCGTCGTTGCCCGTTAAAAATTGGTCTCGTTGTTATGGAAAGTACGAGCTTGAAAAGTAATAATGCGCGTTTCGGACCAATTAAATTGATGGATTATGCAAGTAATTCTCATTATTTAACCCAAGTAGCCAACGCTATATTTACTGTGAAATCGCCTCGCCTGATTTGAACTGAAAACTCTACTTAGGACTTGGTAATAGGAAAACTAAACCTCACATATTTCAAGAAAAGATAACTGTTATCCTCTGACGTATGAAAGTAGTTAGTCGGGAAGTATTTTTTCACCTTTTTACTTACAACATGACTCTCTTTCTTCATGTTAGCCATGGTGTAGTGTCTACAAGAAACAAGCTGCTCTTTTTCAGTTGAAGAATGACGTACATTCGTATCCAAAATACAGGTACAAACCCTTCAAGTCTTCAATGCTGGGTTTCATTTTTATTAGGTTTTCTTTGTCATCATGTTTGTGAAACAAAAGGCTATCATAGCAATTATATGACCTGCTAAAACCACCCGGTTAATTTTAGCTCTAAGTACCGTATATTTCAAAAATGGTACGGTGAAAGATTTTTACTCAATCAAATTTTGATTAGCAGGATATTTAAATCTAAGTCTTGGAAGGAGCTGGAAACTGTTTTGAACCACCTTAAGTAAGAAAAAGCAGATTTTAATAATGTTAACAGAAAAAAAAAATGAAGCTTAGCCCTCCGCGAGTTTAAGGCATGACTTTATCCTTGGCAAAAAGTTGATTAACAGCATTTTGTCTGCCTATCCCGGCATCATGATGACAAATTACTATGCCCACCTGCTCCCCGCCTCCCTAGTTTGTTAATATTTCTACATTACGACGTTATGCCTAGGTTTGTGAGAAAACATTTAAACTGATTTGAGCTCGATATATAGTACTTGAGGCCTTGTTCATTATACGTTAGCTTTTTAGCTAGCAGATATTTAGACATTTGAAGACTAATTTCAACTGCCCCTCATAAGGGTAATCTGCTTCGTATTTGACTATTGGGTTTTAGGCCGTTTGATGGTTGACGTTAAACCTCGAGTCATCGACGTTATGAGACCCTAAAATACCTTCCTTTGGGTCTGTGATGCAACGCCGTTATGCCAAGAGTAGAAGCGTCTTGCTAAAGACTCGCGTTATTAAAATTGGTTGTACACCTTTCGTTCACTTTTAGGCCAGGGAAACATACTATCTTTAAATCATTTTAACCTCTTTAGATTCCGCGTTTGAGTCGCGTTTGTTCACACACCTTACATTTTTTCGCAGGGTGATTGGTACGTTGTCAAACTTCAGGAAATTTGCAGATGCTTTTTCTTGTAGGCGAGGAAGCAATATGAATCCGTATACTAAGTGCTCCGTGTGGTAATCACGGGTTATCATTTTCACTTTTGCTTGAAATTAATCCTTAAACCTTGAGCAGTGTAACAGACCATATTTTGTATTCTCGGTATTGGACTGGAAATAGCTTGCAACTAGTCTCGTTTTAACGATATTCCGCAGCGCGAGCCTCCATGGCAAATTAGTTTCCAGTCCAATACCGAGAATATGGTCTATTGCAATAAGAAAACAGGCGCATTGTTAGAGGGTCTGAATGAGCTGCTGGCTGGAATCTAAGCAGTAATTTCCACCCTTTTTAAGCTGTCAGTAAATCTTGTGGCCCTCAGAGCTCAGGTGTCACTTATAAAACGAGTCATTTTTCATCTTACAGTAAAAATGTGAAAGTTCTTATCCAGACCCTCTTACAATGAATAGAAACGTTAAGCACGCGTAGTTCCATTCAGTCCGTGGACCTTCTCCCTCAAAACGGTAGCCATTGTTTAAAGTTCACCGTTATATGGCATACAACTGACATGCTTCGGCCATATTATACTTGGTTTTTTATAAGTCAACTTCTTACAACTTTTTATACAAGTTTGACGTTTGATGTTGGACGCTTCACTCTGCTCTCCGGCATTTAACAAGTTAGTTTATAATTTTTCAAAGTTTTCAGGTAACATTGTTCAATCACGTGACACTATGTAGCTCAATACAAAAATGATGATCGGAGCACTACTAAAAATTTGACGCTCAGAACGTTTGATATGGATAGGCCACCACTGGTTCTCTATCTAAACAGGAATCTGGCGGGGGGGCAAGGGGGGGGGGGGGGAGGAGGAGGGAAATTCGCCCTACGAATCCAACCTCTTATTGCCACGTGACTGAAGGTGTGAACCGGTCAAGATTTTGAACTTTGAACATTCTTATTAACTTTGTGAGTGTAGTGCTTTCTTAAGGTAATGTACTCTTATTAGGTTAAGAAAAAATTTCCATCGTCGTACAAGTGAAACATTTCGCAGAGTTGTCATGATATTGAAAAAGTGACTAGGCAGTCATCTCTGAACTGCATGGCATTAGTTTCCATAGAAACGTGCCATAGGTTACGAGTCACGACAGGTAACCCTAAAACTAAATAGTTTAGCTTGTCATAAGCTCCACGCGCTTTAGCCATATGTTTAAGCTAGGTGGTGCAATGCTAGTTTTTGCTTTTTCAAGAGCATAATCCTGTACTAGATTCTTCTCAACGAGGGATGTTAAAACATTCTCTCATTACTTTAGCAGCCTTTACATTATTTTAGTTGCGTTTTTGTAGCTAATTGTTTGTATTTGCTTTTGTTATTTTCAATTAGCGTGCGTCTCTAAAAAAAAAGGCGTAATTAAGGTCCTGTCCACACGTATCCGGATATTTTTGAAAACGGAGCTTTTTTTCTCCGTTTTAGCCTTCCGTCCACACGTATACGGCGTTTTCGATCGCTGAAAACGGAGGTTTTCGAAAACGCTCTCCAGAATGGAGATTTTTGAAAACCGAGATTTATCGTATTCGTGTGGACGGGCGAAACGGAGGTTTTCGAATACGATGACGTCATACTTAAGATCCAGATCTTACCGCGCATGCTCTCTAGAGAGAGCTAGCGTATTTACGTGGCTTTAGCGTATTCGTGTGGACGCGTATTTTTTTGAAAACGGAGAAAAAAATCTCCCTTTTCAAAAATATCCGGATACGTGTGGACAGCGCCTAAGTTAATAAATGCGTTTGGTAATGTCTGTAATAACTGAGTAAATAAGGACTGGGGATTATTTTATACATTTTCTTGCTTCTTTAGTAAATAACCTTTTTTCGTCAATTAGATTGCATAAGATTTCAACAGAAAATCAGCCAGTCTGGACTGTTTCATTTCGTATTTCTATTTTTAAATGTCTGCCAGGTTCTCTGAAACTTTCTAAGGGACCCCTCCCCCTTGACTTTTTTCTGTTTTTCTTGTCGCTTTTAATGACTACGGACAAAACCGCAAGATTGCTTCTTATTTATAATATTTAGTGTTGTGATTTAAGTTCTTGTAGGTTTTTTTTTTTATTTACAGTCGAGTAAAATAACGGATGGTTGTGAATGTAAAGTATGCTAGTTTGTTTGTTATATGTAAAACTGTAGAGTAAACGAAGGGCATGTGGATTATGGACGATAGACGCTGGACGATGAACAAGAGACGATGCCCCATTTAATGGTCGAATTTCTCAAAAGACAAATTTCAAAAATACAGAGGCTTTAGTGACGCAACGTCATATAAACGCGGGGACGCAAGAGGGAGGGAGCGAGTGGCGTTCCCCTCTCAGCTTCGCCGCACCCTCGCTCTCTCGCACGCTCGCTCGATTGCACTCTCTCTTACGATCTCTTTCACAGAAAACCGCCAGGTACGAAGGCAGACTTTTTTCCACAAAGGCAGATTTTTTGAGACCGTCTCGGTTGAGATATGCCTAAAACGTTTCAGAACATCCCCAGGCTCGGCCAAATTGTACGCGTTGTTTTGTATCAAAGAAAACAATGGGATGGTCATCCCGAAGGGTTTGGCGCACTTCCTTACCAGCAGCTGTTAAGGAAATCGGTGACAATATAAAAGCAGGTACGTTACATGTGTTTGCACACACATTTCATGATGCTACTACGGATTGCGTGCAATTTCTAATAATTCTTGTGATATTACTCGTTTTTGTATAATTATGATCCTATAGATTGAGTGACAAATTTATCACCTAGCGCGTCGCCACGTTTATGTGACGTTTATGGGCATCGTCCATCGTCTATCATCCAGAATCCATCGTCTTGGTTTTAGCACATGTCTAAAAGAAGCAAAGTACATTTTGTATTTTATTGACTATTATGTTAAAAAAAAAGCATTAAATTGTCATATTTGTTGGTTTAGCGGTTTTCTTTTTGAGTAAGATTTCGAGTAAGATTTCGAGTAAGATTTCGAGTAAGATTTCGAGTAAGATATCGAGTAAGATTTCGAGTAAGATTCCGAGTAAGATTCCGAGTAAGATTTCGAGTAAGATTTCGAGTAAGATTTCGAGTAAGATTTCGAGTAAGATTTCGAGTAAGATTTCGAGT
>OMLO01001824.1_pt1 | contig 16765 bp, 10 predicted proteins | sample 1674811 | NCBI WGS metagenome assembly OMLO01 (sample SAMN06265003, study PRJEB25207) | coral metagenome | isolation source: Coral host | place: Mexico:La Bocana,Puerto Morelos, Mexico | collected 2008-11-13 | reverse complement strand
TCACATGTGAAATTATAAATTACGGCTGAAATTTCGCGCCAAAATTAAGGAGTAATTTGTCACCCATGATATTATTCCTGTAATTAGTAGTTGTAGCACTGTTGTAAATGGAAAAATTATTATTAAAAGACTTTTATTAAAAAAAAAATACAGGGAAGCTATAATTCCTCCATTTTGAGGGGATAGCAAATGAAGTAAGTTACATAAATTTTTTTGAAGTTTTTAGTACACTTCAATATAATTTCCCTTCTTCTCAACGTTCCCGAACAAGGAGAAAACGAAAAAAATCGCTTTTACTTCATTTCATTGTTTCTTCCAGTATACCTTTCTGTCGACGTTTTTGGCTGTGTTTATCATCCAATGTTTGGTGGCAAATGGTCAGATTCCGAGCAGGAGACAGGAGAGGAACATAGAGAGCAATGATAGCGTCATGGCCACTCCTGGAAAGCTTTCAGTACTGAGTACAATCCCAGCCGTCAAAGACAGAGTGTCTCCAACTAGAGCATTCAACTATCCGTCCAACAATACAACCCCAACCAACAGAAATGGATTGACTGTTGACCCATCCGGGGCACAAGCGTCAATAGGAAGGGCAAACGCAAAAGCTGGAATCGCACTTCCATACCCTACAACAGTCAAATGGTTAAAAAAGAGGCATTCGACTAGTCGTCGCTGGTGGCGTGTTGTCAGAAGTAAAGTTGGAAAGAGAAGAAGTCGTTTTAAAGTCAGACACAGGAAAATAAACGTGGACACACAAAACGTCACCAACATTACAGATCTAAATTACACTACAATTCAAGGCAGTGTTCAAGATAAGGTAAACCTGACAGTGTTTGGTTACAGTAAGAAGCACCCTTGTAACTCGGTCAACACAACCGCTATGAAATTCAAAACTGGCAAAATCGAATGCAGACGATTACAAACCACTGAGCTGCAGCAGCAAATGAATTGTCGTGGAATGTTCAACCATCAGTATTTAGCATCGTCATTTAAAGAAGCATTGCGGTTTAAAGATCTGGATACAGGAAAGAGGATGGACCTAAGAAATTCGTTTGTTTTGGACCGTTCATCATTCAGACGACAAAAGAGGGGCCTAGACATTGACCCGGGTAAGACTTTGGTCGTTGAGTGCCATGCGACGAAAACACCCACAGAATCCGGGCATTTGAGGATCTGTCCCTCGTGCTCGGCCATTACACGACAACCGTCGACGCCACGAAGATTTCCGGAGTATATTAATGAGTTACTGTGCGATCCTCAAATGGTGTCGACTTACCTTCCTGGTATTGATGCGTTCTGTGTACAAAAGACTTTTACGCTCGATTTACTGCAGTTTGCTGACGACTGGGAATTGAATCCCGAATTAAGCGCAGAGGCTGGGCACGATGTTTACACAGAGAAATGGGAAGTATACACTCAGACGATACGACGCCATTGCGCTTGCGAACTGTTGCCTTCCAGCCCTATTGCGATGTATTTATGACAGCGTGTATCACTATATATCTTTTGTAGTTGATAATTTGTTCTCTCTTATTCCCTTGACGGTGTATTCTTGTAACGCATTAATCTCCTTGGAAAGAAAGATCCTTCCAGGTATTTCAACGCAAACATACCCATGAAATAACAAGGCTAAATTTACGGTTAATGTATGCATAGCTTAGTAAACTTAAACCTCTAAAATAACGCTCGAAATCTGAATTCTTTTGAAACTCAAATGGACTATCGTGACTTTGATGGTTGCAGGAGGCAGACTGCAGGAACCAGACCACAGGCAACAAAGCCTTTTGTGACAAACATAACTTCTTGTAGAGATGTTGATAGCATTGAGCATAAAGCTAGTGCTGTTTTTGTTTGCTTTTGGTTGGTTTTTCCATTTAGGAAAGGAAATTTTTTATAAGGGTTATTTATATAACATATTATGCATTGTATCGTACCAATTGTCGACACACGAAATTATATTCTTTTCAAAATCCAGCCTTGAGGGCTTAATTTTAAAACTTTCTGAACGTTAAGCCTCGATTATCTTATAAATATGTTATTATAAAAAAAAAGGGTGTAAAGGTTAAAAAACATTGTGAAAATACCTAAGCCACAAACGCTTCGAATGTGTTAGTTTGTATCTTTTTTTTCCTCGTGTTTTCGTATTACTATTAATGGACATTTACTTAATGCTACAAATTAAGAATACTTGTATTAGCTGGTATTGCACAGTTGGTATTTTAACAAACGATATTGTCTGACAAGAGAGTATGAATACTCTGGCTTATCTTTAGCATGCACTTCAACTTTGTATCAAAAATTTAGATCCTACATATCGTGACTGAATGAAAAGCATACAAGTACATAAATTACCAAATACGAATTCAATAAAGTTTATGACAACAATTTGGGGTAGAAAAGGTACGTGGAGTGGCATTGGTAGGAAAAAAATATTTGAGCAGAAGGTTTGCCACCAGCTATGATAGCTGGACAATATTGTTTAGGAAGCAGATACATAAATTCCTTATTTGGCAAGACAGTCTATATATATATATATATATATGTGTATACTGTTTTGTAAAGCCTTGTTGTGTTTAAAAGCTGGTTAAGAACTATAACGAAATGGATCACTAACTGATCAGTGGATCACAACTGAACATGTCGTCATGGAGGTTGGTGAATGTTGAACATTTGTACACAGTGTAGTTTTTTTTCACAGTTTAATTTCTTAGAACATCCATACATTTGTTGTGGTATCACTTTTGCTTAAAGGAAGGATGAATAACGGTCTTCATTAGAGCCGGGGCATGTGGGTTTGATAGGCGACGCCACCATATGATACGATTACAACTAAACCTCTAGTTGTATACTAAATTAAGCACTTAATGTAGGACGTAACTGAAATCTACAATCCTGGACAAAAAAGGTTGGGACACCAACCAAGTTCTCCTCTTCCCCCACTTGTGGATAATTGGGTAATTTTTCCCCTTTTTGTTGGAAAAAACGCGAAATTTCCAACATTGATTAGGGAAGATGAGGGATACGTGATCTAGCGCATGTGTCACAACTACTTTTGGCCGGGATCGTAGTATGTAATTTGAAAGTGACTACACTCTTTCTTTTTTTTAAGTATATTGTTTTTGCGGCCCAGGCTGAATATTCCCAGTTGTCTGCCGATTTTAGGCTGAAAATAATGTTGTAATATTCTTAATTATAGCTTATGACAATTCGGTTTAAAGATGTATGGGCTTGTTTTGCCGTTTAGAGAAAAGGATTATCTTATATAGCTAAGTAAAAGCATATCATTGTGTTGAATTTACAGATTTTCAACGCACGAAATTATATATTTCAGTCTCGATATTCTTATGAAATATATTCTTATAAAAAAGAAAGAATGTATTAATTGGGTGAGATATTTATCAGTTACTTTGTGCACGAAGCCCAATTTTTTAATTCTATACTTCAGGTTTTTAACTAATAGAGGCAGGCGCTTTCTCTTATCAGCCGAATGGAGTTTCTATTGAAGATGCAACAAGATTCAACTAAGTGTTTCAAGTGCATTCTTTATGATAGTGACTGACTGTTTATTATGAAGTTATATTTGACAGCTAGACAGGTGGCGCGTCCGAAATAGGTGTCAACACAAAACACAAATATTGCAGTGCAGCTCAGCTTCTCTTGTAAATCTGCATATGATCGCGACTAAGTGAAGACCAATTTTTAGCTTTAACCCATTTTGTCTCGTTTACATATTTAGTAAGCGTTTTACATTTAAACAGTAACTGACATTGGAGATCAACACAACATTTCGTTGAGTTTTGTTAATTTTTTTTTCTGGCCCAGAAAAATAACCTTACCTTGTCTCTTGATTTGTTTGTAAAGTATAATTAAATGACGATCGACCATTACAACCTGAACACCGCTGGAAAACAGGCGTATTGGAAAACTCCCCAGACCCCGATCGCTTGAATTAAAAGTGATGATGGGAGGAAAACTGACGTGATGACCAAACAAATCGATCTAATTTTCTTTTTTCAAATGGAAACGGCATGAAAAACTACAAGGCAACCAACAATAGCAGACTTCTTAGTAATACAGTTTATTTAATAAGTTAGGTATGGAAAAATGGCATATCAAACTGGAATTGAAACGTATTCATTAAAAATTGTAGGCGTAGTTGTATTAACAATAAAAACATTCCACTTTTCTGTCACGATTGATATTTTTGATAAATAAAAACAAAAGTGCAGGCGCCACGCAGAAGGCCAGTGGTTACTAGGGTTTCACATTAGTGGTAATTTTCTCTCATTAGATGTCATTGAGTATTGCACGCCTCGTACTACAGTTCTCCCCGTCATTATACAGACAATTCATTGAGTAAGCACGGTAAGACACCAACTTATCGAATTTGGTGAAGGTATGTAGGAAATGGTATTTGTCTTTTCAAGCACGGCGGTTTTTAGAAGATAATGTGTTGACAGTGCTATTCTGATATCAAGAAACCTCAAGTGCTTGGTCCTTGAAGTTGTGTTCGTCGATCATATCCAAGATTTTCGATAAAAAGATCGGGTTAGTTGTACTGAGAAAACGTTCTAAACACAGATTTTCATTGCATCCCTATTCCTTGGGAAACATTTCTACTGTGTAACGTTAGATTTAGGAGTGAAGGACTATGCATTTAAAAAGTCTCAAAATTGAGGCAAAGTTTTGTTTTTATAATATTGTGTAAGACTTGCATTAACGTATAATATTTGGCTGACTGGAATTGATTTTCTAACTTTTCGGGATTGAAATTAGGTTTTTCATTAGTTGCACAGGAATTCGGTTTATGCAAGGCGTGGAAGCTATGTAAGGGATGTTTCTATCGTATGGGACAATGCACTATTAACATACTAACACATAGTTCTAGGTCTGTTCTCGTGAGATGAACTAAAGTCACGACAACCTGTCTTTCATTGCAGATTACATGGAACTATTCTAGCTGCAATTACACGGGAAATGAGAATGGTACAGGTAATAGAGTGAAGTAAAAAATTCTTCTACTTTCTCGCTTTTTAACTCAAGAAGCTTGATCAGGGAATGAGACAAGGATACCGAGTGAAAGGGCTTCTAGCTAACCAGCAGTGACTAAATTGTTACAATTTTGTATTGGCAGCACTCTTATTATTCTAAAACGTTGGAGGAAAGCTTCGTTTATGACATCCCAACCAATTTTTCTCGATATTTGCAGTTTACAAAATTAACTATTTTTTGTTATTAAAATTGCCAAGAATTCAAGAAAAAAGCGCGTTGTTTAATCGGCTAATAGATCGCTTATAGTCACTACAATATCTGTATGCGACGTGCGGCTAAATATCGCTCGGCACCTGTGGTAGAAATATGAGTAGAAATATTTCTAGTCGCTTCATGCTTCAGAAACCGGGATAACCTCCGGCTCATATGCATTATTAGGTCTTGACTTTCTTATTTGATTTAAAGGGAGTTTAAGAGTTAAGACTATTGACATGGGCGGATCCAGCAGCAATCGTTTTGCGAAAGTAAATCACAGTTTTCAGAACGACTCAGAGATCCCGGAAAATGGGCATTAGATTTATGGAGTTAAAACCAAAACTTTTTTCATGGCAAGCACGCCTCCGAACCCCTCCATGTTTTTCCTCTGTTTCGGAAATCGGTTACCATTTCTTGCAGATTCGGGCTGATGGACACAGATAGTCGCAGACCTTAAATCTCTCTATTACTCTAAATGACTGAGCCGATGAAAATTAAAACTTAAGACTTAGATCACATTTTTAATTTGTTTCAGAGCGTTCTGCTTTCCACGTCTATTTCTGTGTTGTGCTTTCAACTGGCAGCGGCACATGGCTATAGCACCCACTTGACCACTTCTGGTATAGTTACACACCCAACAGTGCTGAAGGGAACCGATGGAAAGCAAACCCATGGGACAAGAAGCCTTTACAGTGGAACTTCATTTAAAAGGGTCAACGAAGCACCAACAAAAGCTTTTGTTTCAAAGAACGGACCCACAATGTCTTTTAGCAGTGAAACTGTTGTTCCTTCAAAGAGTCAATTGTCGATGAGTAAAGCAATTGTGAAATGGAAAATCCCGACAGGAAACGCAACGAAGTCAAGTAGCAAGGGTCCATGGCCAAATAATGGAATTCGTCGCGTTAGAAGGCAGCGCAAACGAAAAAACAACTTTGCAAGGAGCAGACGCAGAACAAGAAAGAGACACAAAGGATGGAAAAGAAAAGCTGGCGTTAAAAAATTAATGATCAATAATAATGGAACTGCCAAAAACGACAGCAACTACCAAGGCAACAATGCAACAGTAGGAAATCAAACGAACCAGCAGCCTTGTAATTCCATCCAAGCACCCGACATGAATTACAAAAATGGCAGCATTGAGTGTCGAAGATTGCAAAGCAGCGAACTGGAGCAGGAAATGAACTGTCGTGGAATGTACAATCATCAGTATCTGGCAACGTCCTTTAAAGAAGCTCTGAAGTTTAAAGATTTGGATACAGGGAGAAATTTGGACGTCAGTAAATCATCTTTTATAATGAACCGCAAACCTTCTCGTCGGCAGAAAAGGAAAATAAATATTAAACCAGGAGAAACGCTGATAGTTCAGTGCCATGGAGGAAAAACGCCGACATCATCCGGGAACTTGAGAATCTGTCCTGTATGTATGGCCATAACGCGCCAGCCGTCGACGCCACGAAGATTTCCGGAATATATTAATGAGTTGCTGTGCGATCCTAAAATGGTGTCGACTTATCTTCCTGGTATTGATGCTTTCTGTGTACAAAAGACTTTTACGCTCGATTTGCTGCAGTTTGCTGGGGACTGGGAATTGAACTCTGCATTAAGCGCAGAAGCTGGGCACGATGTTTACACAGAGAAATGGGAACTATACACTCAAACGATACGACGTCACTGCGCATGCGAGTTGTTGCCTTCAAGCCGTATGGTAACACTCGTATAACTTTGTAGCGGTGAACACATTTCCCAATTTGAGCCGCATAGAAACTGATCGGAAGATGGGTCGTCGTGATTTTCCTTGACAATGAACAGGACGTTTGGATATCTTGAGCATTCTCCCTTCAATTCTTTATGGTGCTCGAAAAACGAATACAAGGCTTTTGCCTCACAGTTGCATCGTTTAGATATTACAAGACTATTTTATATATCAATTAAACCAGATTACGTAAAATTAAAGATGAGCCTGAACATCACTATGTTCTTCCTTTTTTTAGCACAGTAAAATGTCTAAGTGCAACAACAATTCAAAAAAATTTCTAATAAGAAAAAGAGAAAAGGTCCTCTAGTGGAGTAACAAGTTAATAACTAATGTAAAAATCAGTGTAAAATTGAAAATTTTACTATTTCAATAAACTTGTACCACTGGTATTGTCGATTTGTGCAGGCTTAGATACTGATTCATGGCAAACTATTTTAAATCAGCTGCGTCTCAACTTTTTTTAGCTACCAAAAGACAGGTTTTTTCCCCTGCTTTGACAGCTTATAACTAGTTTTAATTCATATCTTTTCATTATATACGGCAAATAACACGTGCGGATGGTCACGTGTAACGGGCAGCAAAACCGTGGAATAGGGGAGTAGTGGGGAAGGGTGCCTCTATTTCTACTTTCGCCCCGTTACTTTTTGCGGCTTCGCTCAGAATAGAATTCTGGCTGAGCAAGCTGTTATGGAAAGATTGAAAATCGTATAAAATGTTCGGAGTTGGCGATGATCAAATCCATTATCATTGGACGTCACACGTCCAGCCACGCAAAGCAGAAGAAAGAATTTGATTAAATTCAGATAGAATTACCTGGTAACTGAAAAATATTGACTGACAATTAAATTTCGACCCCACCATTCTTATTCAGAGCTGGCAAACTGCCAAAAGGTCAACAGTGAACAACCAAACGACTCAACTTTTTTTCAAACATATACAAGACAGTAACAAAAATTTTGAAATAAACTTATGAACCTGTCCTGATACTTATAAATTGTAGGAAAATTTCTGCTGCGTAGATTAGAACAGAACCATTTATGGTTTGGTTGCAATGTAGCAAAAAGCAATTTATATTAGTTACCAGTGACACGCGCCAAATCGGCAGAAGTAGTAAGAACGAGAACGTTGGGCCGCTCAATGCGAGTCACCTTGGATTCTGTCGAAGCTCACAGACCACCGCGAGGCCTTTTTAAAATCAATATTGATATTAGTTTGCCTCTGCTGATGTTAACGTTATATCAATCAAAACTGCAAAGACTCGATAGTCTGTCAAAATCAAGTCAATCTCTAAAGATTCACACATTTATCGTCAGACAGATTGATTTTTTCCATGTTAAAAATTATCAACGCAAACTGTCTTTTTTTGTTAAACTAAGTCGTTTTAATTAGAGACCACCTCGGAGTTTTAAAATTGAAATATTCAGTTTAAATGGGAGGTATGTCTATAATTATTTCCATCAATGCCAAACGTGTTAAAAATTAGCCAAAAAAAGAGCTTGGATCGTAACTTCGCCGATATCAAGTTGAGTAGTTAGACTAAAGTCCCTTCAATCTGCAACACGTTATAACATTCACGTTTCTTTTTTTGTAAAAAAAGAGATGAATTTCGTTATACATGTACTAGATCCCTGAGTCTTGAAAATATGTCACGTCAGTTTGCAAGGCATATCAGTGTGTACAACATAAGTTTACTTATCGTCTTGTTTAAGGTCTGAATTCGTTGAGTTCAATGCTGTTTTTGAGCTTAAAAATATTTTTTCACACTTTTTGGTTGCTCCGGACTTTGGCGGTTATCGATAAACATTTCCTCCCAATTTCAATTGCTTTGTTTGCAGAAGGATGTTTTTAGGGAGTATGTAGGATATTGATAACCAATGGCAACAGTCCAACGCCTACGCCGGTAATACTTCGTTTTTCCAACGTGGTTCCAGTGTGCAGCGAAGACTAAGAGTCATCTTCAGACCCACAGGTCTATACGCGATTTTTCTCAGACAAGTAAGTAACACCGTGCAAACGTTAATTTTAAACAGGAGAATGCCATTCACACTGTAGAGGCTTGATGAGATGTTAATGGCAAGAAACTCTCTTTCCTTGTGTGAATTTGTTGTGCTTTTTCCTAGTAAAAGAGCCAGAGTTCTACCGACTTGTAGATTATTAACCTCAGAAATTGTCGCTTGAAACAAAGTATCCACCTTGTAAACAATAAGTGGTCACATCCAATTACGAGTTTTAATATCTATTCATTAGTTAGACTAGTTAGGATACTTGAATGGAAACACTTTTATTCGGCTTCGTACAAACTTGTTTTCGAATTCTGAAACATTATCGATCACAATAAACTGAAGAAGAGTTTTTTTGGGAAGTATCTATAAGAGGAAGATTAAAGTTGATAGAAACTTTCCAACGAGCGAGTTTGTTTATTGAGATAATGACAAATGTCATCCCTGTTTGTTTTACAAAGATAAAGTTATTAAAACCACGTAGCTCGGATTACAAAACGCACTTTACCAACTATTGCCTTCATGTTAAGTGTTGAGCTTATTTCCTTTGCAGAAATTTGGACGGCAAGATTTTAGGAAATATAATGGAGGTAAGAAAGAAATTAGGGAATGAAACGGTATTTTATATATCCTAGGTATCGATTCACATAATTGCATATTAAAAAAACTTCTTGGATCGAGGAAAAATGATAATAGAATCGCATTTTCGGAGAGAAAAGTAAAACTTTTGTCCTGAATAGAGCAATATTAGATGATCAACGTTGGATTTTCATACACTGGGCAGGTCAGACTGATAATTTTCTGTCCTCTGGTCTCTTCGTTAACACGTGTCCAAAAATTAAATAGGTTTGTACTGTGAATCACTAAGTATCTGTTATCACAAGATGTATTATTAGTATCGAAAGCTCCAAAGTATTCGGCCTTCACGAAAGGCTGAGACCACCTACCCATACACTGTATAAAAGGCTATTATTCCATTTTAATTTTGAATAATTCTTTCATCTTGGCTTTGGAGTTGGCGATCGACCAAACAAGGATCGTGAATTTTCCTTTTAGCATCGAAGCATGGAATTGGTAGTTAGACCGCGTCAGCAACTGAACGCTCTCCCTAGCGATTCAAAACAAGGCTTAAAAACTGAATAGCGCTGGATTTAAGATAACTAAACATAATAATCATTGACATGAGCCTATTTGCCGCACAATACGAGGTTCTTAAGGGTTTTTTTTTCGCGTTATTTCGTGTCAAAATTATTAGCTCACTGTAATATTCAATTCATGAGACCCATACTGAGTTTGAAATAAATTTGACAGTCGTAATAAAGAAAACAAAAGGCCACGTTACGAAAAAGTATTTCATCTGTGAACTGTAATATTATTACATTAGCAGGGATCATTTTGTGGATAGATTAATAAATTTGTTTTGCTTTCATTTCACTATGTACTATCATACAGGCGCATCAAAAAAAAAAAAAACACCGTCAAATTGTTTCTCAATTTTTGTGAGTGATATCTTCACTGTGTAGGCTGATATGGTAAAACAAACAAATAAACTCGAAAAAAGAAAAATTATTATCACACTCGTGGATCTGATGGCAGCCCTTGTGAGGTCCACTTTAATCAAACAGTGCTTTACGGCTTTCTGAATTTGTTTAATTTGGACCGCCAGCCTCCACCGCGGTCGTTTGTTCAAAATGCAGTTGACGGTGTATAGTAAGGCAAAAAATTGTGGCAGTAAAAAACTGAACCATAATTTCATTTTAATAACTAGAACATTTCAAGACCGATTGCACGCAGTTTTGTGGGAGTTTATTTTTTTTATGTGTAACAAAGCTGCGCCAGCTGGGCTTAAACCAATCAGACATTTCGCTTTTCTACAAACCACCCAGGAAGCAAACCTTAAGCCCCGTCCACTACGCCTGGGGAAAGTTTTGTTTTTCATGCACATTGTAAAACGCAACAACCGGTCATTTTGGATTAATTGTGTTTGAGGAAACCTCGGTCAGGGAAATCCCATGGATATCGTGATGCCATCGTCTTCAGAAAGCTCCATTTTCAAAATGTCTTCCGAAAAGCCGGCGTTTTCCAAATTCTTCCAGTTTGAAGAGCGTCTGCGTTTTCGTAACGGATTAGAGTGAACGGTAGACTTAACCGTAGCCAACCGCGTCTTGTCTGTGGCACATTTCTCCGCGCTTCGTGCTTGCAAATTACGGCTTCCGGTTCTGATTAGTTGGTTGAGTTATTTACAACTGTTTGATTCCTCATCAGTTTTGATTCAGACTCCTTTTTAGTGTTAAACGGCACGCGGTCTTAGACAAGTTCTCTCTTACAGAATTACTAATAATATGTTTGCTCCGGAACTCTATTTGATCTGTTTTTGTAAAACAACAAAGAACTTCTGAAACTGTTTAATTTCATTGTATATTTTCAGATTTTCGTAAGGTCTCGTTATCTCACTGTGACAACACTTCTGCTGTTAGCCACTGTGGCAAACTCTATGCCGAGCAAAAGTGCAAGTGACATCCAAGACAGTGACGTCATTTACGAAAACGAAGAGAAAGAAGACATTGAAGTCACTAAAGACGAAGACCTCTCACAAAATGATGGATATGGGCCATATGTTCACCCTTGCGCCAACACTAAGGTAAATCAGACCGTGATTACTCCGCAAGGTGACAAAGTCCGGTGTTTGATACCTTCAGAAGGTGAGCTCAAGGAGGAACTTCAAGCCATTGGTGGATTCAACAGACACTACGTCGCAGTCAGCTTGGAGCAAGCCGCATTGGATTTTGAAAATCCTCTTGAACCCATTGCCAGTAGTGTAAAACCGTTTATATGGTCAAGCAATGTCAGTGGAAGAAGGCGACGTTCCATTGACGAGGAGCAAGACAAATCTGGAGATGACGATGAGAATCATAACCGGGAAAAAAGAGCTGTGAAGGAGGGTTTACAGACCTGTGAAGATAAAGGTTCGAAAACTTCAGCGGGGTATCTGCAGCTCTGCCAAGAATGCTGGTGGATAACGAAGCTACCAGAAAATAAGTTCCCACGACTCATCAACGAAAAAATCTGCGGAAAAAATGGTGGCACTATTTCTGTACCTAGCGGGTTCTGCGGCCAGCGTACAGACGGCTTGTGTATTCAGCAGTCGTTTACTCAAGATCTTCTGATACAAACCGACGACTACGAGCAAATTTCGTCACCCGACCCACAATACAGCGTGGTCTACAAGCAGGTTTGGAAAAAGTTTGCTCAGGAGATAAGAAGCTGTTGCCAGTGTCAAAACGTGCCTTAGTACATAGATATATTTATTTAGTTCTCTGGTCTGAGGAGGGCGCGGGATGGTTCTTTGGAATTGAGAACTGGGAAATGTGCCGCTGATTCTTTAAAGCCCTAGCCAATAGTTATAATCGTCTACCCTCTTTCATACTTGATATTTTAAAAGTTTGGCCCATGTTGTCTTTTCAATTACTGAAGAAAATTTTAAAATCGTACCCCTTAAAAAGGAGGCACATTTTGTAGTTTATAGATGGGAGTGACCCCCGTTGCCTCTGATTTCTCTAACACTATGTAGCTCTCTAAAATCGCATGTAAAACGGTTTAGCCCCAAGATGGAATAAAAATTTCTCGTTATTGGTTTCCATACATTTCTTCTTTGTTAGTAATGAGAAGTAGCCAGAATGATTGAGTTGGTAAGGCCCTTAAATTACAGGAGAAGATAATGTTTTAGTAGACAACAACTCAAGGAACTTGTAGCTGGAAGAATTAAAACAGTTACTATATAAATACATGTAAAACCCAGATTTGTTAGATTTAAATTAAACTAAAATGACATAATTGTGTCAAAATTCTTGTTTCAATGTTACCTTGTTGGTTTAGCATGAGAACACTACCCACTACAGAGTCTGGCTACAGGTTGCTGTCTCATATGATCAATTTCGTTTTGTAGCCACATTCCCTGGGCTAATTATTCCATACAAAAGAATGTTGGCTAACAGCGAGTGTCTTATAACTCTCAACTGAATCACATGCAGAGTAGAGCCCCGTAAAACGATCACCAACGGGCTATGAAAGTTAGGCTGTTAATGGGGTAACCGTATTTAACCGTGACTGGTCTATTTGAAGTGACGACTTGACAGATATATCGCAACTGTTCATTAATAACAACAACAGCTAGTTTGATTTGCATGAACATATAAACATACAGTGTTAAAATAATAAGCATCCAGAATACAGACATTTTTTAAAAAAAAATGACACTTCAATCAATACATTCAATACTTTAAGACCATGGAAAGATGAACATAACTGGGTCGAGTTGCCTCATTATGGCAAACTTGCAAAGGATCAAACGGGCTGGGAGTCAGTATGGCCGTTGGCAGTTTTAAGAGGGTGGCCTTATAACAGGGCTTAACAAGAAAATGGCGTTTGCGAGACAAAAAATAAGTGGCCGTAATAAAAAGGTGACTGTATTTACGAGGTGACCGTAATATGGGGTTTAACTGTACTTTAACCCAAAACATGAGATTTTCGCTCAGACCTGGCTCAGCATTTGATACTGCCATAACTTTCAGCCAACTGGCATTAACCTCTAATCTACATTTAAAATTTACCATAATTGACATTCGCAGCAACTACGTATTTTCTGAGTGTAGGGCTGCCAGACTTGCTTGAAAGCTTTAGGAAACTGTCCAGGGTCAGGGGACGGGACTTCTTCGTAGTTTTCAGTCCTTACAAGAAAATCCAAGAAAAGAAAACGTTGAATACACATTCCTTTGTTCTTGTTACAACACGAATCGTTCTCTTCCAGCCTGGTAGGTTTTTCATCGCTGCAAGCAACTTCATTGATATATCGCGGAAAACGATCGGAACTCAACCGCGAGATTCGTTGACACTCGGAACACAACCGAATCATGCCGAGTTCTGTTCGATCACCACGATGGATGCAACGAGTCTTCTTGGAACTTACTATGTTATTTTCCTGGTCTGTACGGCGTGACGCAGCTCTGCTGTTGCGTGACACTGCAGACCAGAGATGACTCCAGATGATAGGAAAAGGCATGGCTTTTACTTTAGGAAAGCTAGGTCGAGGAGGGGGGAGAAGGTTTACGAATTTGTCAGCTTCCTCCTTCGTTACTGCAGCATAATGTTTGTTCAGGCCTCCGATGTTTTTCAGTTGTTCTCTAAGCTCCTCTACGGTGGGTACCATGCACAAAGATATACTGTTACCGGTAGGGACAGTGCTGTTTGTAATAGATGCCTTGCAGGGATGATGACGTTTTCCGTGACCGCTGTGGCTCAGTACAACTCGCGTGATTGGTTGCGTGGATGAAGCGTGCGCGAGTTGACGCGCGCAAATTGAAACCACAACAAAAGTTGTGAAAAACAAACGCACCTGGATGAATGTAAAGAAAAACTCCAAGTTATAAATGTAAAAGTGATATTCAAATTTCTTTTGTTTTAACTGCGTTTAGGCGTTTTCGTTGTGATTTTATGAATACAGTTACTGATAAAAACTAGTGTTAGCAAGTAAGAACGAAAACTAGCATAGAAATAAAACACAGGAGCCGAAATCACCATACCAAAACAGTATCAACGACGACAACAAAATAACAGCCACAAATGTATCAGTGGAAATGATAATTGAAAATAAAGACAACAATCAAAATAAACAAAACTATTGAAAAAAACCAAACGAATCATTGAATTGATCGATAAAACTTTCTGTTGAAAAACGATCTCTATAGAGAACTACATGTGTACCTAAAAATTAATACAAAAGAAATATGACTAAATACTGTACGGGTTAATTCGTGGTACATATCAACTGCAAATATAAAGTGACTACCCTTTTAGATTTTACATCCAGTATCGGCCACTTGCACGTGTAAACTGTATCCCCTAACCCGTTAACACTTTCGCGTTCACGATCATAAATGGTTTTTCACCATTCCTTCGCATTTGTTTCTCAATCAGCCAAAAGATGTTGCCTAGTCTTTAACGAATGGCCCAGTTGAGTCCAAATTTTAAAACCGGGCCGGTGTAAAGAAAAAAGTCTATGGCTACGAAATAAAAGCGTGAACGAAAGAATTGATCGATCTGTCGGCAAACAGTGTTCTTAGACAGCCTACCCTTCGAGTCCTTCGAACTAAATGCGCTCAGTAACTGTCAGTTAACAGGATATTGATATCAAAATTTACTGTGCTTACCTGTGAATGCATTTTCACTTCATAAATATAAGAAATAAAACGTGCAAAAAGAAATACGGAATATACTACCTATTAACTAGTATGAACCAACTGATTTAGTTAGTTCAACTGCCTCACCTCTTTACAGATCACGCCAAGTTGAACGAGGTAACCGATTGACAAAAACAACACGGAAGATGAATCAGCTGGTGGAAGAAGCATAGAAGAAATTCCTGATCAAACAAAACTGGCAGCTAAGGGAATCGACTTTCGTAAACGGATGGTTGTAAAATGTCTTTCTGTTTGATTAAGTTCATTGAGCACATGCCCACTCAGTCAACTTACTGATTTCCTATCGCAGAAGATTTCAGTTTTTCCGGTTTTTAATGCTTAGCCAAAGTATATTCGCTAGGTGCTGTTCAATCTGAACAATACTGAGGGGCTTGAGCGCCACACTGTGACAGCATTTTGAACCGCAAAAAGGAGTTAGAAAAGTGTCTCAATTACTCAATCGAGAGTAAGTAGCTCAGCTGAAAGCAATTTTCCTTTTTTGGTTTTGCACTAATAGAAAAGTCTTGATGAATGTCAGTGTGTGAATTATTCTATTCTTGATTTTTACGAGTACTGATGTGATTCCTCATACAATTCCATGAGCGCGCGCTCACGTAACGCCGAGTTGGGTGTGGAATTAATAATTGTTTTATTAAAAACGCCCCCAAATATAGTGAGTTTATAAATCGATTGAAAACGAGTGGGCGACGCGAGTGATCGATAGTCACTCGGTGGTCCACGCTTTCCGTCGTAAACCCCGACATGACACCAGTTTATGGGTTAAACCTTCTTCTTTGCCTCTATGATAGAGGATCATCAAAGCTTTTAGTGTAAACTGTTGGAAATATAGCGTCGATTTAACCCGAAGTTCTCAAAGAAAACATTAAAGAAAAGTATACTACTTTGTTAGGAGCAGTGCGATGTATTAATGTAATGCCTGTATTGTTTTGTTTGTTTGTGTTTTACATACACTCACCCTGTCACGTTTACGCTTATTAGCGTGGTTTATCTAGTCTAATTTTCCCCTTTAAATATCTCACTGGCATCACATGTGAGAGTTTGTGATCTCTTTTAGATGATTATATACCTCCTACTTTGTTTCCTCTTTGTCTCGGGTAGTTAGTTACGCTACTTGAAACACTATGAGAAGTAATCCCACACGAGTCGCAACGGGGCCCACGATTGAACAAAGTACCGGATATCTTATAGATTAATAGACTACATAATGTAAAACAAATTTATGCTACTGCACGTTGTTTATGGGCGAAAAATATATACGATCTGATATTTATTGCGCCGGGATAATAGTAAACCATTCTTAGCTTGGAAAGCTGCATACAATCATTCAAACAGTACTAAATTTGATTTAGCCTTTCAGTATAGACCTTTACAAGAGGTACACACTCTCTTTAACTGAACTTTATCGATCCTACTGGGGGTCAATTTCTTGACTCAAATAAAAAAGGGGAAGTTCAAAACATGTCCCAATGAAGAGAAAATTATCCAAACAATTCTGCCAAAACAAC
>OMLO01001823.1_pt1 | contig 16768 bp, 7 predicted proteins | sample 1674811 | NCBI WGS metagenome assembly OMLO01 (sample SAMN06265003, study PRJEB25207) | coral metagenome | isolation source: Coral host | place: Mexico:La Bocana,Puerto Morelos, Mexico | collected 2008-11-13 | reverse complement strand
TTTACCTCGCCGCTTCGCGGCTTGGTAAATATCCACCACTATTCACCTCCACTTCGGTGAATAATTGTTAATTATAGACTAGAAAAGGAAAAGGAAAGTATCTCTTCATTCCAAAAATTCAGCCTGGGGTTAAAAATTTAACCTGGGGTTATACTTTTTTGCTGTTCATTTCATCCTGCATTCAATCTGTGAATTCATTGATTAGAAATATGCGTTCTGCTTTTGTCGTTTTGTCGTTCTGATTTTGTTTAGAAGATGCGAGATTCCTTCCCGGCGTTGATAAAACAACAGCTCGAAATGACCCACGTTACGTTTCAAAACGTTTTTCTGCTCCGTTTTTGCAAAATTCATTCTAATACTGACCAGGCAAAGTAATTGCATACTTCAAGATCTTACTTAAAGCAGCAAAAAATATTAGAAAGGACTGGAAATCTCTGAACTGGTAAAAATGGCCGTGATATATTACCGAGCCATTTTTGTCGCATAGTCCCAAAACACCCGTTGTGTAATTTACGTTCAGTGAGCAATTACATCACAGTTTTGGCGTGTTAATAAAATATTACCGGCTGTTTCGCTACACGAAGCTGAGGTCACAGGATTCAATACAAGAGTTTGAAGTCTCGCTGGCGAAAATTTCAAGTTTTCTTGAGGATTTTCCCCGCATATTTGTCGCAGTTTTTTCTGCGGACTTCTCAAATGAAAGGTAAGGTGATTTAGCGACCCTCTTCTGGTAGTTTTACTCGCTCATTTTGATCCTGTGTATATGCGGGCGAAGCAAACATGGAACAGGAAACATGGCGAGTCTATTTAGCTAGTTAATACTTAATCTTGGGTGCCATGTTCTTCGCTAAGATGGTCTTAGTTTGCAAAAACCCTGATCGAATATTTTGAAGTTTTCTCTGCGCAACTTATAAATGAAATGTTTCAAGCGCTTGTCGCATGGCTTTGGAAAGTTTGTCGAGTCTTTTGGTGGTACTATTGTTTACTGAATGGGTGGATCAAAACACACCAATGAATCATTCATGGTTAGCAGGTCAATCATAACATGTTCAGATGTTCTGAGAATCGGAAAAAAAAAATCTCTCCGATATAAAGCTAAAACTGCTTATTGTGGTCGCAAAACAAAATAGTTCGACTCCTGATTATATAAAGAGAAGATTTTCTTTGGTCTTTCTTTGCGCTAAAACGTGCAAATTTGTAAAAAGGCGGAATCCGAGCTGTTTCGCTTGTTAATCTAATTTATGCTCCGGTTGGTCTGTATATCTTGTGTGATCAAGGAGCAAGTCAGTTGTCAAACTCTGCGAAGTCAAACACAATTATCCGTCAACTTCACTGAAATCCACGCTTTCTAGCCAATGTTCTGGTATAACTTTAGTTTGCTAACCTGTTTGGTATAGTAACAGTTTTAAAACGAAGAAATTTCTTATGATGAAGATCCAGTAAAACCGCGAAATCGATAGAGACACCTTTTTTATGCCAATTTTCCGGGGGTGGCAATGAGTCAAATATCAGATGATCTAAGAATGTTTACGGTTAAGAAACAGTGGAAATTTTGTAAAAATGTTGTGAGACACTGAGAATTCGAAATTCAATTAAGGAGATCATCTATCTTTGAAAAATTCGGGCTAGCTTAATTCATTAATTCAAATCGTCGTCTTTAAAAAAATCAGTCAAAGGTGGAAGAACCCAACTGAAATCATTGTCTTACGAAAGCCATTCAAATTCAGTCGTGTGATCGCGCATGTTATCTGCAATTCACGTGACTAAAGTTATACGACTTAGCCATTACCAGAAATAATAAAATAACTTGGAGAATCTCGTCAGGCTTAAAGTTTTGTACTATTTATCATTAGCCAGTTTTACATGGTTACAAGAAAACCAAGTATTTCAATGACTAAAAGGTTAAACGAATTTATGAAATGCTGTTTGCTTTATCACTTTGTTTGGAAACGAAAATGGTTCCACACTTGTTAAGAAATGAATGCAAGCTTAAATTCTGGAGCTCATTAGGGTGTGGTCAATGAGATCGGAAATAGATCATATAGTCAAAATTCCAGGACGGCCACCTTGAGGACAGTGGGAGGGACCGTTGAAGAGAGGTGGCCGTTATGGGGAAGTAATGGTGTAACATTCGGGGCTGCGACAATTTATATTTTTTAAAAAATGCTTATTGTAGCATGGAAATACGAAAAAAATATATCAATAAAACAGAAACCTAACAGAAACAGCGATGAACGACGGCGTATAGAAATCAAGCTTTTTGACTTTCTACAATAGAAAATAGTCAGGATGCTGTTTAGTTGCCGAAAACTCGCGCAAATCTGTCATCCAGAGATTGGTTTTCCGAAATTGACAAACGCTTTATAATCTGTTAGCGGAAATTTACCTCAATAAAAATAGTCCACATCTGGTTTTATTCTTTAAAATATTAGTCAGCGTGGTCTAGCTGACAGGTCATTAGCGATGTCGTCGTGTATTACAATGAGCAAAGTGGAGATTAAAATTTGGATTGAAAATGTTCTTGATATTTTTCCTGTTTGAAAAATCTGAGTTGAAATTTGTCTCCTTCTGGACAAAAAGCGGATAAACTACACAGTTTCATACATAAAGTTTTTCAAACTACTTAAATTTTCTGTGTTCGCTACAACTCGCAGTGTTTTGCTAAGGGCATCGAAATTCTCAGTACAAACTACAAACCCCAGTACAAACCTTATGTCAAAAGCACCTAATCCAGACTGACACCAAACATCCATTACCATACATCAATATTATATTACAGATTCCCAGCTGTACCAGTCCTGTTGCTCCTTACTCAAATTTTTTGGAAGTCTGTTCCAACGCTAAACATTTACCAAAACTGGGTACCCAGTTTACCGTCTATATCATGACTTCGGGGTGTCTCTTTTTCGCTTAGACTTAGTCACCCAGGATTTCGCGCGGCCACTTCTTCCTCAAGATTCCATTTGCTTACCCTATGACATCGCCATATAATCTGATGTATTTTTGTGACCAGTTTGTTACATTTGTCCTCCAATATATGCTTATTAATTAGTATATTTGGTTTAGAATAAACCCACGCATAATACAATATTTGACTCGTTTTTCAGGGATGCATTTGGGTCTTCCATTTCTGGTGTGCGTCATCGCTGCCTCATTGCACTACAGCACTGAGGCAGAGCGATTCTCCAAGTCCAGATATCTACTGGGTAAAGCGCTCCTTAGAAGAGCACGGGAGATCAATGAAACCAAAAATAATTCTGACGTGTTAGAAGATGAGATGTCAGAGGAAGAACGAGAGAAAGTCTTGCAAACAGATGCGTTGGAAGATATATTCGTTGGTTCGGGAAATCACGTGTATGAGAGCCAAGGGAAATCGGAAACTTCCGGTTCAAGGCGAACTTCCACTTCTGAGGAGAGCGAGGCCGAGGAAACGGAAGAGAATGATAGCAGTCCCACTTCCGGTGATAGCAATGCGGGGGAAAGGAGTGAGAACGATGAAAGTGATGAAGATGAAGATGAGAAGAGCGAAGACGATGACAATGATGAGAGAGCAGAGACAAAAAAAGACCAAGAAAGTCAGGAAACCACAAATGACGAGGATACTAGTGGATCAGGGCTGATTGAAAGTGAAAACGCCGCAAGGCGCTCCTCAGACATTTCCGGTTCAGGTTCCGGAACTGAACAGCAAAATGATGATATCGAGCAATCAGGGTCAGGAGAAAGCACCATTGAAGAAGTTGCTCCCGCAGCTGCAGCTCAGGTTGAGGCCAGCGGAACTGAAGAGAACGCCTCCAGAAAATCGGAGATCGAAACGGCTTCCGGCAACAGCGAAGACGAAGTCGAGGAAAGCGGAAGTGCAGACGTTATCAAAAAAGGAATCGAAAGCTTGAGCCGACTTTTAACGCCAATAGCCAGTGGTTACGATTTTGAATTGTACAGTGGTAATACTGAGAAAAATGATAAAGAAGAGGAAACTGAAGCTGAAGGGGAGAGCGAGAAGGGGGCCAGCTCTGATGCAGAGGAAGTCCACGTCAAGCAATGCAAAAGGGTTTGCGAAGATCCAATGAGTTATGAACAATGTGCTGTGCCTCGCTGTGACTACAAAATGGGAACCATCAAAGACTTATGCATCTATCTTTGTAAGCACCAGACTCCCGTCTGTAGACAGCAATGCGAGTAAGTAATGTCTTAGGGGACTTTTTTTGCGATGTGAATAATCGATAACTTTTTGTCTCGATTTTATTGCGAGGCTTAAAATGCCGTTTTCGCCTCCAGATCCTTAGGAGAATTATAAGTAAAATTCATTAAGGAGGAACTGGAGACGAGAATAGTATAACCGCTGCACTCAAATGATCCTGGGCTCATTTGTTTCTAATTAATCAAGGCCAGTCAAGGATTTATTGATTGACTGAATACCCAAACAACTGATGACCGTCACTGACAGGAACACGTTCAAACAAGTGATTTCACGCTATTTGAAAAGCTTAACAAATATTTTGAATGACGCTTTGAAACCGTGTGCAAATTGCCTTTTGAGCATCACGAAACACTAACTATAAAACTCTAGACAACTAACTAGGAGCTTACTAAGCGAGATATCTTAGCAAGAGGAAAAGAATTAGACTTTGTAAAGGAAGACAATTTAACATGCGAATTGCATAATCACAGACTGGCACCGACATGTGTCTGTACGCATTGCGTGCCTACATACGTTAATTACGATTATACAACGTACGAAATGATACTTTTCTAAATGGATGACAAAAATACAAAAAAAAGAGACAGTAAAAAAGAGACAGTGTTTGATTTTAAGCATCTGCATTTATCGCACAGCGAGAATTGTCCAACTGAGGGACCTTACACACATCATAACCAGTTTACTGACCGACAATACTTACAAGGTCTATTTCGTAATGTTAAGCGATCATTTTTTTGTGTCGAGCCGTGATGAATTATTTCCTGAATACAGTGGAATACCGATATTTTGAACTTCCAAGAGAGGCGAAAAGCGATTTAAAAAAGTCGGGCAGTTCGAGAATAAGGGGGTCAAAAATGAGTCTTCTACAAAGAGGGAGAAATCAGTCTTGGTTCCGAGTTAACGGGAGGTTCGAAAAATCGAGATTCAACTGTTTATAACTTTCTTAGATTGCTTTGTTTTTAGATCAAGTTGAACTTTTATCTCATCTTATTTCTTTGTTTTTGCTTTGTGCTTTTTTTCACTGTAAAGTAAGAATATCTCAGATATTTGAACCAAACCGTAATCTCCTGAATACGCCTACACACATACACACACAATAACGAAATTAGAGTGTCTTAGGTTTCTAAGATTGCCATTAATTAAAACTTGAATCGCTGTAATGAGTTTAAGGGCCTCGAAGCTAGCCTCGATCGTTTATTTTTAAGAATGTTGCATTTGACAACTACCTGCTAAATCTTTATCTGGTAGTCAAAATTTATTTAAACTCCGTCACCTGTGGTGGCTGTCTTCTCAAACGATCTTGGAATAAAAAGGTTAGATGTGATTCCTTGTTTTCGTATACGAAATATTATTCGTAGAAGTAATCAAAGGAGTGGTAAGCATTGAGATCTTTTACAATGAATTCTATAGAAGCTTTTAACATGCTGACTGACAATCTGCGTCAAAAGGCGGTAAAATGGCTCGCTTCAAAAGCACCGAAATTAGTATAATATAGACAAAGCGAAAAGCAGATTTACAGTCTTTCGCCTGCGAATGTAGACGAATCTCGGCCTTTAATTTTTTGAGAAGCAGAAATGTAGTTCAACGTCTCCTTAAAGATCACGCTTGGGCTAGGCTAGTCTCATTCACGGCCATTATTAGGGTCGTCACGCAACGCTTTCTCCACTAAGAGAAGCGTTGCATGACGGCCCTGAATTAACTGCCAGTGTAAGAACATGGCTTAAGCAGCGGGCTGATGAATTAGGAACGGAATGAAGATGGCTTTAACAGTGAGCTAATGAACTAAGGATGGAGTAAAAAATGCCAGCCATTGTGCAGAGGCATCGCTGTTAACACATAGCCGTTGATTGTATGATACAACGCCGGGCCAGAAATTCGTCTTGGTTCGCAGGCTCTTCGAACTTTAAAGGCTCGTTTCATTTAAAATATAAATAGTTAATTAATACTGGTTCGGATTAACGAGTAACGAGTTGAACTATATTGTTTAGAAATGAAACAACCAATAAACTGTAAAAAATCTCATTGTTGAATAAAATCATATAAAATATCACGTTTTCAGTATTCTTGTCTCCTTGTTATGGTTAACTTTAAAACGTTCGAGTGGTTGTCTTGCTGTAGTGCCTTAATTTCGTTTCTCAATCGAAAGAATCGAGAGGAACTGGTAACTGATATTTTGCGAAAATTTCGTTCCCATTGCCGTTTGGTTCTCTTAGTAGGCAAGAGGTCACTCGTCCTGTCACTAGTGCTGAGACTCCCATGGCTAACAAAATGATGACAAGCGTCGTTCCTCAATTAAAGAAACGAAGTTGTTGAGTAAAACTGATGATGTAACTAACGATATAAAGATTAGAATCTAGTTTGCGACCTTGCCGGCTCGCCATAACTGAGTCCTTCAACACTTTAGTGGTTAGAGCGTTCAATCGGTATTCTGGAAGGTCATGTGGGTTCGACTCCTGTTGGGGATCTCAGAAATAAATTTTTCTGAGTAATTCGACTTAAGAACGCTTCTTCATTCATTTCACTTTATCCAAGTCATCATTTTACTTATCAAACATTAAATTTGGTATCTCATGCTAGGTTTCTTCTTGTTAAGTTATTTGACCTCTTATCCATTAACTAAGGTGGCCCACAAGGGTCACTACATAAATAAGTCAACTGTATATATTAAACGCTGCACCCTATACGAATTAAAAAAAGTTGCCTGCAAATAAAAATGTTTCTGCAAATAAAAAAAAAGTTGATGCAAATAAAAAAGATGTTGCTGCAAATAAGAAGAGATGTTGCTGCAATACCTGATTTATACGCTGGTACCCAGTCCTATTCGTTTTTCGGTGGGCGCTATGTTTTGTTCTCGTCATGGGAAGGAAGCAAGCGAAGAATCGCAGTCTGACCCTCCGAAGCCCATAAGCACGAAGACGACGTTTTAAAGTACTTAAACTGATTGTAATGTTGTGGTATCAGTGTGGTATACACTGAATAACATCATTTTGATACCCTTGATGAAAATAACCCTCGATTAATTGCTTTTCCGATCTGTCGTCCGCCATTTTGTATTCTACGCAACACGACAGGACGACTGGGTACTAGATTCCATGTCGCTAGTCTTGTCATGCATGACTTTTCCTTTGCAGAAAATTTTTAATTTCCAGCAACATATTTTTTTATTTGAAGCAACATCTTTTTAATTGTATAGGGTGCAGTGCTTCATATGCAGTATGACCTTGTTTATGTCCTTGTGGACTACCGTAATTAACAGAACCAACCCGAATGGCAATCTGAATTCAGGCGATCACCTACAACAAAGAAAGCAAACATTATTTTAAAGGTTTAAATATAATTTATTCACTGAGAAGAAGGTATTAGTTTATATTGTGACAAAACGCTATACAAGCTTTCTCATTATCTACAAAGATACATTAATGTTTTGTGCAGTTGTAAAAACAAATAATTGAAAGTTTACGTTGAATTCTGCAAGTTGGTCCTAGGCTTACTAACAATAGAGTTATGTAAATCTTCTTTAAAAGGTCTCTGCGTTACTGGCTTTTTGTGCAAATTAAACGCAGCTAAATGGAAGTCCTCTGATGTTACACAATCCTTGAGCGTATCTTACTTCGCCATCAAACTGTGAGCCTGAGACAGACGGCTTTACTGTAGATTCTCTCAGTAATGAGTCCACTGTGAAAGTTTGTGAGTTTGACGCAAATGGCTTCGCAGAGGATTCCTTTAGCAATGGATGAACGGTGAAAGATTGTGAGCGCGCGACAGATGACTCAGCGGACTCGTACGCACTTTTAGCAGCTTCTACTGGCAAAGTTTCCTGTGAAGATACCATCCCAGTATTCCTGGTCTGATGTTGCACGGATGCAGAAGTAGAAACAGATTTGACAATCCCTTCACAAGATCCCGAACTCTGAGTCGACATCATAGAGGGGCTCGTAGGACTTTGGGTAAACTGACCCGCCAATCCGAGCCCCTGAAAGTTTGGAAAACCTCCTATTGGTCCTTGCTGCGTTTGCGCCAGCTGATATGGATTGCAAAACGGTGCATATAGAGTGAAAGGCATTGGAAGCGAGGTTTGCCAGGGGACAAATTGCATAGGTGAATATAAAGTAGGGTTCCATGTAGCGCTAAGTGAAGTGGATCCAGGCAATTGATCAAACTGCTTTTCTTTTGCTTGTGGTGTGCGGACATTCTGTCGTCTTTGTTCGGGTTTTTTGGTGGAATACAGTTGTCGTTTTACGTGGACCAACAGATCTGAAGGCAAAAAGATGAAATCAGGATTTTACTGCCTTAGTACTTTCGGGAATGATTGAAAAAGGGTTGCGCGAATTATTTTTCGGATGTTGTCGTATAGACTGTTGACAGTTCACGGGGAAAAAACTCCACTGACAATACGAGAGAAAAGAGCAGCTGCCAGCATGCTGTAGAATACATTCTGAGATTGTTATAGCATAAAACAACGAAAAATATCAAAGGAAAAATATAGGTAATGTTTTATGAAATTGGATAAGAGGTGAAATAAAATAGAAAGAAAACGCGATGTAAAAAGTTCTTCAGGTTAATTTGAGTTAGGCAATTTGGGTGTCCATCTTTCAATTATTAACTGAACATTCTGCATTAATTCTAATTTAAAACGTTTTTTTAATCTCAATGACTTATCTCAATCACATTGTATTGATCCTCAACCCTTTCTTTTCTTTTATTAAAATCTTATTAATATCATTGGTAAGTTTTCATGGGAACTTCCGGCGCAAACTTAAAGTAAATTATGCAAGACAATATAAAACCTTACCATATTTTGAAATTAACTCAGAAATAACTAATGCGAGGTAGGTATTTCTAAAAACGTTTTTGCACTCGCTTCCAGATATAAGCAGAACATTATTTTCATTGAAGCACCTTAATAAAAGTGACCGCTTAAGAACGCTCTAAAATAAAATGAAAAAAAAAATCCATTTGGTTTTGTAACCTTACCTTGCCTTCCCTTCCGAAAGTAAGGATGCTTAAATTCACACTTTGAAAAGAACGACGACGGCGAAGTCGATGTCCTTTTTGCATATTCCGTGACTTTACGAAATCCATACAAGTTCAGTTGTCGGACGAAACTTGCAAAATGCTTCGTCTTGAAAAGCGCGCTCGATGGATTGTTTAGAATCTCGGAAACGAATCTCTGTATGCTTGGAATAACGATGCCTGTTCCCTGTAAGTTCCAGTGAATTTCTTCGCGTTTAGGATTGTTAACAATCCACCATAACTTCTCTGGAAAGGCCAACAAAGCAAAATCAGACTGACGATCTGTTCGTAAGTAAGGAGAAACTCGCGCCATGTTGAAGGTTACACGTGAAGAAAACTTCCAGGATTTCTAATCTGCTATTTTCGCGTTTCCATGGAATTTCACGTGGTTCTTGCGTGACGCGTGAATAGCGCGCCAACGAGACTTTTGATTGGCTGAGAAAACAAGCAAGTGCGCGCGCAAGATTATTGCAATTTTCAACAGAAACCATTGGTCTTCATACTCTAGTACTTTGAATATTTTTCAAGAGTTATTTATCCTCAATGGAATGCTTTTGTCCTTGTTCACTACATGCATAGAATTCCCAGTTCGTTTAACTTTCTTCAACAGCAATTTATGTAAAATTTTGGATGCGACTAAAGATTAAGGACTTTGCTAGCCAAATGGTACTTTAAACGAACTCGCAGAAAATATTGCGTGACTGAGTTTTTGTAAACGCATTTACTTTGATTATCATCCTGAAAGGCGATTTTATGTGATATTTGTTTCCATATCTGTGTACATTAGAAAGAGAAAGGTTAACATATTTTCCTTAGCCTGTCCATAAGTTGCTCTCCAAATGTTTTAATTTAGCAACTTTTCATACGAGTAAATTTCAACCATCTTGAGAGATCGGAGCGGTCTTTAAGATTTATATGGTCCTTACTGTTTTCGAAGGACTCTCTGATATGTCTGGAGGGCGAAACGAACTATTCTGAGAATTTGTGGCCTTTTTAATACACTTACTTTCACGGATAATTTTTAACTATATGGCGGTGGAAGCTCTGTTTATAACGGTCCTCTGCTTCAGTTTTTATTTTTGTATAGTATATTAATAAACTAATTGTTGTTTGGGAGATTCGGTGCTTTCCGCCATGTATCCATCCACAACCGAGAGGTCTTGGGAACGAAACTGCAGTTTTCCCGCCATTTTTTCGCCGTCACTTTGCAAAGAGGTCTGGGTAATGTGAACAAAGCGTGAACAGTTTGCCGGGAAATCAGCGTGTCCGCCATCATGCCTCCGAAGAAGAAAGCCCCGAATGAACCTGGGAAAAAAACCGAACAGAAAAAGAAGGAAAAGATAATCGAGGTATTTGACAAACATGTCGTCCTCTTAAATAGTCAAGCTTTCCTTCTGTGAGCTTAGATTTGTGATTTCTCTTTCGCACAGGACAAAACATTCGGGTTAAAAAACAAGAAGGGCAAGAAACAGCAGACATTCGTTAAACACGTTACTCAACAGGTAAGCCAATAAATAGATGTGTTTTTGGAGCTTTGACAATTTTAGTAATTGTTGGTTTGCTTTTCCTCCCTGGAAAAAGGTCAAATATGGTGGGAATCCTAGTGCGAGAAAGGTACGTGCAACATTATAAAACATCAGCTGAAGTAAAGCAAGCAAGTAACTTAACAAATACGTAGGACTGCGTAGCAACTGATTTCCAACCGATTCAACCAAATATTTAATATTTATCAAAATCATGTTCTCTTTAATGAAAGTATAATATTCTTTAAAAACAAAAAGGATTCACAAAAACTGGTGAACGGGTAAGTCTCCTCATTAATAATGCTGAAAATGACAAATAGTGTTTCATCATCGTCCAAATGACCTTAAAAACTAATATTTAGCTTATTTTTATACAATTTTTTTACAATGTTTCAAGCTACCATAAGTCTCGTAAATTATAGTTGCAACAATATACGTTGTAGTAGCAATTTCCGGGTGGAAAATGCATGTATACTTTTAAGCAAAATAACTAACTAATTAACATACATTATATCTTGTTATTACTACTTACATTATTTAGTGTTCATTTAAAGATTTTGTGTAAATAGCCCTTACTAACCGAGTTCGAGTGTAAGTTACGGCCAAGGTTTTTTCCGCTCGGTTTTATGGCCCAAGTGCGAAGCGAGCAGAAAAAAACGACAATCCGTAACTTGCAGTATGGACCAAGAAAATGAGGTTAGTAAGATATTTATTATCTCTCTGGCATTTTGCATGGCGACTAAAACAAAATTTTGAATTAAGTGGGCCATACAGTAGAGTATGGCCCTCTAAATTGACCAATCACATTGCACATACTAACTGAGAGATATAATAATAAAACTTATACTAAGGTAAATACAGAGCTGTTACCAGTATAAGACATGTTAAAGTGAAAAACATTCTCTGTTTAAAAAAAGATTAAAAACATGAGCTTTTGGCTATTAGTCTATTACCGTTAACAAATGAAAAATGTAGTGTTCACATATAATATATATATATAACAGACAAAGGCAATTACCACGTTTGAAAAACACTAGAATTCTGGCACAAAGTTTTTTTTTTGCAACCAGAGAACGTTTTTCATGTTAAAAATAAAAAATATATTTTTTAATACAGCAAAATGCCAAATTGCTGTTCAGTCACAAGCTCATTATTCCACTGCTTTTTCAACTCAACAAAAATGCTTAGACAGTCATTTTCTTTTGCAAAGAACCTAAATAAAACAACCGCCTTGCAAGCTTTGTATACTAGTCAAAAGTATATTGGAGTCAATGTAATAATAAATTACTCCCCACCGTTGTAGCAGACAGTTTCTTTAGAAACTTACACCTTTATAAATTATAATTGTAGTTTTTACACCTGTAATTTACATGTGTAAAGGCCAGTTTGTAAATATAAGGATTCAGGAAAAATATTTTCTACACTGGAATTTACACATGTATTGCGATTGCTGTTGTTCAGTTTTATTCCCAGGCTGGCAGATAATTTAAGGTCTTTAGTTCTTCTTCAGTAGGAGAGGATATGTTTTGGTGCTCCAATATGTTTTTCAGAGGTCATTCTGATACTCAATGTTTACAAGTGATATATAACTTGTATTTTGCACCTGTACAGGTAAACAAGGAGTCCAACCTGTGTTGTTGAATTACCTAGCTAGTGCTTAAGGCTCGAGCAATAGCTAGGTAAGTTTTGGAACTAGGGCTGTGCACTAGAGGCCTCCAGGAGCCAAAGGTGACTAAATTTTGTCGCTGGACGACTGGAAAAACTTACACTTAAGTGCTGGGCACCCAGGATTTCATGGTTAGGGACCTTTTGGCTCCTCATAATTTTTCTACGATCACAGTCTTGACAACACAACTTGGATGCCTTGTTTATGTATTGAATTATAATCTAATTTATCATACAATGTTGCTAAACTCAAGTCCAGGATCATCTGTTGGATGTGAGTACTAATTTTGGTAATGGTTATTGTTCTCGTTTTTGCATATAGCTGGCTCAGGAGCAAGATAGTAAAGTAAGTGGCTCAAAGTGGAATATAATTATAATTAAACCTGATTTGGTTTACCAAATCAGTTTGCAACTCCAAAACTGTTCCACTGTTTGGAAACTTTCCCTTCTTGTTCCAAAATGTTACCACTTCGGTGTAGGTGTATATATAGCTTGCAGTACTGCTCAACAGTTTCTACTAAACCAAACTTACATTAGCCAGCATTCTGTCCTAAAATTACAAGCAGTTAACATAAATAATGTCACTTTATTGTGTTGATGTGGACAGTTGAAACATGATGGAGCCAGATATTTTCTGGGATTACTTTATATTAATAATAATTGTCGAAATGGTACTCCAGATTTCATTTGCTTTTATTCTGTTTTCTAATGTTTAGGTGTACAATCAAGTCATCAACAATTAAATGACTGCGTATATATATATTGCATTTACAGAAAAAATCAACAGAACAAAAGAAGAAAGAGCAAGATGAAGTGAACCAACTGTTCAAACCTGTTATTGCACAGAAAGTATCAGCAGGTATGTATGCACTTCAAAAGGCAGTTTAAAGATTCCCTGGAATGTTAGAGCTAAGAGATAGCTATTGAGTGTTTTCAAACCTCATTTAGGTGACAATTGTGTTATGTGTATTAGAAAAATGCAGTAAAAAGTATGGGTCACTGTACTTCTCTTTGCATAACATGGATGGCCTTTATGGCAACTTTGCCTAGCTGAAAGAAGCACTAGAAATTCTAAGAAAAGCACTTACTGAATGTGTTAGAGATGTTAAATAGACCCTGATCTTATATTTAAAACCATCTTTGATTCTCAGCCAAATTGATCAAAATAAAATTTGAGGTCGCCGCCAATTGGTCATTTTCTTTTTAACTTTCCGTTGCTTCGGAAGTATAAAACCGATTTTCTTTTATTATAAATTTACCACAATGTTTTACAGCTACGAACAGTGTGAAGCTTCACTGCCATGTTTTTTCAGCAGTTTCCCATAGCACACATATTGCAGACGCAAGAGGCCCCATGCGTTCTTTTGCCATGAGTATTTATTCAGGCGATGTGGTATCCAAAGATGTTCTGAAATCTTTCCATAATTTATTACAAGGTGGAGACGGAACGTCCGCAATTACATTTGTAGAAATTAGATGTTCTCTGGGTGTCAAAAGGTGGCAATGTAGAACTGTCAAAGTGGTCAAATGACGATTTCAGCACTGGTTTCATTCCTGATTAAATCAATTGCAAATATTTTGCCAGCAAGCCCGTGGCGACCAATAATTTGGGCCTGTGTTTCACTGCAAAGGGAAAAGTGTTACTGACACTTTCTGGCAACCACATTTTTCCATTTGGCAACTGAAAAAAAAAATTTGGCCGCCAGTTGGCGCCTGCCGGACCCTGCAATACTGAGGAATCACCTTTATTAAGTAACGCCTTGCAATTCTACAGTATGTAACATTAGGCAATTAAGTGTTTAATCACAAGTATATTGTAACATACAGGAGCTGATCCCAAGTCAGTAGTTTGCGCATTCTATAAACAAGGACAATGTTCCAAGGGGGACAAGTGCAAGTTCTCTCACGACATTGCCATGGACAGAAAAGGAGAGAAAAGAAGTCTGTATGTTGATGCCAGGGATGTTGATGACGAACTTAAAAATGGTAAGTAACACTGAAGAAGTATTGTGGATTAAAATTTTAGACTCAAATATATGTTTAAAATTGAGCTTAAAGTGGTACAGTTTTGTCTGTGATAAGTAAGCATAGCTATGTAGAGGGGGTAGAGCCGGAGATCGGGGAAGAAAATATACTTCACTTGTGCAATAGATAGATACAGTGTACACCTGTAGATAAGCAAACTAGAAGCCTCACTGCATGAACATAATGCTATATAGATCCCTTCTCAAGTTATTAACACACTGTCCTATTTTTACTCAGATACAATGGATAAATGGGATCAGAACAAGCTGGAAGAGGTCATTGAGAAAAAGCATGGTGAAAAAGAAAAATCAATGCCCAAGACAGAAATTGTAAGTAGAACATTCAATCAACTCCTTGGCCATGTTAGTAAATAGCCCTCTGGTCTGCCTCAACTGCTAATTGGGATTCTTAACCATGTTTTGTTCATTTGTATTGTTTCATCATTTGTCTGAAAAGCCCCATTGGGGGTGTGGTAAATTACTTAAGATATTTGTTTATTTTTTTAAAATTCATTTATTTATTTAAGTACAACAAAGTGGCCATATCATGATTTTACAAGGATGTTGAACTTTGTGGAATAAATGTAATAAATGTTCCATTCAAGGTCTTTAATTCGTCTTTGAACTCATAATAAAATACTTCTGAAATCTTTATTTCAGGTTTGTAAATTCTTTTTGGAAGCTGTTGAAAAGGGACTTTATGGCTGGTTCTGGAGTTGCCCTAATGGCCCAAAATGTATCTACAGGCATGCACTTCCACCTGGCTTTGTGTTGAAAAAAAATCAAGAAAAAGAAGTCAAGGATGAAATATCATTTGAAGAATTTATAGAAACGGAGGTATGCTGTGGATAATGCAGTACAGGGCTTGAAAAAATTTGAAATCCAGCTGATCCTTTGGACAAGCAGCTCCCAGATTTTGCTTGCCCTGTACAACATAAATGACTTGCCTCTTCCCTGCCCATTGGGCAAATGAGAATGAAAAGTTAATTGCTCGACAAGAAAATCTACATTAATTCTCCAACACGACTGTTCCAGCACTTTTTTGTGTCCCGCCTGCAATATCAGAATTGTCTGTGTATAGATCACAATACATGTAGCTTAAATTATTGGTCATGGCTTATATCAATTTTTCTACACTTCTCTTGGGCTGTTTTTACTGAGTAATTACTTCAGCATGCAGTTCTTGCTGTTTCCAGACAAATACTTGATGAGGTTTTTGGACATTTTCCACTTTCACTTGTAGCTGTTCTCAGCTCATACTGTTTACCACCATATCCCAAGAATAATTGTTAAAATATAATTTCTTCAATAACACTTTTTAAAAATTTATACATGTAATTCTGGGAAAATTATTTCACAAGTCTTCATGTGTGTACATACAATGTTGTTTAAGTTACATAACAATGTTATTTGAAGAGATTTATGCAAAAAACCCTTACATTTAAGTGACATCTGATAGACTGCAAGATTCTCCTAGCAAATTGCATTCCACTTTTGTCTCTAAAAAAAGAGAATTTGACATGAGATCAAGAGTCACTTGGGCTTTTTTTTCAGCGCACCTCTTCTTTTTATTGTTGGCCATTTTCATTTATGTGGAATTTTTGGTGTTTTCTCTTTCAGAGAGCAAAGCTTGGTGGAAACTTGACAAAGTTAACATTGGAAACATTCTTGGAGTGGAAAAAGAGAAAGGCAAGTTATTAGCATCTAATTAAAATAATATGATCAATCTTTATTACAAGTTAACCCACACTGTATAATTACCTGTATCAGATAACTAGTAGATGCTAATAATCCTGCATAAAGACACTGAAATGGTCTCACTTGTACCTCTCCCCAGCCTTTGGTAAGAAATTCTGGTAGAAACTTGACTGGTTCCAAAAGCTGACTTGTGTAAGACTTGAAGACATGTACTAATTTTGCAAGTGTGTACACACTCATTTCATCTCAACTGGCTCTGCTGACCAGTATAAAATCTTCATTAATTATTAATTTTATGCTTTTCCTCAACAGTTAAAAGAAAAGAAAGAAAAATTTGAAAAAGAACAAGCAAAGAAAAAGGATGAATTCAAGTCTGGAAGAATTGTAGGCAAGGTGAGCAGTACTGTTGGTTGTTGGTGCCAAGCTATTGTGATTTATTTAGACTGTGGGCAGTCTGATGTTTATCTTGAAAAAATATGATGACACAGAGTGAAGGTTTTTCAAGTTTCATTGCACCACGGCACCTTCTCTATGCTTCCCCTTTTCCCTCCATGTTCACGTGAATAAACACTTTTATTTTTTTCTTGGCTTGTGAGCGGGCGGAATTCTCTAAATCCTGCAATCTGATTGGTTCCGGGAGCGGGCGG
>OMLO01001822.1_pt1 | contig 16772 bp, 9 predicted proteins | sample 1674811 | NCBI WGS metagenome assembly OMLO01 (sample SAMN06265003, study PRJEB25207) | coral metagenome | isolation source: Coral host | place: Mexico:La Bocana,Puerto Morelos, Mexico | collected 2008-11-13 | reverse complement strand
TGCATACTCTATTTTTTCCAGTTGCAATCAAATCGAAATCAAAATAAAGATCTCCTTAAGTGCAAATTAAGCTTAGTACTGCTGAATATTATCGGCTTCCGCTACTTTTCCTGGTAATTTATTCCGAAATTTAACAATCCTAATAAAAAATAAATTTTTATGACAATGAATGTCGCGGGTTTGACATAAGGTTTGTACGGATGATTTGCTCTCGTAGACCGAGTTTTGCGAAATCAATAAAGGACTTGACATACCAAGGACACGCACTAAAGGAGAACATTCTTGATGAAAATTCTGTCAAGAATAGCTATAGACAACAAGACGAAATGAGAGGATCTGACTTGAATATGTTGTACTTAAAAATTAAATTCGGGTAAAAATAATTTTAACTTAGCTCTATTTCCTTTGTCTTCTAACTCTAACAGGGGTTTCGAGACAAAGAAATGTAATTTTTATCTGAAATTGAATTTTAACTACAACAAATACCGGTGAGAAAGATTTCAAGTCATTCATCCTAGCTCAAAAGTTGTTTCGTGTGTAGAGCATTCATACCAGTATTGCAAAGAACGCGAGTTTAAATCTCATCCTAGCCTCGGATTTGCTTCACACATTCTCAACTACAAAATCCCTTCTCCCTTTGCGGGTATATTACGAACTCAGAACGTGACAAGCTCCCAGTTGGCCTGATACCTCAGTCGCTAGAGTGCTGCACTAGCATCGCAAAGGTCATGGGTTTGAAACCCGTTCAAGCCTGAAATTGTTTCAGGCTTTGATTTCATAGCTGCTTAGGTTGTGTACATAACTGCGATGATCAATCATGTCTTCATAAAAATCCTTTACATGTTGCTAGGTGTGGGAAAGGAATCTGGAGGAGTACCGTCACAGCTTGCATCACCTGCCCGAGTCCCGAGACGCTGCCAATCCCCTTCTTGAAAGTGCCCAGAAGGGCCGCGAGGAAATCATAGCATCCCTGATGAATATGAACGCCAGATACGAGAAACTCCTGAATGAGGTTCAGATTGTCATGGAAATGCTTGTGGACACGTTAAAGAGACAGGGAAAAGAACATAAAGAGGTTAGATTATTTTAGATTATATCCATTTCACAACCTTGGTAACAGAAAGACAGTACGAAATTTGTGACAAATGGTTCACGAGTCGTCATATAACGAACCAAGCTTTGTAAAATTATAAATTTCCTCTTCACTTGTTTGACCTTCACGTTCTCATTATGTGATGTTCACTTCTCCCATTTACCTCATTTCAACTTGCGTGACATTTAATTCTTCCGGTTGTGACGTTCACCCAACTGCCTTATGACAGTCATTGTTACGTTGCGTGACATTCACACTTCCTTCATGTGATGTTCACCTTTTCATTGTACAGGTCGAAGAAGCTTGTTTACAGTGGTGTTCCTCTATCCAGCACTTGCTTGACTGGTTGTCAGACACCGAGAAAACCCTGGTAGCACAAACAGCCTCTCCCGCAGATGTCAAGCAGCTTGAAGAACAGATTGAAGAGCAGAAGGTAAGAACGAGATAGAACTGAATTTAAGACGGTCATGTCTTGCTAAAGGTTCATTGGTGAACACAGATGCCTATTGTTTTTTTTTTTGAAGGCGTGAGACACTAGCGTCCGGCTGCGATCAATTTGTAAATTTCCTTTTTATTATAGGAAGAAGGTATTAAGATTACAATCTAGGTTCTGATCATATCGGAGTAACACTGAAACTAAATTTCTCTCAAGGTAGACGAAGCACACTGTAAGAAGTATTTTCGTGTGATAATGATGGTGGGTTTAAAAGAGTCAACCATGATCGCGTATAGCGGTGCATCAGTCTGAAAGAATAAGAAATCAGAACAAATTTCGGAAACCTAATATTCTTTTGTGAAGGAATCGATAAGGAAAAAGTATTATAACAAAGGTATTGCTCTGTAGTTGTTATGACAATAGTCACACACAAGGGTCAAACCACAGACTAAAAGTTAATACTGTATTGTAAATCGCAACAGATGAAGTCAGCTCAATGGCTTTCATTTGAATGGTCACACACCACCGACAACAGGTTCAAACCACAGACTGAAAATATAATACAGTATTGTAAATCGCACCAGTTGGAAATCTCACCTCAGTAGCTTTTATTTGTTACTACAATGGTGTCACACACTTGGGTTTCATTCACCACAGTCACAACAAAAGCTTCAATCTAAACAGCACCGCGTGAAAGTGTTCCACGACAATTATTCACCTGAATTGTGCACTGTTGGGTTTCCTGCGCAGACTCAACAAAACCTGTTAGAACCACCTTTCATGTGTAGCATAAAAAACATCACTACGTGAAAGTTCAATCCCTCAGCTTTCACTTGATTGATAACATGTAATTATGGTTTCAAGGCGGGAATTGGTTAAATGTAATTATCACGGATATTACAAACAAGATGGTTGTTTGTCTTCTTCATTCAACTTTCAACAAGTTTTTAAGTTATTTTTCCTCTTCAACTTAGTGGTAGTACTATGCGTAACTTTGCTTCTGCATTCAATCGGCTTTGGTCGACTTCTCAGTTTTGCAATCTCTTTGTATTTTTATCCGTTGCGTTTGGCTCCCCTGAGAATAGCATGCTCAAAAAGCCAAGAGTTTTGGTTTAATCTGCATGTGATCAGCGTACTCTCTTTCCTGGTGATTTTAATAATCCCGTAATTAAACAAATCTTGTGCATTAACTCAAGTCTACCACCACGGACGGCAGAAACAGAGAGCTGTAGATCAAATGCAAATAAGTTTTCGTCAAGAAGCGTTGATCGCCATTGTCACCTGCGATAATAAAGTCATGTCAAGACTCTGTTGTTATCGGAGCTGACGGATGCGTTTGGGACAGGGACGCCTTGGCTGTAACTATTGCGATGTTTTTTGAGCACAGGTTTGTTTTGGAGCTTTCTAGGTTTAGCGTTTAGCGACGCTCTGCAACGTTCCGTATTTTGTACTGTACAGTATAGGCAAAGGGTGGACTCATGGTGCAAATATGGTTTGGTTGAGCAGCGAATTTCAGTGAAATGAAAATCTTAATTTTCATCCTCTCCATCACAAGTGCCGCTTTTGTTTCTTTTACGGTCTTAACTCGACTCGCCGTGAGCGAGTAAATTGGATTAATTAAGTAAGAAGTCGTTTAGCGAACGTTTGTTTATGTTATGGATTTGACAGGAGCCGTTTGAAATTTGTCTAGTGTTGCTTGCATTTCTCTCGAGTTATAACAGGTCCTTGTTGAACTTGTGAAAGACTTCGCTGATTCGGTCAGTTTCCGAGATTATTTCAGCAAATTAATAGCGGCGTTTACACGCTAACTGCCTCTTTCCCGGTACATCAAAACAAATTGTTATATGGTAATGCATGTTAATGAAAGCGTGAAGATGCTTATGACATGCTTGCTGTATTGATTTTGTTTTCGATATATTGAAAGAGGGAATACGTATTGGCCCAGTGTAGGCATGTGTATTCTTGAAATCTGTTCTAACTTCTTCATCTCATTCTTTTATTGAACATGCATACTGATTAGTTACCCCATGAATTGCTTGCATATAAATCTCCAGGGATAATATTGTTGCTATAAAATGGTTATCTTCATAAAGCGTTTTAGATTTAGAAATTTCGGGCGGCATGGTCGAAAATTAAGCCTTCCACGATTGCCCTTCCAGATTGACTAACTGTTGTTGTTGTTGTTTTTTTGTTTAAACTAGAGATTCACCAAGGCTGTCTATGAACGGAAGAAACCAGTTGAAGTTATGCTCTTACAGAGCAAACAGTTCTTAAAAGGCAGCGGTCAGCTTTTGTCCCCTACGAAAAAAGCCGAACTCGACTCGAAGATGAGCATCTTGGAAGCGAGATGGGGACGACTACAAGCCGAACTTGACAATCGGTACATGAGACTCGTTAAAATTCACGAGAAGTTGACGAAGTTTGAGGAACTACTACATCCATTCCTGGTATGTATAATTAATTAAATGTTTCGAGAAAAGCTAGCATATTCAATCAGTTATCGATTGATTGATCGTCTGTGGAGTCGGAGGAGACCGGACGCGGATGATCAGTGACAATCGAAGCAGAGTTTCCCCGCCAATCCGTTCACGTCGGAAAATAAAGTTATTTTCGCAACAAGCTTTACATTTCAAACGGTCAAACGGAACTAGAACAAAAATATGGCTTTGCCTCGCGAACACAAGGGCGAAGGCCTAAAAATTGTCTTTTTCGGTGCTAACGTATGGCCTTGGATTTCGTTCACTTTCAACCAGGAAATGTCTCCTTTAACTTTCACCATAATATCAATTTATCCGGCTGCGTTCTTGTTTATTTTTGTAGTACATTTTCGTATATTTGTGTCTTTGGGAAAAAGCTGGAAATTTCATGAATCAAAGAATCCACTTAACTTTCACTCGTGTTACGCTTCCACCATATTGTTTTTGTTAGTTATGTTTTGAGGGAGGGAAGACACATAATTCTGTCTTTTGACTTGTCGTTAAACGGCCGGCTGATCTGGTTCATAGATTATCAAAAGTTGTAATTCAATTATATTACCGCCGAAAATCGGTCTGAGCTTTCGGAGATCGTTTTACACCGTGCGTCTTAGTTACCTCGCAAGTACTGACTCTCCACATGTCAGTTCAATTCTATTCTGTGTTTGTAGAAATACACTTGCGCCTTTCATAATCGGACCCCTTGGATAACTTAAGTCTATTTTGGGAAGGAACGTACATAAGTTGAGAAGACAAAGAACAGTTGAACCCTAAATTAGTCGACATTAAATTAAATCAGTGTCCGGTAGATTAACACTAAAAAGGCAGTAATAAGCCACCAAAGCAAAAAAAGTGCTTAAGATTGAGATGGATTGCGACCATCGTGAGTATCAGTTTTCCCCAGTTTTAAAAATCACTTTTTCAACTGGATTTATTACCGCCGTTTAATCGACGTTTTTCCCAGTCTTATTCAAATGTCTTTTTGAGGTTTCTGTTTTTCTTTTTCAATTTTTGTTTTGCATATCGCAAAGTTGGGGGAGTTTCTTTAACCGGAAGAGAATTCTGGGTTCGAACACTGATCGGGGTCACATGTTTTATTCATAGACATGATGCTGTGTGTGATAGCCGCCGAGACAGAAAACAGGAGGGGTTCTGTGCTTGATACACCCCCTCCCCAATTTGTTTCGACCAAGTAACGAACGCTTGAAGACGCGTGGCTAATGCATGTTTGATAACACGGGTTGAAATGGAAGTTGCCTTTACTAATGGTGATCCATTTTTAAGGAGCGTTCTTGGTTTTTTTTTAGGCGTGGCTAAAGAAAGCAGAAGATCAAGGAACCGCTATTCTACTTGACGCCAAGGATCTGCAAAGAGCTCAGGACAAACTGATCATTCACAAGGTTAGTGTGTTCTGATGGGCGACTAATTTGAACCGAGCCAGATCTATCCGATTTGTAAGAATAACTAGCACAGTGTGTGGCAAGCAGTGTGACAGAATTCTTCAGTTTACTGCTTGGTAATCCTACAGACGTCAGACAATCGCTGTCTCGGTAAGGAATGGCACTTTCTGTGTGTCGGAACCGTCAGATTTGTATGCGGATCGGGAGATTAACTCAAGACTCTTTGAAAGTATGCCAAAAATGCTAACGTTATTTTCCTGCCAGCCATTTAGGTCTATTAAAGGCTACATATTCTTCTACTTGTTATTGTACTATGTATTTCTACCCCGGAAAGAAACTGTTCAATCGCTTGCATTCTTTGTAATTTGATAGTGACCAGCACAATTTGGTAGAAAAATTGAAGAGATTTTTTCTGAATCACGTTTTACTATTCCATTGCTTGATCGCCTTTTGTTGCGTTTGACATTTCGACAAAGTAAATATTTACCGAAGTAAGCGTTATTTAGACTAGTCGCACGAGAAGGGATTTGTATTCGTAAAGTCCTTTCCTTCTTTTATCCGACCGCTTTAAATCCTCAGTTTCTCTAATGGTTTCCATTCGCTTGCCCTTGGCAGAAATAAGTTTTAACTCTCGCAACACAACTAAGGTTGTAAGTTTTTGTGTTACCTTGTAGCACTTTGTTGACGACGTAAAAGACCACGAGCGAGACTTGAAGGAAGTGAACCAGAGTGGAGAAGACTTTCTACATGAAGCCAAGGTGACTATTTTTGTTGTTATGTTAAAATACCGCTTTCAAGTCCTATCTCTGATTTTAGACCCAGCTTATCAAAACAGCCGCTCAGCGTTGCGTCAAATCAACTTGGAAACGGAAACATTTCAATTTATGCGTTTTGAGATTGCGTTTATTCTTAAGAAGCTTAAAATGATACTCTGAGGCTGTAACTAGCGGGACCGTAAAAGAAAACACGAATATTTGCTGAAGAGCCCACTGCTGTGTTTGCGAGTTTATAGCTGGTTCTGTTGCTTCGCTATCTTGTTAGACTGTCTACAGTCTTTGTTGCGCGAAAACGTTTCAGCCGTCACGATTGATGGTGAAGTCATTGCCATCTTGACACAAAACTACTCTGGGAACAGGGGAAGGGGGACAATGTGATGTCAAAAAAAATTATCTGTCCAAGTTCAACTCGCACCGTGGGAACGAGAATTAAAACCTTAATCAGTAAATTATCAGCATACCAGTACCCTCTATGCATGTTATGAGGGCTTAGAGGAAACCCTGTTGGTGAAAACTTTATCTTGCTTGAAGGTGTTCCACGCAGAACTCGAACGTTCTGTAGCCACGTTAGAATCCGCTGATGTGAAGTCGCCGACTCAAGTTATACCCGACCCGAATGAAAAGTCCTGGGTACTAGAGAACAAGCTTGCAGACATCAACGAACGTTACAGCAGGTAAATAATGTTACAAATATTATTGTTTGAAAAAAATTTATGAAGCCTTTATCCTACAGGCCTGTCAAATGTGCTAAAATACACACTGAATTGTCTGACATCTGTCACGCATTTCACTTATGTTGCATGATCAGTCACGCATTCCATTTGTGCTATATCTACTAACCACTCCCTCTTGTGTTACATCGCCTGCCATACATGCTTATTACTAATTTCTTGTATTGGAGAGTGCTATTTGTTTCCTTGCAGGCTTCTGTTGCTACTCAGTCAACAAGGAACTATCTTGGACCGCTCGTGGCGCCAGTTACGCGAGTACGACAGTCAAGCTTCACAGGTGCTACCTTGGTTGAACAGTGCAGAGGACACACTGGCAAAATACATGGCGCAGCCTCTCAAACCTGATCCAACTGCGATTAAACAGCAAATCAGTGATCTTCAGGTAACGAGCCAGTATAAAGCCGTGTATACGAAACAGTATTTCAACTGAACGCAGCTTAGTAGAGAATCTTAACAGACGGAGGGCTTACCAGTTGACAGTGAAAGGGGTGGCTCAGGAGTTTAGGGCTTGGTCCCGAGTCCTCCGCTTTAACAGTCGAGCAATGCTGTCACTTAAAGAAAACAAGGGAAATGTAACAGAACTAGAAGCGTTCACGTAAGCTGAGCAGATCAAAATATTACCAATAGAGAAAAATCTCTACCCTAGTTACAGTCCTAACTTGTGTTTGTTCTCTTGTTAGACGCTGCAAACAGACGTGAATTCACATCAGGCGGAGATTGTAGCTGTGAGCGTGCTCGGTCACAGCGTCGAAGGATTAATTCGCGTGCCCGAGTTTGAACGAGGAAAGTCGATCAATCAACGATACGATGAGCTCTGTGCGAACATCTCTGTGTACCAGGCCAAGCTCCAATCAGCGCTGACGAACTCGCAGAACTTCAAAGATGGATTAGAAGTTGCCATTAAGGCGCTGACCGACCTCAAGAAACAACTGGATAAATTACCACCCGTTTCACGCAATCTCATTGAACTTAGAAACCAGGCACAACAGTTCAAGGTAATGTGAGGAACATTGCATAACTGGATGACAAGCTTGTTGAACCTGATTTTGTGAACGCAGATCTCTTTACAGTATGGAGGTGAAGGGAAGGATCTATTGAATAATTTGCAATGTTGAAAACTTTATACTTGATAAACCAGCGGGAAACAAGGATGGTTGAAACTCGAATCGGATGAGATGTATTTTGCAATTCCTGTTATAGCAAAAAAGAAATCTATATTCACAGTATGAACCAACCAGGTTCAAGTCTTGATTGAACTTATAATAGGAAACTTGACAAGAGGAGGGTTTTTAAAGAGGTGGCTGCCTCTTTTGCAATCGCTCGAGCGATAGAAAGTGAATCGACTTTTCGGTCGTGAAAGTGTGGGGGTAGCTTTGAGGTGGAGATTCTTGCTTGCGCTCTGTCCTCGTTGGCTGTTCTCTTCTTCTCTGAATCCCCCCAGAAAAGCCTGTGGAGGATGCATTACTTGTAAGTTTCGGTAATGAAAATGACTGTACGTTTTTGTTTTCAGATTATTCAAGTCGAAATTAACCGCCATGGCACGTCAGTGGAAGCTCTGAACGAGATGTTCCACTCACAGAAGAAGAAGCACAAAGAGTCCAAACTAAAACAGCTCAACAAACTGTGGGTTGACGTCATGCAAAGATCCGACAAGCGAAAGGAAGAACTGAAGAGTGTCTTCATTATGATCGCGAAAGATTTCGAACGCTGGGAGCTGGCAATGATCAAGAGACTTGACTCTGGTGAACTGGTCACTAGTGATATACTTGTGTTCGAAGAGAAGCTACAGGTGAGTCAGAGTGGCATTCGGTTTAATTCTTTCATGTTCAAACTGTTTATTCTCCCTTTTTGCGCGTTGGTTAGTTATTAAATGTCTCTCCGTTGGTTGTCGTCTTTCTTTTTGTAACATGCATTGAAGTTGTACTGACATTAGGAAGAGAAATTTGAAAACGTTTCATCTTACGTGCAGTCAGCGGTGTGGAAGGACTCGGCAGTGGTTTAGGAAATGTTTTCTACGCCACAAGCTCACCTTTGCAAATACTTTTTGTCTCATGTCCCCGTGACCAAAGTCACGTGGATATGAGCATAGGGGGTGACCTCGCTGCATCCCTGTGAAAGGATTTTTTTTTGTCCTTCTAAACAAAAAGGGAGGTTAGCTGATTTTATCTTTTTCGAGGACCGTCTTTGACTTATTTGTCGGCACTCGTTAACAGAATGTCGCATAACGCTATATTTCAACAATTCCTACAAACGATTTCAAGTAGTGCTTAACTATTTTTTTTGTCTTTAAGCAATTCCAAGATGAAGTGGAGAAGATGCGTCCAGCTTTCCAGTCGGTGAATCAAGGAGGTCACGAGCTGATAAATCTGGAGAAGAACAAACAGCAGTCCATTATTCTGGAAACGTTAGATCGCGTCAACAAGAACTGGCAGGCTTTGGCCATTAAGCTGCTTAACACCACGGCTAAGTTTGATGAGTTACAGGAGCAGTCAGAGAAGTTTTACTCAGTCTACAAAAGCGTCACTATCTGGTTGGACAACATTGAAGTGAGGCTTGTTTCCATACCCCCTGTGGGTCTCGACCCTGATGTGCTCAGCTCACAGATGAAAGAACAGAAGGTAATGTGGAAGCCGTGTTTGCTAGGCATAGAAAATATGTAAGCGCAAGGCATTTGAAAATCGGAAATTATTGCATAAAGGGGTGCAGATCCTCATTACCTTTATAACTGGGCGCAGCTTGATATTCCATCACCTATGCTCCAGGTATTGAAAGAACTTACCTCTCCCAAATCTCCGTGACTAAGCGTCGTCATTGACAGCAGGATTGGGTGGGTAACCCGTTGTGAGCTATGATTGGATGGTGGGTTGCGCCGAGTGGAAAGCATTCACCACTCACAGCTTGCGCTAGTCACCCACGTGTCTCTGATTGCGAATGTTCAGTCTCCTTTCAGTTCAAGAAACTGGACAAGTATTTAGGAATTTTTTTTTCCTGAAATTTGATTTCCTTGGTTATAATGATGTGTTTTTCTTAATATACTACAGGCATTACAGAACGAAGCCGTGCAGTACAAGGCTCAAATCGATCTCCTTGTGGGCCTGGGAAAGGTCATCATCAGCATCACTGCCCAGCAGCCCAGTGATACACCCCAGTCTCCTCTCGAGGAGGACTTAACATCAGTTCGTACGCGGTACGATGAAGTATGGAAGAGACTGGAAACGCGCAATGTGACGTTGGAGACGACAGTATCACAGATGGAGAAATACAGGAGACTGGTCAGGAATATAACTATTTTCTTGGGACGGACTGAGAAGAGACTGGGAACGCTGGAACCCGTGGGGGGAGACACGGATACAATCAGTCGACAAATATCTGAGCACAAGGTAAGATTCGGGCTCACATTTAAACGTAGCATTGTACGACAATCCCGGCAATATGTTTCTACGCAAACTGAAAAAGAGGCAAACAAACAAACAGACTCACACGGAACACACACAGAAAGACACAAACAGGCGGGCAGGCAGGCAGGCGGACAGACAGACAGACAGAGACAAATATCACGCAAGATTTTTTAAGATAACGCTTCGTTACGATCGTGGTAACACTTGGAAATGTTTTTTTTTATAATGTGAAAGCATAAAGCAAATTCCGAACTCCTTATATTCAGAAGGTTTCGCTCGCCCTGCTTACACCGTGAACAGCACTTAGCAATACCTTTTTTGTTTTTTGTTTTTTGTTTTGGCAAGGAATCCTGCACGTTTAGAGTAGGTTGAATTTGTTTTTTATTTCGTAACAAGACTCTTTTACATGCAAAATCATAGTCGCTTCGTTAGATGATCAGATAAGGAAAAAACCCGACTATAATATGTGTTAACAGAATTGCTGTCGGCGTGTTTTCGTAGACTCTTCAGAAAGAAATTGCCCAGAACAAGGGTGATGTTGAGCTGCTGTTAAAGGCGGGAAATGATTTGTTAGAAGGTCGCGAAGGAGCTGCTGGAAGCGACGAAATCCAGGCGAGTATAACTCCCTTCTGTAGCATTTTAACCTTGACCACTGCTCTTGTGTCCAGCAGGTTGCCGAAATAAATAAGGGTGCTCAAAATACGTATCTTAAGTCATCGCAGAACAACCAGCACAGACTATCTTATGTAAATGCTTTACTGTTAATTTATAATATGCTTAATGCACTACTGGTTAATACATGTCTGAACTGTTTGTGAGTGGTTTATTGTGACGCTAACATGACTTTTGTCCTTGTGTATAGGAGGAGATTGCTAACGTTCGAGGTCGGATGGAGTTCATCGTGGTAGCCTCAAATGAAAGACAAAAGGAACTGGAGAGTACATGGAGCACCGTCAAGAATCTGGACGAGTCGGTCCAGTCTCTCACGATCCACCTCAAACAACGGACTGGAGAAATCGAGTCTCTCTTACAAGAGGAAGATCCCAAGAATCTCAGCGGGCGGGTCAAGGTGAGAGAGGCTTGTTCACATCTTAGTCTTTGGCTTGCTCTCACGTGTAATGTAAAATCAACTAATTAGGAAGTAGTCACATCTGCAGACTTAACGCATTTCGAATGACACCTTCGTCTTCGTCTATTTATCTTCAGGCACACGCGATTTACGATAAATTTTTCCTATCTTTTACTTTCCGTGAGTTAAGTCAGAATTCAACAAATTCCAAAAAAATAATTTTACCTTAACGATGCACTTGTACTGTTTGTCCATTTGCGAAGTCTCGACCTTGCTCTAGTATCTCATTTCAAGTGTTTAGTACGTTAAATCATCGGTGATAGATTTGCTCAAAGTCTTGTTCCCAGAAACATGGAGACACTTTCTTTGTGTTTATGGAAAGGGATGACATTCTGTCCACATTTAGTTTGGTTCGAGAAGGACAACTTGATATCTCTGAAACCTTGAGAACATTTAAATGTACAAGCATTACACCATGGTTGCTATTTTACCGTAATTAAAACCTTTCGAAAATGTTCAGCGGGTTAAAGGGAAAAAGGGCCATTTCTGATCACAAATTAGAATAGAATTTTTCAAGTTTCCCGTTTCAAACCGTCTCAATCTCAGTCCCAAAAGTCCTTCCTCCTTTTCGTTTTCCCTGTTCACATTTTTCCCATTAAATTTGAACTTTCCTTCGACTTAAACGCCAATTTTGAAGTCACAGAAATCAGTCGATATTTCGTGACAATTGTGCTTGTCTTTCTTAAGGCTTTAGATCTCGAGGTGTCCAGACTTAACTACCAGCTTGCGAACACGAATGAGACTGGAAAGGAGGTGGTTCGACATCTACAGGATACAGATCAAGACCCAAGTGTTGTTATAGACAAGGTGGACGGAGTCAACACCCAGTGGGAGCAACTGCAAACGAAGTTTCTGGAGCTAAGAAATCGCGTTGGAGACAAGGTGAGTCCAGAAAGATTGTACGCATGCTCTCACGTTATACGTCTTCACGTTTCGCGATTCACATTTCATGCATCACGTTTAACGCATCACCCTTCACTTTACACACTCCACTCCTTCACGTTTCATCGTGTGACCATTTGAGAGAAGCAGTTAGGTAGCCTGCATGCCAAGTGGTGTGCAGTAGACACAACGTGACAGTCACACTGTTTGTGGAGCCTGGTGACGGAAAACTACAGGTTGAGGTAAATATTTTTTTATTGTATAGTATGGTACAATGCTACCTAACATCATGAAGTTTCATTTGGTGAGCTGAGTTTCGCTCTCAAATTCTTGGTGAAAATAGTGAACATTCGAATCTTGAAGAATCATCAGCGAGATTGCTATGTTACCCAAGCGGTCAGTGTAAAATACAGACGGCACACATGTATTATCGCTAACTTTAACCCTGGCCAACAACTAACCTTAACCATGTAAATTAACTCTGACTAACAATATGTCTAAAAATTAACAGGTAGGCCAGACGTGACTCTAAAAACTAATTCGATCTGTAGTCTGCTTTCACAGCGACCGGTTTCGCTTGTTGGACAGCTTTCCTTTTTGATTGAAGGTCTGGCATTCTTTTTGTTATACAAATCCTCGTTAAAAGAGCCTCCAGGGAAATAGTCTTTGTTTTCTTTCTGTGGCGTTGAATTAAAGAATACGGTTTTATAATTTTAGAGTGGGGCGGTTTCTCTTTTGTAGTTGCTTTTTTTTTGGAAGAAGAATACAATCTCAAGACAACGATAAATTTTAGAGAATTTGCTTGTTAATTTGCTTCATCCGCACGTTTATATCAGACGGGTTTTTCTATGACGTGTTCACCGTGGCAACTCGGCTTTCAGTCTTGAATTCATTTGTTTTTCCATGTTATTTTAAGGCACTCTAAATTTCTGGTTACTGCGTTGGACCATCTCGAAAACATTGATATTTTCGTCCCATCGAAGGTGGCAGTTCATAAACAGTCTAGTATATCACGATACGACAATTCTTCGTGAACAGTTCGGAACAATTTAGCGGCTCTCTTTCGATGCTAATCACCTGCTTTCTCAAGCGTGAATGATCATTTGGCGACGGCGTGCGGACAGAACGTCCAAATGAATCCGTTATCCTCCGCTGTTTCTCGAGTTTTTGGCTTCTTTAGGAAGCAGAGAAAAGATGTAAGTTGAACTATTAACTTATTCTCTTGTTAAGACGATGAAAGAGCAACGTATTTGTCCTAACTTTGAAATTCGTTGGTCTCATATCGTGTTAATGTTCCACCAATCTTATCTGTGCTGCTTGATTTATTATAACTCGCATAGTGTTTGCCAGCTTAGCGTTTGGAAGCTTCAATTTATTCTATTAAACAGAATGGGAAGATGTATTTTAACAACGTGGGAAGGGTCCTTCGAGTGAAACCATAACAATAAACGCATGAGTTGTTTTCTGCTGGTGTAAATGCAAATGTAGTCGTAAGGGACTAAGACTGTACTTTATGAGAGTCCTGTGACGAACGATAATTTAAAATGTGTGTATCAGTTCAACGAGACGGTAGTTCTTACACAGTGTGCTCCAAATTTCTTCTAGTTCAGAGCGATGCTATATCTCGCTCGCGATATGGCTCAAGGAAATTTGAAAGCCAAACGCAAATTGAATATTTGATTGACGCACAGCCCGCCACAATGTAAAGTGGCGACGACAAAACCAAATTACTCGACGACCCTCGTGATGTCCAGTTGATCGTATAAAAAAATTTCAACATTCTTTCAAATATTTCTTTTGATTACTTATTCATAAATCTTTGATATAAAATTCAACATATTTTCTGAAAACCTGTTTCGAAATTTTAGCTAAAAACGTGGAAATCCCAAATAAAGCGCTGGTGGTTATGTTTGCTGTTTATTGACGATTGTTTTTCTTCGGGTCCTTCTTTGGTTCTTAGTAATCTAGGACGATATCAGCCCCGTCAGTATTGCTTGTGAAAAAAAACGGCCTTGTAGACTCGTAAATTTAAAATGACAGATAAATTTAACTCGGGAAACGATATAACCATGTTACCTAGGATAGTTTTTAGAACTTTCTTGGATCTTTACCTGCACTCCGTTTTTTTTTTATTGAAACCCATTCGTTGTTTTTGGAAATGTTCGTATAATATCATTCCAGATGATTCATTTGCTCTCTAAGGAATTATCGCCATGCTTGTGAATGTTAATTGTGCCCTGCCTATCTGGCTTTCTAAAACATTCCTTACGTTATTTTAACAACTGTTTAACAAAACCTTCAATGTTGGGAACGTATGCTCACTAGCAAATCGCCGCAGCGTTTGCTCTTTTGTTTATTATTATTATAGAAAGTCATCTATATGTAAATTTAATTAATAGCTCTAGACGAAGCTGATCAAATATTTCGTCCCCTCACCAACCGAGAAACCAAGCAGGAATGTAGAACTTGAGTGTGACGAGGTGCTGTCAGCTGTCAGTGAATTGTGTGACTTGTCAAGCGCTGTTGAGAGCTTTTCTAAATTTAATGACATGCATGATATTTCCTTGTATCTTTAGGACGATGAGCCCCAGGAAGACAGCGATTCTACCGTACCATTTAAGGTCACAACAGTTAAAAAGAGTCAGATCGAAGGATTTGAACTTCCCAAATCAGTTAAATCGGAGACACAACTTTTACAAACTCCTGAAAGGTCAAGATTCAAAGGAGAACTATCTGCTAGACCATTCGAATTAGGAACGTCCGCTTTCAAAACCGTTGATGGTGATAAGGCCATTGAGGACAAGTCTCCTTTTGGAGTTACAACCGTTAAAAAGGGCACTATAGAAAGTTTTGAAATTCCAGTCTCCCACGAACTCGAACCAGAGACTAAACAAGCCGAGAAACGTTCTGTAGTAAGTAAATCAGTATTTGAGTGGGGAAGACCACTTCTTGGAGGGTCATCTGATGAAGAAGATTATGGCGAAGAAGGTCAAGACGAGACTGTGGAGGACAGTAGGAGACAACTTCTCATGTTGGAATCGGCGGCACCTGTTTTATTGGAGAAAGACCCAAGTGAGGTGAGTATTGCTTTGCAGCGTTCGGTAAAAAAGATAGTGAAGCCCGAAGAAGTAATCGAGGAATACGTTGACGAAGAAGGTCGACAGGTGAAGAGAATTTCTAAAGTAACGACCACCAAGACAATAACGAGGTCAGAGCGTCGTTTACCCGTCCAAGAGATGGATGTTGATGTCCCTTCAGAGCCAGGAGAAGACGTAGAGGAGTACACAGACGAAAATGGTCAGCGAGTAAGAAGAGTTGTACGGACTTCTTTTACCACTATTCCTAAGACGGTGCTACGAGATGGGGCGGTGAAAGTTGTTCTAAAACCAGGCGATCCTGGTCAACGTGAGCTTGGAGAAGGACCCGAGGCAACTGAAAGAATTCACACATTTACCTCAGACGACGGCCATCGCACACAAAAGCTCACTAAAACCACATTGACGACTCGGTTGAAAAAAAATGTACAGCCTGTGACTGTCCAGCTGCCGTCACCAGCATCATTGCCTATACATGAGGATGACCAGCCATCCATGGATCAAAACGAAAATGCCAATCTTGCAAGAGTAGAAAGAAATGTTTCTTACCCAGAATGGCTTGAAACCGTCAAAGAGAAACCTTCAACACCAAAGGAGATTTCTCTCTCCTCAATACAGGTAGAACCACTTCAACCCATGTTACCGACAGTACATGTCCCTGAGAGACCGTACATTAGTGAAGAACTGTCAGCAACCGTTCTTGAAAGGCACCGGCCTATAATATCCCTTAGGGATCTTGAAGATGACAAAGAAAGCTCAGAAATTCTCGATCGTAAACCAGTGGACTCTCCCGAGGGTCTGTCCGGGGTATCAGAGGTACCAAGAAAACTGGTGCACAAGGAACCATCACCTTCGCCTCCCACAGAGCGAGCTGCGGACCCTCGCATGGAAATAGACGATGAACAGGAAGAAGGTGAACCATCAGAGGATGGTGAATCTGACAAGTTTGATGAAGAGATTGTGGTACTTGAAGTTAAAAGGCGCCCACGGGTTCCCAAATGGTTTGTCGTTGTGCCTGACGAACCTGAAGGAGCTCTCAAGGTGGATGGTTTAGATTATCCCCAAAGAATTATCAGCTCTGTCACTCAGGTTAAAGAAGGGTCCGAAATAAATGAAGATGTGTCTTGTATCAATATCGAAAGAAAAGTGACAATCCCTGTTCTAAACTCGTCCTTTGACGACGAGACACCAATGGAGGTTGATGAAGTGAAGGACGATCCACATCAATCTGGTAGGAAAGAAGCTCAACAAATTGAGCCAGTGGAGGTAACATTCCCTGTAGCACATTCGCAAGATGACTCACCAGACGTTGTTGGGGAATATGTTGACGAGAATGGTATTCGGGTGAGACGAATTGT
>OMLO01001821.1_pt1 | contig 16773 bp, 21 predicted proteins | sample 1674811 | NCBI WGS metagenome assembly OMLO01 (sample SAMN06265003, study PRJEB25207) | coral metagenome | isolation source: Coral host | place: Mexico:La Bocana,Puerto Morelos, Mexico | collected 2008-11-13 | reverse complement strand
TGGGATTCTCATAGTGCTGGTTTCTTTTCGTCGATGAGGATGTTTGCATGGTACTTCCAAGGTTCCTTACTTGAAAGGCGCCCATTGGTTAAACAAATCCACAACATAAAAGAATTTCAAAGGTAAACACAAAACTATTTTGGTGCGCAGACTAGATTCTATGGGGAGGGAAAGTGTTCTCCAAAGGTCCCTTTCACAATTTCCTGGAAACTTACCATAGCACCCAATCTTGGCGATGGCACGGGTAACCTTTGAACAATGACCTTCTGATTCAAGTACCATTGCCTGAGCTGCTTCCTGCAGTTCATGACATGTAGTTGCCCCACGGCCTAATGAGGCCAAAAGGTTGTCCGCAAAGGGCATCTCGGAAGCATCAAGCACACCTGCGTAAGGGGTGAATGGAATGAAGATTCAACTTATCACACATCAGATTTGCTTTAACAGTTGAGTGAACAGGTTGTTTAATGAATCATAAGCGGTTTCAGTTGTCATGCTTTTCAATCCAGTTAATGCACATACGGTACTTTTTTCCACATCATCTACGGTTGAGATCATCAAACACCAGTAGCCAAAGAGGTTTTGTCCTAGCTCTTTGCCACATGTGTTGATCAAACATGTCATCGCATGATTCCATCAAAACGTAAGGCAATATACACATTGCCAAGATAGCCCGTGCCCCGAGGAAGGCAGCCCATTTGACTAAGAGTTTAAACATTAAACAAGAGAGACTAATAACATGACAGAAGAAATATGCTATCAGTACATGATATATAAGTTCATTACCTGAAGACTGCCAGCCCCGAGGGTCTGTTCAAAATTTTTGAACTCAAGCTGATCCACCAAGATCAGGCCCTTGGGCAGCATCTTCAATTGCCTTGGGTTTCTTGACCTTTGGCTTTGCGCAGTGTTTCTTGACATGCCCCGCCGCATTTTTGTAATCTTTGATTACTTCTACCAGTTGCTGAGTGCAAATAGATATGACATCATCTTCTTTGCCCTCAGCAAGTGCGCTTTCCAAGGCTTCGCGCTTGGACTCAAGGTTAGCCAAGTGGGAGCCAGTGTCTTGGACAATAGCTTCGACCATGTTTGATGGCCTAAGATATTTGGTTTGTTTTGGTCATATATATATATAAATGAGAAAATGTGTGGTGGATTGAGCCAGATTTTGGTAAACTAAGCTTCTTACAACCCAGCAGCCTGCATCTTTGATCGCCGTGACTTGCATTCAAGAATTGCTTCACCAGACGTTTTCATCGCCTTAGGCCGATTCAAATCATCAATATAAGTCAAAGGGGTCAATCTACTCAAAATAAAAAAATATCAGCAGAACCAAAGTTGAAATCAAAGCCCAAACACCTGAGTAGCTTCCTGAACAGCTGACTTGGCTTTGGGAACCCCATTTGCTTTCGCTTTTGCCTTTGCTTTCCCCTTTGCTTTTGCCTTTGGGGTCACAATCACCATATCCCCAGAAGTAGCAGCAGTTACCAAATGTCCCGATGGAACTGGCGCAGCAAAGGGCTTTGACCTAGGGATAAGACACGTAGATACAGATTTGGTATCATAACAGACTAATCAAGTTCAAGTTTTTGTTTGGTTTGTTTGTAGTATACCTCACAAGCCTATAGTCTCCAGCCAACTGATCTCAGGCTATGACATTAGACTCTTGGCCGTGGATCCATCAATTGCGCCCGAACATGTGGTACCAACTTCATTCACCCGGGAATTGCGATCAGATTCCGTTGTTGAGGACCAACACCAGTATACTCGAAGCTCCTGCGTAAGTTGCTATATATAGAATATGTTTTTCGTACAAAATATATGATGTACGGAAAACCAACTTGTGTCATCAGTCCTCCGAACCAGGAAAATCAGGATTGGATTCGTATTGTCCGGAGGCAGTCTTACGACTGATCAAGTCTTTCACCACCTGGGGATCCTTATACTTGTCTTCAAGGTCCTAAGCAAAAAATCATATATGGAAGAAATTGTGAAATTCCAAAAATGGACAAATATCATCAGAAGGTAAGCTGCCATCAAGTAACAACCTTGGACATAAGGGACCAACTTCCAAGCCGGGAGTGTTCACGAACCGTTTTGTTTGATGTAACAAGATCACACTTCATCCAATCTTCACCGGATTCTACGAACATGTTGAAGAGGTTGTCCCAAGCTGCCCTGTCTCGTCCTCCACCTAGGACACTAATAGGTCATCCAGAAAGGATGTAATTGGGTCAGAATCTTGTTATATATTCAGAATATCTTTTTGAAACTTAGGACTGCACCTTCCTGAAGTTCTTTCAATTTCTCCTTGATAATAGCAGGACACTTGGCACCTTGGTGATAAACATAATTTGAAATAGGATTAGTCTTTCAAAAATCACCAATCAGCGTTAACCATATATGTAAATCAAGATGCTTCTGACAGACCTATGGAACCTGGCTTTCTTTGCCCGCACAATCTTCAATTGAACTGGTGATGATGTCGATGGAGCTGTGGGTGCAGCTGAACCCCCAGTAGTAGGTGTCACCTTGGGCCCATGTAAAGACAACATACTAGTTACTGGGGAAGAAAAAACTATTAACAAAAAATATATTTCACACACCATGTTGTTAACTAAGGATATGACTACTTCTGGTGCTGGCTCTGTTGGAGTATCACGTGGTTTTTCAACATGTACCGCGGCTGCACGTTGCCCCCCCAAATCCACAGTGTTGGCACGTGTCAAAACAGCTTTCACTGCACTGATGGGGCTGGGAGCAGGTGGTGGGGTCAATGGCCTACTTCTGGGTGGTTCAGGTAGACAATTTTTTTCGGCTTGCAACCAAATCTCAAACGCAGTGATTTCCTCCACAGGCTCATCATTCCCAAACCTATAGGTTCCCAAGTGGCTTAAGCATTGTGATTGCATATAGGACTCAAAAGCTTTCAAACTGGGATGGTCCATGTATGTCGCCATTTTGGTTGAAAGTTCGTCATCATCCATTTTTGAAACCCGAGTATGGACGGGATTATGAAATTCATGTTGACAAAGCCTGTTAAATTCATTCGCCAGCCGTGCATCAAAGAGTGGTCGAATGTAAACATCTTTGGTTTCCACCCTGGCGGGGGGACTTTCCATTTTTGAATCATCCTCAACGGCTGGAACCACAGCTTCAACATGAACCGGGGTTTCACCCTCAATGGTTGGAGACACAACTTCAACTGATTCAACCTGTGCGGGTGGCGCTTCTGCGGGGGCTGGTGGGTCTGCTGGATGTGTTGCTGCTGCTGGAGCTGGTGGATCTAAAGGCGTACTCCCACTACGTGCAATATGTGGTCGCTTGTACTTAGCCCAAAACTCTGCCAATGCCCGAGAGGGGGTTGCCACGGGAACTTGTCCATCCAAGTTGGGAGTCTCCTGCAACATTGTTGAAATCGTTAATCAAACTTATCATGAAGAGTCTAGTTCAACATCTTTAAAAGATGTACATTTACAACAACACAAAAAATATGTGGCCTTAGCCAAGGCGTTGTTTGGTGGACCTTCACTGGAATTGGCATTCCGAGGAAGCTCTGCGAGGCCAGGATCAGGCTTAGCTGCCTCTATTGCCTGGGTGTGTGTTGGTAAATGAAAAATATATAAGATGGCGAAACAACAAATTAATTCATACACTGAGTACTAGTAGCCCTAATCTTCATCAACTAAGGCAACAACTGCCATTTCCTCCATCACACCAGGTGAAAAGGTAAGTGTTGTTTTTTGAGAGATTGCGGCAGGCTCTTCTTCCATGGGAGAGGGGTCAGGTAAGGTATCAGGCAAAGCGTCATCTTCCCCTGACATCCAGGGATCCACATATTAAGTTTTTTTTGTTGGTGGCGATCTACATAAAACCAAACACCCCAGCCTGCTGCTGCAGCATCCAAACTTTCGATCAAACTACGGGAAGTTGGGTCTGGTACCTTTTCCTTTGACTCAACACTTGAAGACAACGTTGACGATGTGTTGCACTTTTGGAGCTTTGGGTCAGGGGTCACCTTCTCCTTGGAGCTATTGTCCTATCATGGGAGTTCAGAAATAAACATCCTATCGACTCAATAGAAAACAACATTCCAAGAATCATAATCTATATTTGATCTACCTCCATCCCCACAAACACCCCAAGATCCTTGGCAACCTTCTCTTTCTTCCGTTTTGTATCTGCCGGAACGACAGGCATCGAAGCAGCCTTTGCTCGTCGCATAGCAGCTGCATTGAGTGCAGCCTGCACCTTTTGAGCCTGGCAGTTGATATGAGGATTACTGTTTATCAGAAAACTTGATAAAATTGTTCCCCTAATTCAGATAATGTGCCTCTTCATGATCACCATCAGGTCCCCCTTTAGTAGAGGATGCCATCCCACACTGACACACGTGGTCAGAACTAGTCTTGGTTTGGATCAAAAACGCTGCTACCAGGCAAAACAATTTATCTCAGAAAACCATGATATTTTTCGTCACGGTTTCGTCACGCTTTCGTCACGGTGGTTCGATAGATTCGATAACCCTTTTCCTTTTAGATGCACATTGGGAGCCATTTTTGAGTTATGTTTTCGTCACGGTTTCGTCACGCTTTCGTCACGCTACCCATGAAGTGGCAGGCAGTCATCTAGCGTCATCACATGGACCATGCAATTGGGGTGACAGGTTGACAGACTGCTTAAAAAGCCCAATTCTACCCAATTCACTAAGAAGTATATATAGTTTCAGGCAGAACAAATATATACAAATATCTAGATTAAACATATATATAATCAAATATAGTATTCTTTATAACAAACACCTGCCACCCCACCAGTATTTCCTCCATGGATGATAGTTGCTAGAAAAATCGAATTTATTGATGAAGCTTATGTGGGCAAACCACACAACCATCGAAACCTATCGAGGTAGTCCTCTCATCTAATTAAAATAATTTTGGGTTTTAAAGTGGTATCCCTGGTTGAGGATCAAAAAACCCTTTCCTTTGGGCATCCAGCAGGGTATCCCTCAGAGGCCCCAGGTTGGCATGATGCCAGTCAAACGGAGCCCTTTGCAACCGCTCAGGTAGTGGCACATCTATATGGGCCTGTTCTGCCTGATGCATGTGAGTGGGAGGCAAGTGGTATGTAAAAAATAGATCTATATTTTATATATAGAAACAGAACCTTTTGTGTCTATATATCTAGGTTTTATCAAGATTTATGTTATATATATACAACTATATTATACTTATATTCATAATTAATGAACCTTCATCACATGCAAGCTGCGCTGGAAGGCACTAAAGAAAAGGTCACCATAGCTGGATGTGGAAACCACAAAGACATGTAGAATTGAACCTTTGAATATTTTGAATGGATCCCTCCAATCCGCCTTGAAATAGTGAACATTATCAAGGTGGTTGCCCCCATCCTTTAAAATTAGGGTGGTTGACCCTCACTTCAAGATCCTTGTGGTTTAGCTTTTACAGTAATCTAAGAAAAAAAGAATTGAATTGAACCTGTCACTCCAAACATTTGGGAGGTGGGAATTGTCTTCCATACTGGCGTGATGAGCTCCACTATGTGTTCTAAAGGCATGACCATATTAAATATCCAAAACATCCATGCATGCAGTATTTGCCCACAACTATCAAACAATATAGGTAAATATCTACCATGGGTATATAAGAAGTCAAAAAATATTGCATTCCGTGAACTATCACCCACATGAATCCCAAGCGCTTGATCACCAACACCATCCCACCTGATGATGCTCCAACACCCATGCTGCAAAGGAAGTGGTATATGCTGCACTGCACTTCAATTTCGGCCCTCCAGACCTGCAGCAGCCAGGCAGCAGCGTGTGACATATATCCCCCCAAAGGTCCGTGAAATCTAGAACTTAATACTAAATAATCTAGCAACTGAGTCATGGACACCCATGCTCGGTGGGTTGTCTTCGAAATAGTTTTCTTGACCATGCCAGTATCACCCCTCTCTTGGATGATCTTTTTCTTTTCAGGATCCACCTTTTGATTCAGCAAAGATATCCATGACCTTGATCATCAGTACCAGGCTGGATTAAAACTAGATTATTGTGGAAGAGTCAAACTCATCAAAGCCATTTATGTACCAGCTTAGGATGCGTCGGAGTACCAACCAAGTATGAAGGTTTGAGGCTGAAGTGGTCAAAGTTGCGCATCCAGCTGAATACGGGGCAACAAATCTCCAAATACGAAAAGAACAAGACTTCATTCAGTGGCCTATCTTATACAAGAACCTGAAATGTGTCAAACCCAAATTGAATATGTTCATCCAGGGTTCAATCGCTGGAATATCGCTGCAAAATGGTTCCACACGAATTGCATATACGGATAAAAGATCAATCGACTTGAAGACGGTTGCTCGACCTGAGATGATTACAGTTTTATATTTTCAGACACCACAGCGGCCACTACTATATAATATATTATATTAGTATCACATAAAGAGTGCATAGATGAAGAAAAACCACTATAATCTCAGCGTGAGGCACCACGTGATGCGCTTTCAGGATATAAGCTACAAGACACAACAGTGCAAAGCGAGCAGTGATCCTGTTGCCCCGCAATACGAAGTCTTCCCCTCGGAGCGATGGGAATATGTTTTTTACATGTCCTTTGTCTAACAACACTGCTGCTGTAAGATCCTAGAATTTTCACTATTCTGAAATTCAAGGTCCAGCATCGTTCATCACCCAGAATGCTGTGGTAGCGATAGTGGCCACTGGACGATATCCATACCCAACTTAGTTGTGACAAGTATAGTCGTGGAATTGTGAAATTTAGAAAAACAGTACAAAATACAAAAAGGGATGCGATGTACTGTATATATTTTTTCACTTGAGTCAAGAGACCTGGAGCATGGCACTCCAGCAAAGAGCAAGGATCCCGGTGAAAGTCGTAATGTATCTCTCAAAGCAAACATGAACCCCCGACACCCCAGTATGTCATTGGCCTCACCACGTCCCTCGATGTCATACCATTGCCTGGGCTCTGACCGGCTGTGGCACAGGAAACTGGAGGATGGATTTGAGTCATATCACTTGGCTTCGTACGACTTCAAATGGGCAGCCCCTTGGCACAACCGAGTTTTACTGCATGGGAATAGGTTATCCCAAATATAGTTGTATTAAGGTTCGGGAAATACAGCGCTGAGAAAAAGGCGAAATGTATCAGTGAGCACAGCCTCACCACTAAACAATTCCAAGAGGTCCAGGTCCTTAGTTTAACTATATAAGAATTTCAAACCTGATGTACAGCTACCACTACAACCAATCCCTGGGCCACCAACCCTTTGCCAATCCATACCATGCCGTTCACCAGTCTGTGCTATAAAATCGCATAGGTGGATCCTAGGCCAAGTGGCTCTGTGATTGTCCGGTCATCCTAGCACCCTGCAACATTTTAGGGGGTTCATGAAAAATCCCAAAACTTGAACTTCAAACCTGACATCTAGTCACGTATTACTTGTAAGAAGTATTTTAGAATAGTGCAGCTTTGAATCAACAAAGTGGGCGCTCCCAGGAACAAGAGAAGTTGGCATTCCCGAGCACTCAAACGAATGCCTCGCCCCTTTGGTGGCATGTTGAATAAAGAAACAGGACTATCTTGGGGAACAAGCACCTGCAGTAATCACCATGGTATGATGCTCGGCATGCAAACACTTAATATTAACTCCTCCTGATTTACCTTTTGTTTGCACTATAGCTTCACGATGTTTTTCCCATTTTCCCATTTGTGCGATCGAAAGCATCATCGCAACACACGGAGCATACCAGCTTTTGATATGCCAACATCCATGTGGACCCAAGGAAACCGATAGTGTGGTCACACTACCAAATATAGATCTTCCATGTCGCAGCCTTCCCAAAATTGTAAAACATGAAGAAATTGAGTTGCATTATGTTTTGATGCATACAAAGATATTGATAAACTTTATATGACAAATCATTAAGTGCTAAACAGAAAACTGACTTGTTGATATACCACTAAGGCTGCAGGCATGATCCTAGTCCCAGCCAGCAACTTTCTTAGCAAGGGACCAAGATGTTTTCCATCCACCCCGCTTCTTAACACTGATTGTCACACCTTTCTTTCCATTAGCCTTCACCCCTTCAACCTCCACCTGCTGCTCGTTGACGTACAGCTGGTCTGAGAACCACCTGGGTAAACCATAAACTTATCTTGGGACTAAGTATGCGTATATGATTCTATTCGGAAGCAGAGGCTATTCCCAATGAATCAAACAAACATATATATATATATTTTGTATAATGACAGATATATCGCATTAAATCTTTAAGTATACATCTTCCCTGTAGCTTTTCAAAGTACTTTGATTCATTGGGATCAGAACTTGAACGAACAAGATATGCAAACATCTTGGCCCCCTGACAAAACCTGGATACCACTGCCAGTTCCATTTGGATAAAGGGTGTATGACTTTGATTTTGGTTCAAATCCTTCAGGAATGATTACTTCACCCGCACGAAGTAATGGCTCCTGACGTTGGTCCACCCACACCAAAGTGAAATAACATTTAGGGATAAGTACTTTGGTGGTAAACAAAAAGACTTGTGGTGTACTGAACTTAAAGGAAACCTGAGTTGCTTGATTGAAAATCGGTTTCCAACAAGAGAATTTATAGATGAAAAACCCCCAAAGCTTTTGAAGACGATTTGCATCTGAAAGAATCTGTCCTTCTCCTCCCAAGCATTCATCAAAATCGATGGATCTGTAGGAACTCGAGTCTTCTTTGATGGATTGGCAGCACTAGGTGGCTCATCATTCGGGGTCTCATCTTTCGGCGTTTCATCTTTCGGGGTTTGATCTTTCGGGGTTTGATCTGCATCTTTTGGTGTCTCATCTTTTGCGTTTTCCCCAGTAGCCACAACAGCGGCCTTTCCCTTTGCCTTTGCCTTGGGAGCTTTGCCGCCCCGAGGTTTTTTTGCAACTTCTACGTCTTCTTTTTTTTCGTTTGGTCGCTTGGCACCCCGAACCGCATTCAGCACCTGCGATGGAGAAGTGTGGGAAGTGATCAGTTACTGCCAACATTAGGGGTTGGAAATATCTGTAAAGAAAAATGTTCAACATGTTAGTGTTCAAACTCGAAGTGATACAATAACAGCTTTGATACTGGAGTCAAAGCAACATTTGGTGCATCCTAAGTGGTTCAGAATTTGTTCTATCAACAATATGATCCAACCTTGTTTTGTGCTTTGACAAGATCACCACCACTTTCGTTATGCTTCTCCAACATCTGGGAAGACAGGGCTTTTGCTTGTTCTTCAAGAGATGCATCCATCTTGATGCCGTGTGGAAGAAGCGGTTGTTTTTCCTGGAGCCGTAGCTGAAACGAGTTAATAGGGGAACTTTTAAACATACAAGGTTGGTTTTGACAGTATGTAATTTCTGCAAAATGTTTTTGAACATGATCAACCCCAAGCGGACAGTACAAGAGTACATATTAGGAAGCATGCAAGTATTGCAATTTACTGCAAACCCATATGAAAAAAACAAATCTCCTTTTGGGCTTGGCGATTTGCAGACCCCGTGGTTTGATGCAATGGCTGCTCAGCCTGCGGAATCAAATATTGGGGGCTGGTCTGGCAAAGAAGTACACATCAATGTTCTTTAGTCAGCCAATTTGGAAGCATAAAATGATTAATTGGGGAATACTCAAATGTGGCACTCTTGCATGGATCATAAAATTGCTGAATGGTAACTGGTTATTGTTTTGCTTCAGTAGTGGGACAACCACATGTTTCTTTGCCCAATCCCCAATCCCATTCCAGGTATGGCACCTTCGAAGTAAGATCAACCACTGCCTGCGGCAGAATGTTAAATTCCACCAGTCCCAGGAATACAGATTGAGGACCCATCTAAATCTATATTTAATGTTTTCTGAATCCAGCTAGATGAATATAAATATATATATATATGCTCAGAGAAGATCTATCTCTTTCCCTTACACCCAGAGTTCTAAAGTAAGCTGGCCTCTTTACATACACCTCCACATGTATAAAAGAAAAAGGTTGGTGAATAAAGTGAATGGTCCAGATGTGATCCTGCCTTGGGTGTGGTTTCTGATCCAGAGGTGGTCGATGATGACATGCAATCCTTACTGTCCTGCATTTTCACATGTTGGATATGATGGGATATGGGGAGTTGATGTTTGAAAAAAAATCAACCAATCAGTCTGCAGGCCTCACGATCAATCCTCTGCAAGTGTTTCCGTACTAGCTCTTCTGGGGGCGATGTAACTTCTCCAGGAGGTGCAACTGGCAAACACACCAAAAGGATTTTGACATATTTTAAATATGTAGCGAACTTTTAGATTTACACTTTACACGTGGAAACATGCCTGCCGCTAGAGCGTCATGAACACATTGCTTGATCATCCTGACTTGGTGGCTCCTGAAGTTGCGTTGCAGGGGAAATGATTGACCATAACCAAAAAATCCAAAATTGCACCATCAGACCTTTGACTAATAACATATCGCTATCAAATCACCATCCTTTAAGGTCTGTTGGTTTATTGGTGGGGGGGATTATGTAAACATAGCCCCAATTCTCAATCTTCCTTGAAGATGGACTGCGACCAGCCAGAGTGACACCATGCATTCCCAAAGTTCGGCCAATGCCACCAGTGTAAGCTGCCCAGTCCTGGACGCTCCAGACATTAGTTATCGCATGATAAATGTACTTTAAGTAAATAAGTCTACGGTCCTTGATTTGTTTCTTCGTGGCCTCTGCTGGAAAGATCCCATAAAGACGTGCCATTTTGTAGAAGATGGCCTGAACTAGAAACAAATTGAATATTGTGATCACTTGAATTTGAAATATAGTACCTGGCCTTGAAATGGCGGTGCGCTGGCCATGGTTCGCAGCCAGCCAATGTTGCACACAACTCCATAACCCAAGAGCAATTTTGTTCCAAGGCTAGAACACAATCAGGACCAGAGCAGTCCTTGAGGTCAAAGAAATTTTTTCTCTCGTCCTTCCGCACCTTATCCAGATCCATTAGCATGACGTAGGTGTTCACCATGTCCTGCATATAGAGCTGTATAATATATGGGGATGATTAACTTTCTAGGTCACACTTACTGCATATATCAGGTTCTGTCCTCTAACATCCCGATGTATTGTTCTGGAGAAAGTTCCTGGGGTAAACATACATGCATGAGGGCAACTTTAATAGTGCGCCGTTTTTGGGAGTTAAGATTCTGGCTGACATCTTCGCGCCAGGAGAACCCAAAACCGTTTGGCGAATTGCGGAGCTTGAAAAAAAAGCACTCGGAAGAAAAAATGATGAAGTTGCAAAAACGGTCCCAAAATAATTCTTTAAGGCGCCTTAATCTCTAATCTCTGATCGGGTTTTGTGGTGCACGGGAGGTTGGGCAGCGTACCACTGTCAGAGGATGTTCTCCTCTTTGATGATGATGCCCATTGGCCTTGCACGGAGAAACTATCGACCCCCCTACATAAAAGTACTAGTACTTGATCGATCTCAATAAACTTAGGTAATGGCCATGGACCGCAGCTCTCTTCATGCAACCATGAGAGACCTGGGGCGGAATAGGGGGAAAAACATAAGGCTAATATGGATCTAAATATAAACATCTCTTGACTTGATGACTTGTTGAGGCTCCGGCCCACCCCCAAGTACGGTTCGGTGTCAGATAAAGGGAAAATGGCTACAAATGACCCACACATGTCCAAATCCCAATTCGATAGTCGATAAATGACAGTCGATACTGTTCGTCATCAAAATATGCATACATTGGGTTCGTTAGTCCCAGAAGCTGACATTTGCATGTATGCAAATATTCCTTACAGAGATTCTCAGGGATTGATATGATTTGTGATATGACATGTAGCTTGCAATATAGATATATAAATATATACACATAGATATACACATAAATATACATATGCATATTTCTGTACAGTATATATTTGTATGTCAAGGTATGTGTATGTACAAACTACCATCCAGCCAACCATGTCTAGTTACTGGCAACTCATCAGATTCTGGCCGGTCAGACATGCATGATGGCAAAATTGCTGGATGGAAGATGAATGATGTGCCATTTGGGATGGATGTGGCATTTGATGTTTTTATGTTCTTATTTCTTTTGTTATTAGCCAGAACAATGTGATCCAAAGCAAAGCACTCGTATTGATCATGGGAATTTATCTACAAAGAAAACATCGTGTGGGTCCAAGGAAATGTGCTATGGATATGAATGCCCTGAAGAAGCAGGCAGAGGTGTCTTGCCTGAAACTGGTGACATGCAGTTTGCGGATCAATTACTGTATATTTGTTGCTGTTTCAAGATGTCAAGGAGTCATACAATCTTATTTTTCAAATGTGTAATCTTGTGTTGCCACATCAAGGTCTATGATGCACGCCTGAAATCGTTGGGGTCCCTGATGGAGCTGTCGAGCTGTTGATGAACAGTGTGTTAATAGGTGTCAAAATGGATATGCATTGTATTGATGAAATGGTTTATATAATGCTGTTATGTGTTGTTAAAGAAACGTGTTTTGATATGTGATATATTTTGATAGTGCTTAGATTCTATTGTCATGGATTGTGATATCAGCATCAAGAAATGAGGGTAGGGTAGCCATATGACCACGAGAGGGGACAATTGCCATGCTTTCCGAAGCATCAATTTGGGAATCATTGGTGAGGCAGAGTTGAAGGCATCCCAAGGCATCCATGTGATTCAAAAATCAAGCGTTGTAGCTGATGAAGAAGTTGGCAGGAAGCCTGCTTGCAGCGTTGCTCCATTCATGACAAGTTCTAGTTGTTTAAGCAAGAAATGGTCCTTTCACTCCATCCAATCTAGCTCCAAGGACCAAGATTCCTCAGCTTTCCGCAGAAGAGAAAGCTAAGATCAAACAGTCATAGATCTCAATGTGTCGTCGTTGAGTGTTGTTGAAAATCTCCAACCTGCATATGGCTGGTGGCCAGATCAGATAGACACAGGAGTAACAAACGAATCAAAACATATGGCTGGACATGGTTGGACATATGCCATATGTACTGATACCTACAAGATCCTACAGATACATATTGATTTGGCATAGATGTCGATCTACGGCAGTTTCAACCATTGAACCATACACCTTTCATATTTAACCCTGGAGCTTTGGGTCAAGGTAAGTGCGATCATAGATCGTTCTAAAAACTTCAGGTGATAACAAATCTCATTCGCCCAACATTGTGTTTTTTTCTCCTCATTGCGTGGAAAGGTAGATGAACAGAAGTCATTTCAGGGAAGGACTGAGAATAAGGAGAAATATTGACAACAAAAACAAAACTGTTTGTCCTGACTTGCTGGTATCTTCTGTTCAGCCACAGATGTTGAATTCTGACATGGAAAATCATGGAGGAATTTCTACGTGTCAATGGTTTCTTGGGGATTGAGGGATATCGTTGAAGAACAGATATCATATATCTTATATCATAGACGTAGATTAGTTATAAAGTATTGTTCTCATAAGAGTGCTTGGGTTGTAGAAATTCAAAGTATCATGATGTCTTTGGACAAATTCTAAATTAAACAGACACTACATCAAAACCATTCGAACTTATGGATGACAACATGTCAATGACCAGATGTCTCAATGTCCAAACTTTGTTTCCTTCGAGGCTTGAAAAGTTGATCGAGAGCCGATCTGATGAGTTGAAGAATATCATGGAGCAACATCAGGTGCTGAAATGACATTGGGGCTTCGGTCTGACCTGTTTTTTGTTCGGGTCAGGTGTTATGTTTGAGTGATGATTGGTACACTATGACGGTGATGATTTTGTTTTCATACTGCCTCAGTTGGGACCAACACTTCTGACCTTGGAGGCGGTGGAAGAGCAGGTTAGGGAGCTGCACAATCAGTGCCTTGGATGTTTTGGAATGTTTTGGAGTTTGTTTGTTATTAAATAGTGACAATAGTATTTATATATATATATTTGTACTTGTATGGTTTTCTTTTAATGAATCTTTATATCAATCTTACATATATTCCGTAGAAGTTGTACACGTTTTCCTACAGTATCATTATGGTTCATTACCTGAACAGCCTCCGGAGGATCATGAACCTGGGTGGTGATGAGATGAAGCAAGCAAAGGCCAAGTTGGAGGAGCAATTTTTTCCTGCGATAAAATGGGGGAGTGGGTGATCAGATAGAAGTAGTATACTGGAAGCCGAGGATGGATACAAAATGATACAAATGTAAAGATGGAACTGGAAATAGGTTTTGATAGATGGAGATGAGAGATGTTTTGCATTTAATTTGTTCCTGGATTTTTTTTTTTAAGAAATGCTGGTGAACCAACCAGAATGAGCTTTCAAGTCACCAGAGCTATGCCGCCTTGTTGAATCCACCTAGGAGTGTACCAAAAAATGTGAAGATCTCCGCAGACAATGCAAGAAGGCTTTGTTGGATGCTGATAATATGGCTCAGGACCCCAGGTGACCCAGGTGATGTTTTTATTGTTCCGAAGGGCTACATACTTCAACTTAGGCAGATGCACTGTGGACATGTGATTCAATTCAGCGATGACATGCGATCCCACCTCATCGCAGAGTCATGACATACTACATTTTGCATGGTAGTGAAATGACAGTGACAGATGAGGTGAAAAACTCCAAGAAGGCAGCAGGGTGTGGTGGTGCGGCATTCATTTGGGCAAAGAACTTCTACCTCTGGAAAGTTACTGCATACCAGTTGTGGGAAAGATACCGGGCAGACGTGGGTTCCAGCAGTTGTGGTAGTTGGGCTGGGTACCTGTTGCCCTTGCAACCTTATGGCCTTTCTCTGAATCTCACGGCAGGCAGAAGCCAATGCCAAAACAGCCAAGGAGGAACACAAGGTGTTGGTGATGTAGAGTCATCTTATGATAGGGGAATGATACGGGGAAAAGATGAAGATTCCTATGCCATCAACTCGTGACCCGAAAAATGCTTTTCGGATTGCTTGAGGCAGCAGAGAAGACATTGAAGAAACTTGGCTTTCAAACTCAGGTTTAAAGGACGAAATCAGAATACACTGTGATGAGTTGGGATTTTCACCATACCAAATGGACCTGGATTGTGCCCATCCAACTATTACTGTGTAAGTTTATTAGATACTACAAGATCATTGTTCCAGTTGAGGTTAAGCAATATCATTGAAGCAGGGACCCTTTGTACTTGGCACCACCAACAGCAAGCTGGCTTGGATATTTGATTTTGAGAAGCGATTTCTGTCTCTGATGTAGGAGTTGAGCAGCACAGCTGTGACTCTACTTTTGGGGTTTGTTGTAGCTCTGCACTGAAGCATCATTTGAGAGAGACAAGCGCCATCCACTTCGACCCTGCTAATGTTGGTCCCCAAAAGAAAATGGTGCCTGGAAGACGATCCTTTCCTTTTGGGGATTGCATTTTTGGGAAAGGCTATGACCATGTATCTACCTTCATACAGCTTCCCAACCATGGCCCTATCCCCACTTGGTACACCTAAGGAAGCTGAAGGAAGAGCATGCAGCATTGGACGACAAAGCTGAGGTTGTTTTGAACGAGTACAACAAATTGCAACTCGTTTGAACAACGTGAGGAATAAAATCCCAATCACGTGGATGACCAGATGAGTGGATGAGTACTCACTTTTTTGTAGAATGTATGGTTTGATATAATATACACATGTATATGATCTTTGATATTTGCGTGAAAATACAGACAGTACTTATTGTTCTTAAACATGAGCGGGTTCCTAGGTACACGCTCTATGTGTCCTTTGGTGTTTGCACACAGTTGAGTATCTATCAGCCAAATCGTATGGCAGATGTCGTGTCAACTTTCGGCTGATATGGAGAGCTTTCGAGTATGTCAACACCAATCCAACCTTAAAACATGTGTTGTGAAATGTGTTGAAATGGTGTCAACAGTTGTAGATTGTTATATTATATAGTACCCGCAATACCAAAGTTCTGGATAGTGTATCATTGCCAGTTCTGCCGCTTTGTTTATTTTTGTCCCACATCCTTCACTCAGGAAAGAATCGTTGAGCCAGAAAGATGTGGTCTTGACTGACCTCAGAGAGAAACGTGACGAGGTGTGTTTGCTGGGTTGTTTCATTATATTTTTCCTTTGTGCAGGAAGAGTGCAATTCATATCAATTCATTCAGACCGAGTTGAAATCTGGAAATTCACACTCCACCAATTCAACCATTGGAACTCTAGTAGAATTCCGCCCAAGCCCGGCACGGTGGGAATTCGTAGGTCATCAAAAAGGCCAGTGCTTTGAAGAGCCAAGAAGTTGATTTGGTGAACGAAATGGAGGCAGGGGTCACAAGATAATGGGTCACAGCGACAGGATTCATGATGACCACACCCACTAGCACCAACGACGACAACGACAACAAACAACAAACAACAAACAAGAAGAAGAAGAAGAAGAAGAAGAAGAAGAAGAACAACAACAGCAACAGCAACAGCAACAGCAACAGCAACAGCAACAGCAACAACAGCAACAACAACAACAACAGCAACAACAGCAACAACAACAACAACAACAGCAACAGCAACAGCAACAGCAGCAACAGCAACAACAGCAACAACAACAACAACAACAACAACAGCAACAGCAACAGCAACAACAACAACAACAACAAGAACAACAACAGCAACAACAACAACAAAAGCAACAACAGCAACAGCAACAGCAACAGCAACAGCAGCAACAACAGCAACAACAGCAACAACA
>OMLO01001820.1_pt1 | contig 16775 bp, 19 predicted proteins | sample 1674811 | NCBI WGS metagenome assembly OMLO01 (sample SAMN06265003, study PRJEB25207) | coral metagenome | isolation source: Coral host | place: Mexico:La Bocana,Puerto Morelos, Mexico | collected 2008-11-13 | reverse complement strand
AATATAGAAGATATTATGCCCAGACATTCGTATATCGGAAGTATAGCAACAATATTTCCTTTGACAAATCGATTCGTTTATCGGAAGTACAGCACCCTGGTCATGGGGGATCTTCTATCTGCCCTGATCTGGGGGAAATCTCGCGGGCCTGAATCTTTGGCACAAGCCCTTGCCACAACGTGGCTCGTTGGCTCATGGCCATGTCTTCCAGCTCCTTAGCTGGCGCTGCAATCAGTGGTAGCGGTGATGTTGCATCTTGGCTGCAAATCAAATTACTTGGCAAACTATTTGACAGGCTGAACATGTTGAAATCCTCTGTTTGACGCTGAGTGAATTCATTTTCTCACATTTGAAGCCTATGGTTGCAAGATCCAAGGCTGCAAGATCAAAGGCTGCAGCCAAGGCTCCAGCTGCTGCTAGGAGCTTTGATCTCCCGGAAGCCTATCGATATATGAGGAATGGTAGGTTGTTGCCGCCGCCCGTACGGCGTCTTCATAGTTGCCAACCTGATCCAGCCCCTCCAAAGGAAGCTCAAGATTCCGATCAGAGCGACTTGCTTGAAACACGCTATATAGAAAGAAACATGTTGCATGTGGTTTCAAGATATTGTCATCATTTGAAACAATTTGGTTTATCAACCCCTGCAGCCCTTAAATTTTCTTAGGTGCTCTGCAACCATGGGACCAGCCTTTGAGCGATGAGGAGCGACAATTGGTGTTGGATGGTTTCTTGGTGTGCATTCACCTGTTGTAGTGTTTCCTGGGCGGTGCAAAAGGTTTTAATCAAGTCATTCTCAAACTTGGCATACTCAGGTAAGCACCCAGACTTCGTTTCGCGAGACGATGTGAGAGCCATCATCCTGGCCCACACGGATGGTTGCAGCAAGATCAGAAAGGCTGCCCAAGAAATTGTGCCTTGGATTCAAGTCTTGGGGGGGGTTTGCCTCTCAAAATCAAAGCCATCAAAATCCATTCTTTTCTGACTAGGGCTAAAACATCATTGAAAACTACAATGATTTGGATTGGATTTTAGGGCTCACAAATGTTCAGCCATTCCTGCAAGGGAATTTCACTTCTGGTGGTACCTAATATGACCTGACTAGCCCATTACTTTTCCACTTCAAAACAATGAAGGAGAAAAAAAAGTGAAGGGTTGACCCATCTCGTCCCATCCCTCGCATCCTATATCAAGGCACCCCCACCACCAAACAAGTAGAAACAAAAGCATTGAAGGATCAGTGAGTGAATATCTACCCATCGCATCCCTATACTATTAGAAATCAACTCCAAGTAAATTCAGAGAAGGTGTTTCAAGGCTGTTGTGAAGGTCAAAAAGTCTTATTACAAGGCAAACAAATGGATTCAACGATATAATTTGAAGAAAATCATTTGATTTGGGTGAGTTATCGTGATTCACCACACTAAGCTGAGGATCAACGATTGACCAAAATGAAGCGCCTGCACAAGGCCATGGCAGAGTACATCCAAGAGATAGAAGAGCTCCAGCTGACGATGCACGGCTTCAACGTGACCGAGGATGAGTGACGGACGCATCAGGAGGAAAAAAGCCGCTGCGCATCCACATCTTGAATCATCTTGATAATCAATCTCATTGGCAACCACAACCCAGAAAGCAAACAATTGCGGTTGGTTTTGGCTCTTACCACACATGATGAAATTCATTGAAACTCAATCACTTTTCATAGACTCCCCCCCACCCCCAATTAATTTCCATTCGTTTATTAATTGGCGGAAATTAATTTGAGTACTCAGTGGGGGTCCTGATTAATTAAATAAGGGATGGAATATCATCTTGATATCCACACTCACTATCCAATCTTGATGCATTGATGACTATATTTGGGGGTCTGTTCAGGTGGCGTTTCTGGAATACAATGAGGTGGTCCGCATCTTTGACAGCAAACTCCGGAAAGACATCAAGGTGGGCAGAAACAATTTCAGAACTCTACCAAAAAAATGGAATCTTTCTGATTGCTGTAGCAGGTCGAAGCTATGAAGTCTGCGATGGACTGGAGGAGTCTAACTTCTGATGTCCTCACACTGGAGAGGAGATCGGTCGGCACTAGGCAGGAATTCCAATTGCAACTTTCATGCCGTTATGAGCGTTACATTCCGTTTTGAGCATTCCAGCACATGATCAATGTTACAGGCCTGGACAAAAGCAGATCCAAGACCTGAAAGACATCATAAGAAGAGTGTCGGGTCCACGACCCAGGTTGTCATCCAAGGCAGGTTTTTTCGCTGTCTATCCGTGTCAATCAGGTTGTGGATCATACAAGAGAATCAGGACAATCAAGTTGTCATTTCTTAACTTTGCTTTTTGTGTGAACACTTGAAAACAATGCCAAGTCTAGAATCGAATGCTATCTTGAATCCAGGGGGGATCCAGCCAAAGTCTCGCTTCTGAGACCACGCAGAAGGCTTCTTGCGAATTTGCATTTGTTATGCATTTGTTATTTTTCTTTGCTTGATTCCTGCGTAATGCGGTTCCATACTGTCAGACCAATGCTTCGAGTGTGGGCCATGGTGATGAGGAAGGAAAGCAGGTGCTTTTGTTTTACCAACAGTTTTGCTTCTCATTGTTGATTTGCCAATGCGAGGTGAAACGTGGTGTCAAGAAGCCTAGAAGTTCCTCCTCCTCATCTGGTGATGATGAAAGAAAGCAGGTGCTTTTGTTTTACCAACAATTTTGCCTCTCATTGTTGATTTGCCAATGCGAGGTGAAACGTGGTGTCAAGAAGCCTAGAAGTTCCTCCTCATCTGGTGATGATGAAAGAAAGCAGGTGCTTTTGTTTTACCAACAGTTTTGCCTCTCATTGTTGATTTGCCAATGCGAGGTGAAACATGGTGTCAAGAAGCCTAAAAGTTCCTCCTCCTCATCTGATGCATCATCAGACTCGAGTTCCTCGTCATCATCCAGCAGCAGTACTGATGAGGAGCCCATTGAACAAATTCCAAGTCTATGCGATAGTTTGCAATGTGAAATCATATGGCTGTTGACAAATCCCGGATAATAGCTATCAGTTCTCGGTCAATGGCTACCAATTCCCGGACAAAACCCTACCATTTCCTGGTCAAAGCCCTACCATTTCCTGAGCAATTTGGCATGTTTGAGCAACCTTTTGTTTTCTTGGAAGGAGGGTGGCCGAGAAAAAGAAAGACAGCCGCTACAATCCAAGAAGGAGAAGGCGATTGAAGGGTCAAAAATGACTTCATCCATACATGAGGCCAGATGTGAGATTTTTGAATGATCTACAAGAATTCTGTTGCCACTTCATGAGGTCACAGTCAAGCCTGCGCCATCAGCCCCTTTGGCAAAGGACGGATTGCCTTGACCAATCTGGCCACAAAAGTAAAGAGTCATCTTTCCTGAATGTTGCGCAACCTTTTGTTTCTAATGGAAGGAAGCTGACCGTGAAGAAAAAGGACAGCCTCCACAACCTTCTGACGATGGCGTACGGAACCCAGGGTTTAGAATTTCTTGGTGAGACATTTACCTTGAGGAAATTCCAGTGTTTCAATCGGCGAATTTGAGACATTTACCTTGAGGAAATTCGTTTGAATGGCGGAATTTGAGACATTTACCTTGAGGACATTAGGGTGTTTCAAAATGATAGCCCATCTCTGCAGTCCATTTTGGATCAGGGAAGGAGCATCTAGAACAAACATATTCAGAAATCAAAATCACAGGTTTCGATCTAAATTTACTTACTGTAAGCTGTTTGAGGCCTACGCTGGTGTAATCTTTTTGGGCAAAATTGATTCTGCTTTGATTCAGGAGGTTCAAAAACAAACGAACAGGATCATTGCTTGCAATAACCCAGTTGCAGTCTCGAGCGTGGGGACCCTTGTGCGCATGGTATTGACCGAAGAGGGTTTCAATTGGTTGCAAAGCTTGAGTCTAGAAGAGCTATTCACCATCCTTCTTTGGATACCGGTCGTCATACGTGCTCGTGTCTTTGACCGCGAGTTGGACTATCAAACTCTTCGACAGACCCTGAGACCAATTTACTACACCAGAAGAGTTCGACCACGACGTGAATCCTTTGCAGAGCATGAGCAGGAGCAGGAGCAGGAGCAGGAGCAGCTTTGAACAATCACTTCAAAGAGAAATTGATGAAGGACGGATGTCAGAAGGAATGGGACGGCTTGCGAGAAGCGTGGTGAGGAGGTTTAGGCAAATCCATGGACAAGGAGAACCGACGCCTACGGCACCACAGGAGCCGGAAGAAGAAGGATACTCACCGTCGATTGCACCTTCACAAGCAGAAGAGTCGATACCGCCAGAAGACAATGAACCCTATGAGCGATATGCAGGATTCATGATCTATGTGGACGAGGAGACTAATCGAGGACGACTACCACATGGAATGGCAGTAATGATTGGTGAATTGGTCCGCAGGTTTGAAAGGTATCAGAAAGCTGCAGAAGATCCAAACCAACAAGGAGCTCGGGATCGAGAACTTGAGGAGCTTCAGAGAAGGTGTGAGGCTCTGAGTGAGGCGCTAAACCAAGGCGAGGTGAACTGGGAGGACGTCAGGAGGAAATACCATAATATCAACCAGACAAATCAAAATATAATTCATAATACACTTCGTGATGCACTTCGTGGTGCGGGAGAAGAGGAAGGATCAGAACCTCCAGCATCAGCAGAAGCCGAAGGTGCAGATGAGGACTACAAGAAGAGGGCGAAGAGTGGTAGTATGCTGCCTGTTCTCCTTTGACGAGACCGCTCCAAATGTGAGTGCAGTGGCCTATGCAAACCTTTGCAGTTGGAAAAAGGGACATGAAAAAAAATCAGACCCATTATACAGTATAAGCAGCCTATGTTCTTTCGCTTCTGAAGTCCTTTGCAGCAATGCGCTGCAATTCAAATCTTTTGTGAACAAGATTTGTTTTGCCACTTCAGGTCCCAGCGAAGCCTGCACCATCAGCCCCGTTGGCAAAGGACCGACTGACTTGACCAACCTGGCCATGAGTGTAAAGTGTCACGCTTTCTTGAATGTTGCGCAACCTTTTGTTTTCTTGGAAGGACGCTGGCCGTGAAGAAAAAGGACAGCCTCAACAATTGAAGAAGAAGAAGAAGGAGATTGCACAATGCTCAAGATCACAAACAGAAATTCTTTTTTAGGCATCTATGGATATCAATGAAACATTAGGAGCCAATCACAAAATGACTTCATCCATACATGAGGCCAGATGTGAGATTTGTGAATGATCTACAAGAATTCTGTTGCCACTTCAGGTCACAGCCGAGCCTGCACCATCAGCCCCTTTGGCAAAGGACGGATTGACTTGACGAACCTGGCCATGACATTCTTTCTTGAATGTTGCGCAAACTTTTGTTTCTTGGAAGGAGGGTGCCCGTGAAGAAAAAGGACAGCCTCCACAATTGAAGAAGACTAAGGAGATTGCCAGGGGCTGAAGATCACAAACACAAATGTTCTTTTAGGCACATGAAAAATTTGAGATTCATCAAAAAATCATCATGAGGTTATTCCTGAAATTACACAGCTGTTTCAAATCTTGACACCATGCGACGCTGAAATTTGCCCACTTGAGGTCCAAAACCCTGCTGCGCCTGCGCCTCCATTGGGGTCTTCGAAACCTGTCAAGGACTGCTGGGCTGGATTTCACGTCTAATCTGTCAAGGACTGCCAGGACTCGAAAAGGACAGTTTCAACATCTGTCATTGCAATCACCCACACTTGCTGATTACGGAGCCAGGTTGGTTCAAGGGTGAAAGCTTTGCTACCAAAAGCATGGCAAAACATTTGCTACTGATTGGACAGTCTCGTAAAGATTGAACCAATCAATCCAATGATTCCAATCAGGAAAAATCAATATACGCTCTCAATTTAGCATTTGAAATTTCATTTTCTCACTACCATTGTAGTGTGGCATAAGTTATCCGTACTTGTTTTCGCCATCAACCACAATGCCATCACGTAGATGGCAAAAGAGGCAGGACTGGCGTTGGTGGCAAAGTCGCCAATGGTGGGATCATTATGATGATGATGAATTCGTGTACGTTGTGGAGGAACCTGAAGAGCTCCCCAAGTCATCAAAGCCAAAGCCTTCGAAAAAGCAGGCAACAGGCAAAAAGAATGAGAAGATGGTGAAAAACAAGAGGAAGACTGTGATTCAGAAAGGCAAGACCAAGCAGACTTCACAGACTTCACCTGCACGTCCAGTACCGAAACCACCCTCGTATCCTCCTCGAGTACCGAAACCACCCTCGTATCCTCCACCACCTAGACTACGACATCCGAAACCACCCTCTCATCCTCCATCAGCTGGACCACTGCAGCATGAGCTGCCTAATGGTCAGAAAACAGGATGGTCAGATCCTCGACCAGTCACAGGACGTGTGACGGTGGTTCAAGGCAACATCAAGACTCAGACACCTACTTTACTTTTGAAGGCACCTGGACCTGATGTACAAATGCCACCTCCAGCACCTCTACCAGATCAACCTGTAAGTAAGGCTCTACTACTGGGACCTCCAGCACACTTGCTGCCTTCATCGCAGGTACTTCTGAAGGCACCTGGACCTGATCAAGCGCCTGCACCAACTAGACCTGATCAACCAGATCAACCAGTACCTCGGGCTCGACTACGGCAACCTCCAGCACACTTGTTGCCTTCACCGCAGGTACGTTTGAAGGCACCTGGACCTGATCAACAAATGCCACCTGCACCTAGACCTGATCAACCAGATCAACCAGTACCTCGGGCTCGACTACTGAAACCTCCAGCACACTTGTTGCCTTCACCACAGGTACAAACCGGCCGGTTTTTGAAAAAACCAAAGCCCTTACCTCAAGGTCGAAAGCCCTCACCTCAAGGTCTAGTGATGAAAAAGGCCTTACCTTTACCTGGAGGTCTAGGGATGATAAAGGGAGTTGTGGTCAAGCCGCCGGCAAAAGCACCCCCGCAGGGGTGTACGTCGAAGGCGCCGGGACCAGTACATCATGAGGTACCTGTACCAGCTCCAACCCTCTCAAAGTCGGCGGCGGCAGCACCAGCTATGACTCCTTCGGTGGAATCATACAGTCCAGCAGAACTGATAGAGATGGCATCTACGCTACTCACTCTGGCAGCGTCCAAGTCCACTGGGTCCGAGAAAGTTGCAGATGCCTAGCAATCCTCCTAGCCAATTGGTAAATGTTTAGGGGTGTGTTCCATTTTTTTCAAACAATGGAAGGCTGACGCAGCCCTGACCTGATGGAATTGGAAGCGGATACTTTTAATTTTTGAAAGTTCTTCATGCTGTGCATGACCGAACTGAAGTGGATTCACTGAAAAGGTTCTTTGGGCACACTACTGCAAAGCAGTACGCAGCAGTTCAGCAGCTAAAAAATGCACACGTGTAGAATCCATAATATATCCCATCAGATCCTTGTTTCTTTTGGACGTCATCGATTCAGATTGGATTAGACTCATTATAGACAACTGCCCAATCCTTTCCATCCAGGAGAAATGGCGTCAGTTTACTGTTCATCGAGTCCGAAATGAGGCAAGGTCCCGTTATGAATGAAGCTTTGCAAGGTGAAGTCTTTGCAGAATTTACTGGCATGATGATCCTTTATTGCCTTTTCGCAGGAACCAAAACCACCGCTCAACATGGACAACATAGAAACCCAGCCCATGGAGCCCGAGGATCAGCAGGCCTGGCTTGAGCTGCATGCCCCTTTGCCCTTTCTATATCTCCAGCGTCTAAATCCTCAGGCGATCGCGATGGAATGTGCGGAGGCCCTGGAGGATGATGAAGTCAGTAGCTGCAGTGCTGGTGGGAACATCAAACAAGGCAAGAAGATTACAAAGGGAACTTTTCAGGACACATCTTGAGCTCTTCAATGTTTACAGTGTCGTTTTTCATATTATTTGTCACTAGGTATGTTTTCATGCGTCAGGATTCCAGGCCACTGGAAAAGACGCCTGCGGTCCCTGAGCAACAAACTGTGGATCTGGCTGCAGCTGCTTTGAAGCAATACAGCGGTGCAAGCGAAGATCCTAGCGCTGTTCTGAAGGCGTGCTGTTGACATGTTTGATGTTTTTGGAGTTTGGAAATTATTTTTTTGGTCCCATGTATTTATAAATGGAACCATCTAAATTGAGAAAGGCTTCAAGTTTGTAATGCAAGTGCACCTCCAAAACAATATATAACTCATGCTCTGTTGTGTGGTTTGCATGCAGGCTCAAACAAAAGTCCGAGAGGTGCTGCGGACCCAGAAGGAAGAACCAAAGGACACCAAGAAACGAACGGCGCCACCAGGTCAAGTGACAGAGAAACGTGATGAACCCCCCAAAAAGAAGAAAAAGAAAGGGGGCAAGAAAGAACCTTTGGTACCGCCTGACGATATATTTAAACTGGAGAATGCGAAGAATCTTGATGCTGAGAAGGCGCAAGACTCAGGACTTGATTTCAAAGTCAGCGTTGCCTTTCAAAACCACAAACTTGAAAGTTTTTCCGTACCCGGCCCAGTCCTGTTTTCTTTTCCTAGGTGCTTGATGAAATTGATCGTCACAGCCTGCCCTCCATGACCATCCCGCCGAATGTCATCGGCAGTGGCCGAAAGAGCTTCACGATTCCACCTCCGGAAGGTTGCAAGGAAAGCAAGTCCTTGGAAGTGAAGTTCTATCCGTACCCTGGTTCCAAAGAGGTTGCGTCCAATGTGGTTGCTTCCAATGTTTCATGTGCTAGATGAAAACGTTGCAGAACTTTGAGTTTGCATTGATCAAGATGTATAATCAAGGCACAATGCTGGCTACTATGTCAAGCGTGTGGTCCCAGATGCTGTGCCTGAATGTGAACAGCTTGATATCAACATCGACAGGTCAGGAGGATGTACCCTTCCAGTACGAAAACATGGTATCCAACAGGGGTGACTCGTTTGAACAATTATGATATATCTCAGCGGATGTCCATTCCACATTTTTCACTGTCAAGCCTGCACCGCTTGCTTCCTGCCATCCGAGCATGTTCATGTAGCTCAGGTGGATGATCGCAAGACGCCTGGCCGGATGGGACATAGAAGCTGGAGCTGGAGAGTGTTCTTTTTTCTAAGGGGAGGTTTTCAGCTAAGATGCTGATGGGGCAATGTATGTGCAAAGCGCATACGGCAAACCTGCTTTTGGTTTAGCAACCTCCAACGACAGGTTTGCAATTTGCAAATCAAAAAGTAAATGCCAATGCGCTGCAGTGATTCAACGTGGTCACAGCTGCAGATTGTGTTTCCAAACCAGAACAGATTGAATTTCATGCTTCCCAACTCACTTGCATGGAAACCCTTGATGTTTAGTTTGTGGTTCAATGCAAATTGGGGGTTCTTAGACTTAGAAAGGCCATGGTGAGAGATCACCCTTTAGCACTTACGAAGAATCAAGCAATGCGGTTGGTGGCTCTTGGTGCTCCACTACTGATGTCCGGAACCCAGTCAAACTACTAAATTTCAGAATTCAGCCAGCATACAGAAATGCTTCCCCTTGAATGATCCTAGGCTGATAGAACGCACGACTGTCATAAGATATCAGAGGTTGTCAAACCTTGAAGATCTCTGCCAATTGCACTTCATCCCATTCCAGCCTTAGGTTGCATGCAGTGGACTTCATTTGTCAAAACACTGCTGCAGAAAGCTACAGTTCCAAACGAGTGCAACCCTGAGCAGTTGCTTGAGTTGATCTGCAAATTCATGTCAAACACCTTGAGTTCAAAAAATACACTGAAAACAGTCTTGGGTTCATGTTCAAATGAAAAATGACATGGATGGTGACAATTCCCGGACAATAGCTATCAATTCCCGGTCAATGGCTACTATTTCCCGGACAAATCCCTACCATTTCCCGGTCAAAGCCCTACCATTTCCCGAGCAAGGGTTTTAACAGTCTTGGATTCATTTTCTTAACACACTAAGAACATGGAGATCTTTGAGATTTTTTCCGGGAAGAGTCGAATCTACAAGGAAGCAAGCCTCCATCTCAGTGATTAGTCTTTCCATGCGTTTCCCTCTAGCGTCAGGGTGATTTTGTTTCTCAATTGTTTGTTTCCTGCGCCGTCACTCTTGGAATGCCAATGCCACACTGAGGGAAGAATTCCTTGAACTCGTTCGGGCCTCAAACAGATCTGGTTGGATCTTATGAGTTCATGTAGCTGTCATTGAGAAACAGGGACTACTTTGACTACATTCACCGTCCAGCCGAGAATGATCTTGAGAGTGTGTTCGAAGCTCAGAGATTTCTTGCACTGCAAGTGTATATAATGTGCTCATTTCTTGCTGAATGCATGTTCCATCAGATACATTTACTTGGAATCACCCGAATCTGACATTCCCACAGGTTTTCCAAGCCATGAAGTGGTCAAGACAATACTAAAATTAAATTTGACCTAGCCCAAATTGTCAGCGTCAGTGAAACTGCTTAATTTGTCCATCATCTATCTATCATCTATTTGACCGTTGATCTATTTGTCCATCCAAATCATCCACATAGTAAGGACTTGGTGATCATTTGTGCAGAGCTGCTTCATGATTGACATGAGTCTCGGTATCCTTGACCCACACAGCTCAGGCCTGGTCTGCTTTATGTTATCAAGCAATGCTTGCGATTGACGCCTGGCGGGTTAGCATGGTTGGGAGTGCCATGCTCGCTCCTAGTATTTATGAGTCTGGGAACTTCACAAAGATGCGTCAATGGCTTTAGTGTTTGGGGTGACATGTCCAAAACCTGTGTGCAGCAATCAAATGTCCTTTTAGCACGTGCAGCTCTGCTGTGTATTCTTTGTGCATCAAGATCTGTTTTTTGGTGCGTTGAGCAGCCTGGAACGTCGAAATTGCCGAAGATTGACTACTTTCATGAGATGCTTCAAGACTCACACGTGACCACCTACTTTGTAAGATTGCCGGAGTCCCAGATTGCTTCACTGACTGGCTGTTGGTTACCAATTTGCCTGAAAAAAATGCTGAACTTTTATCCATTGCTGTCAATGGATGCCTTATTGACTAAGTTGGATGGGCTTATTTGGCCATATCTCGGTGAAACCGTCTATGCTGTTTGGAACTTGGTCGCTCCCCCAGCCTTGCATTCATCTTTCCAAATTCAATGAACGGATCAAAGTATGATGCCTGAGGCCAGCTGTTCGGAAGTTCAAGAACCACATGACCAAGCATCGAAGGATGATCATCAAGCGCAAACAGTTGAAGAAGCGGTTAGTCATTGTGAAGAAGCATATGAATGGCACAGTGCGGCTTGGCTCCACACATGACAATTTCCATACGAGCTTAATTTTGCATTCCCTTTCTTGATTGGCTGAGGTCAGGAGGTGCTCACCTAAGAGCTACAGGTGCATACCCTTCCAAATTCGCAAAACGGGTCATCAGGGAGCACTTGAAAGTCAAGAAGGTCATTGTCCCAGTGATGCACCACTTCATTGATTTCTTTCTATTTACTGGTCCAAGAATTCACCTCCAATGATGGTCAGGAATTCCTGAAGGGGCCAGTCCTGGATGCAACCCAAATTAAGGAGCCCTGTAAAGATGATTCACTTGGAAATCAACAAGCCTGGCTGGAGCATTCGCTTTAGAATCTGACTGCAGGACAAAGTGTATCCTTGGTCCTATGCGAATCTGGATCAGCTGGAATTGTTTCTCAATGATAGGATTTTGGATGGGAGTTTCAAGCCATGTTTTCCTTTTCACCCAGAGTTTTCATCCCTTGGAGCCTTGCGGCACCAAATGCAATGAGGGAGGTTCATCATGTGGATGGAGCCTGCTGATCAAGCCTGACCATGGGGCAAGCACAAAGGGCAACAATGTGTAATACTCCAGGATCAAAATGTTCCAATTTGTTTTGAAATATTGTGGAAAGTGTTTGGTTGTATTGCCGCAATATAGTGATGCCCTTTCAGCTGCTTTCAAATTCAATTTGCCACGTGAATGTCAGAGCTTGTGTGAAGGTTAAATCATAGAAATATGTCGTACATCAATGGATGTACTTGGGAAAATCACATAATTGGCTCTGCAAGTCACTTATGCCAATCAACCTGCGAAAAACAACAGCTTCTGAAATTTCCTGAAAATGGAGAAAACCCTTGCTCGGGAAATGGTAGGGGTTTGACCGGGAAATGGTAGGGGTTTGTCCGGGAAATGGTAGCCATTGCCCGGGAATTGGTAGCCATTGACCGGGATTTGGCAACATCATTTAAATTGGCCCCATTCCAATACAATTCCAGGAAAATTCAAAAAGGAACACATGATTGAGCAGTTCATTGACCCTTTTGCTTCATTTGGGGATGCATACGTGGCTGGCTCAAGGTTACAGCAATGTTGTGACAATAAATCTAAGGGGTAACATGTGGTAGCACTAAGCTGTGTGAGACTTGCACTTGACCGGTGTCGCTGGCTATTTGTGCTCCCTCTCTTGTGCTTTGGGCTTAGTTTTGCAGCCAGTTGAACAGGCCAAGAGAGCATGAATATTCTGGTTTCAAGTTTGGCCAAGGAAGTTTGGCGGTCAGGGCTCTTCAAAGTCAGCTGGGTTCAGCACTAAGATTTGATGATGTTCAGTCTTGAAATATGGAACATTTGAGTTTCATCTCAGTAATTCTAAGGCTGTTCAATTTGGGAAGCATTCAACTTGACGTTTGCCTGAGCCTCAAATTGGCACCACTGAAAAAGGGGTTGAAGTCGCTGCAGTTGATCTTCAGTCGGTTTTGCAAAATGCTTGGGATGCATACGTGGCTGGCTCAAGGTTACAGGTGACTCCACAAGTTGTGACAATAAATCTAAGGGGTAACATGTGGTAGCACTAAGCTGTGTGAGAATTGCACTTGACCGGTGTCGCATCACGGTGACTGTTCATCATATATCATCATCATCATAGCTTACACTGCAATTCTTGGGCCTGCGGGCTCTTCTTTGCAAACCCAAACCCACAGCTGGATAGTGAGTGGCAAAAACTGTTCAGTAAGTAAATTCCACATGTAAGTAAGCAACTTGAGATTTGCCGGGCCATGGCATTTGCAATGGCAAAGATGTGCGCTGCTGTTGTAGCGATGCAGTGCTGGTTCATGGGCGGCTTGCTGTTGCTATGTCGGAGCTTCGGAAAGCGTAACTCAGGTTGCATTTGGATCATTTGGCAGCTGAGAAATTTGCTGGTAACTGTGTGGTATTGTGTGGGGTGAGTCGTATGGTGTGTGTGCATGGTAGGTTTAACAAAACGTTTCCAAACATGCCAAGCATTGCAGGTTTTTAGCGTCCCTGAAAAGTTCTCGTGTTGATGGTGCTGGCACTCGCCGTGCCCGATTGGCATCAAGTCCATCGGCCTCATCAGCAGCGCCAAAACCAGCGCCGGTGACAACAAGACGTGCTTTGATTGCAGAGCTTTTGAAGGCTGATGAACCTGATCCGGCCGCTGCTCCAGTGGCACATGATGATGGTAGCCCGGGAGAAGATCAGGCGCGATTTACTCTGGAAGGGCTTCTAGCATTCAAAAAGTCTGCTGATCTTCTTGTGAAAGGGAAAAGCCAAGAGAAGCTGCGCAACACTGGCAGCCACTCGATGGTAAGAAACTGGTTAGTCTCCTTCTCTTTTCGTAGGTTGTTTGCCAAAAATCGATTTAGGCAAGATGTCATGCACATATTGATTGGTTCATCAAGTATCACATTTATGAGAAAAGCGGCCCAACTACAATAGCGGCAACAGGAACTTCTGGCCAAAGCCGATGACAGGCATAAGTAATTTGGCTGAGAGTGTATGCATTTATTTGTCCCATGTTTGGCAAGAAACGTCCGTTTGTGGTTGATCGCAGACATTGGGCTGACCGTATGCTGCTTAGGTGGGGCTCTGATGGCACTTCCAATCTTCGCATTGGTATGCTGTTGAGAAGATCTTGCCGTTGCCATCGGAAAGGTTGCTTCACAAAATTGGCCCGTGTGAGGGCAGTACTGCTTGAGTTTCTCACTGCGTTCTGGGGAGTGAGCAAACATTCTCAAGATGACTATCTGAAGCAGGTTATTGGCCCAGGGAAGCAATGGTATTTACTTGGCCAGCACATGGCAGCGAAGTGTTTCATTGCAGCCATTTGTCCTGGGAACAACCGTATGGCCAGGGTGAGCTTCAAAGTTTGGGGCTATGAAGCTTGACTCTGTGTCAAAAAGAAATGTGGAGAAATGTGGAGTGTTTGTCACAATGCACTTTGTTTTTCCACAGCTTGTGCATCACCGAATTGACTCTGAGGTACAGCCAAAACCAGCGGTGAAAACAAGATTGATCAACCAGTTTCTTCTGTCGATGTATATCAAAGCAGGAGGAATGCTACCTGAAAGGTGACTTGGCTTGGCAAAAGCAACCATAATATATTTCTACTGTGGAAGAATCAGAGAATCTCTGATTTCTTTAGTCCCATTCTTTCTTCAGCGTCAGGTTTCATCGTGGAGGAAGGCCCAGGAAGAGCCATCCACAGAAACTCACTGTTATCTTGGATGATGAGTGCCAGCAACCTGAAGAAAGCGAGAGCCACTTAGCTTTTGCAGGTGATAGCCTTGTGTTGCTGCTTTTAGGAATGATCACGCTTTTTGTGAGTACCACTGGCTTTCACTTTCTAGGTGATCAGGAATCTTCGGGCGATGATTGGTCGGACATGGCTGTGCCGAAGGAGACCCTGGAGTCTGATGAAGAACTCCGGATGCATCTTCTGAGCAGGGGGCCAAGCTTTCATACAGTGCCATGTTATTTGTCATTATCTGATTTTCTAAGTGACATGTCGGTGTACTTGATGATTTGTTTTGGATTCAAGTTTCTTACTTGCTTGCCAAGGTCTGTCGAAACCAACTGGTCATCAACTGTGTCTTCATTGCCGACGCGATACCTCTCTCCAGGAAGCATCAAGATGTTATGGCTGCAAATGAATCGTCCAAAGATTTCGTCCGCAGCTTGCATGTTTTGAAATGTTTTGAATGACTGTTGTAAGTAGATTTGATTTAAGGTTGATGTGGCTGCTTCATGTGCCAGGTACAGGCATTTCTGGCGCATCTACACTGATCAGTGGAGCAACGTGCTGAAATTCCTGGCGCCGTCCACACACGGTGTGTGTGACACCTGTTTGGATATGAAGGAGGCTTTCAAGCGGGCGCATGAGACCTAGCTGCATTCATGTGCCAAGTGCTAGTCATCTTTTCTTGCTTTTAGATGATCGCATGCATTCTTGACAACAAGACTTCTCAGGACGTCCAAGCGAAGTTTGACGTCACGAAGATCTACAGAGATCACGTGAATCAAATTGGTGCTGACAGAGAGCTGGAAGAATTTCTTCAGGCTCGTTGGGCCTGATCTCATCAAAGGAACCAGTCCAGTTGACAAGACTTCTTTATTGCTTGTCTTTCTTTTCCGTTCCTTTGATTCTGATGTCATCTTCACAGTTTAGTTATATACTGACTTTAGTTGTTGCGCCCTAGGATTTGGTCCTCTCATCATTGTAGTTTGTTGTAAAGCCCTGGGTTGGGAGTGCTTACTGATCAAATGCTTGCATATGCAAATGTGGGGGTGTGTGATTGTGTGTGTGTGTCCATCATAGTTTGAAGTATCTTGCAAGCATAAAATATAAAGTCAAGCTTTATGGACAAACATCAAATTGTGGCTTTGTCATGTGGTGTAATTCTATGGAAGTTGACAGCCTGTGATCCTGGGGGCAAGGCGCAGTCGCCATTGGTCCATGATGGAAATGCTCTCTGCATCCACATGGAATCTTGGCCGCAACAAATCTCAATTTGTTCCAGCAGATGTCAAAAGGTTTGTTGCCTTCCAAGCAATGAAGCCTGTCATGCCCAGGACGGAATGGATCAGTCGAAGTGGGCCCTGCCAAGGGCTCGCCGCTCGCGATTGACGAAATCAGAGACGCCTTTACAAAGGCCTCGCATGAAGATCCAAGGTGTTTGGTTCCTTGCCTTCAAAAGTTGCATGTCTGTGAACATTTTCACCTTCACAGCACACCAGCGCTACTGATGCTGCTGTTTGGGTTCTGTGGGTGCCTGAGGGTTCACAACGTCGCCCTTCACTTGTGGGTGCTGAGTCCATTGGTCCCGTCAGATGCCAGTACCATTGTGGAGACTCTTGCCCGATCGATGGAAGCTGCAATCTCCCAGTTCAGATCTCTTGGCAAAGCAGTGCCAAAGCAGACATTAGTCTGGGCCCCTTGGCTGTTTCATAAGGCTGTATTTGCGTATGTTTCAGCAATTCATCCGTAATTGATCCAAGTCAGGGCTGTGTTGAAATTTGGACCAAGCTGGCATGAGATTGGGTTGCATCTAAGGCTGATAATTGCGTGAGGGAAAACAAAAACAATACAGTGTTGAAGCATGCCGCGAATATCACATCACAAAACAAAATGGATGTCTTCGCGGTGATGTTTTCTCGAGTTGGTCATACTCATGGGTCGTTGGGTGTTTTGGCTGCTTAATGAATTAACCACAGCATACCACAGCCACATAGTGATCAGCAAGTTCCTGAAACACGTTTGCCCCCTGCACTCGGTGACTAAGATCAATTATTTGGTCTTCTTGCAACTGCTATGAGATACATCGACATCATTTGTGACGAAGTTGATCTATGTGAGCATCTTGGCTTGGAACTACTTTACTTTCAGCAGGTTGAATTTCAAACTGTTGCAAAGGGGCTTTTGTGAGTAGCAAACTTGGAAGTGAGTAGCCTTGTCATGTCAGGAAGATTCGATACATGCTGGACCGCATCAATGTCCGATCTTGGA
>OMLO01001819.1_pt1 | contig 16777 bp, 6 predicted proteins | sample 1674811 | NCBI WGS metagenome assembly OMLO01 (sample SAMN06265003, study PRJEB25207) | coral metagenome | isolation source: Coral host | place: Mexico:La Bocana,Puerto Morelos, Mexico | collected 2008-11-13 | reverse complement strand
TGAATGGTCACACACTAGGGTTTCATCCACAGACTTAAAAGTTAGAACCACCTTGTACAGCATAATAAACAGCACCAGCACCATTTAAAGTAATGCTCAGTAGCTTCCATTTGAATGGTATATTACGATTTGGTTTCTCCATATAAGTTATTTCACCCTAGACTCGTGATCGAAATGCTTATACTCATGAACTACCCAGAAAACCAACTTTGCGGTAGAGTGAGTGGAAAGTTTACGCTATTCATTTGATGTTTTGCCACCTGTATATGTAGGGATAGATAAATCTAAAAAAAACATCTTTCACGAATTGATTTCGAGATGTATTCAGTTCGCGTTTGGTTAAATTTGTCACCTGTCCATGAAGCGTGACTACTTGCCTTATTGAAAGCAGCCGTGTCATGAAGTGAAGTGCATGGATAAAAACCGAATTGAAATTTAACCGAGCAGTTAGTTGTTGTAAATTGGAAGGAAACTGTATGCATGCCTGAGGCTAACTATTCATAATGCGCTGTTTTGCATTACCTTGGCAACCAAGACTTCTGTTCCAGTTTTGATCGTTTTTCTCGACATGGGCTAACAAACACGTACACAACATTGAAATTCCGAAATTCCTTGGTAACACAATGAAAAATTCGCAGTGACCATATTCGAGCACTGCGAAATTCTTTCACAGCTAGAAACGTGATGTCCGGTGTAATCTACGAAAGCATATGACAACGGTTTTGTAACCCCAGATTAGAACGCGCAATTCAAGGTTATCTAAACATGAATTCCTAAAATACCCAGTTTGGGCAATTATCTCTTCGATCGATTATTACAACTGCCAAACTGGACTCCTAATGATATGCAAACGTTGCTTTGCCCTAAAACACGTCTTAATCAAGGTTTATAGGCCTGAGGATCGGAATTATAACGTTATAAAACTTGAAAAGTTTCGGGCAGTTAAGAAAAATATCTCGTAGTTTCGGAACCCAGTTACTGTACAGTGTTACTGGATATCTGCTGAACAGCCAAATCATAACATCATAACGCTCTTATAGAGTTACTGCCAGCCTGCGGATATTTTTTACAATGAACACTGATAAAATCGCATCTGGGTTAGTTTACTAAAATATCTCTTTGCGCAATCGAGAGATTACAATTACAGCGGTCATTTCTCACAGAACCCAGCTGCATTCGAACATAGCTAGTGGTGTTTTTCGATTTTTTGGTCGCGTGAGGTTGTGCGCAACGAGTGTTAAGATGACTGAAATTTAAATCATTTTAAATGAATAGATGATGATCAGCTAATCGGATCTAATACTAATTTAATAAGTTGCTGTAAGTTACTCTCGACAATGGTATAGTTTAATTGTTTAAAAGTGCGCAAAGTTCAAAAATAACTCCCGGGTTTGAAGTTTCAGCCCAGCAGCTCGAATTGCAGCCGAAAGGGACACTTTTTAACATAAATATTGATTAGATAAACAAAACTCTTAGAAGTGATAACTCTTTATCTCGATCTGAAAACCGCAAGAATCGTAACATTAGGACAAGGGTGAAAATTCGAGAAAAGTCCTCAAGACGAGAAACACACATGTGAATCTTGATAAATACGTCATCGACATGTCTTCTTTCTTCGATCTCCGAACACAAAACGTCAACTAAGTTTCTTAAATGACTTCTTTCGTCCGCCCCACTATTTAACACATGTAAATTAATTTCTGAGTGCCTTTGCCCATAGAATATGTTAAAACGCACCGACTGAATTCCGTTGAGCTATTTTAAGCACCGCTTTCGGGAACTTCTAGAATATGTATTTACATGTCAAACGACCTCAAGTGTCTTGATTTCAGAGATGGTTGTTCTTGTGTTACCATAAATATCTGCAGCACGTGAGCTGGCCCGTTCTTTGTACAATGATTTAATTGACACGAACGAGCAAACAAACCCTTTGCGTAAAGCTTTTTTCTCTTTGTGACAGGCTACTGACCCTGCGATACCCTTGAATGAATGCACTTGATGTCCAAAGACTGTTTGGCTTGTTGTCAAATCGCCTTTGCTCGTTCTAAAGACATTCTCGTTTAGACAGCTTAGTTTCGGTCTTAAATTCTATTTACATTGTCTTGTGATCCGTCAACAAGTGCATAGTATATTTTGTTTTAGGCGACTATAACCTTGTGTTAATGTTGCTGTCTGATCGTCCATCTGTTTGTCGTCTAACCGATGCTTAATACACTCTGGTCTTCTGGAATCGTTTCTCCCCGTTTAAACTAACTATGAAAAGTCACGTAAATCCTTGTCTGGTCCCTCGTTTATCAGTCGTCAAACAAGAAAGAGCTTGAGATATTTCAGCTATCATTTGTATGAAGTAAATCAGTCACATGGCGACAAAAGTGTGTATATAACCCGGTTCAAGCATTATTTAAATCAGAACGAAAACCAGTTCATGATTACAATCTATATGCTACGTAAACATGGTTTCAAACCTCGAAATTTTTCTTTTCCTTTCTTTTTTCAATTATCAGATGTTTGGCACTACAAGAGGCCTCCAAAGCCTCGATGAAAACTGAATTAAGTTTTCCGAGAGTAAGATGCGTAAGATGCGAGTTGACAGACTTCGGTATGAGCCTCAAGCTCTGAGAAAATAAGCTATATGTGCAATTTAAAATGAGCATCAAGTGTCAGTATTCTATCTGTGCGGTGAAACATACCTCTCTCGAAGTCAACAGCTCCTTTTAGCTCCGTACTAGATAGTACCTTGTGAGGTAAATCGCGTTTCTGCACAGTGTTCTGGACTATAATTTCCCCAAGCTGCTGGAAGTCGAACGGCGAATGTCATACAAACTGCATTCCTGTTAAACGCGAAACAGGAAAACTTAACATTTTACACCCTTTTAATAACGCTGGTCGGTTTGTTGTTCTAGCCTTCTTGAATAATCTCATTAAAGTGCGGAGCGAATTATGCGTGGTGTTGCGAGACCGCCCCCCCAGGCGTCAAGGTCAGATTGCGCGCTAAATCACAAACATTCGCTAATGTACTGAGTCACGATTTGCATTGAATCTGTGACAACCATTAATCACAATAAGTTGATTCAGGCGGCTTTCCAGCTTTTCTGAAGCTGATTGCAAGTTAATTTTCCATAAATCGCATAGTAAATACCTTTTAATCATTAATCGCTTAAACAAATGCAGAAAATTCCATCTTGACATTTGTTTAGCAAACCCACTGACGAAGTTCGTCTGTTTTGGTTATTTACTCGAAACTATGAATAACTAGCGGATACGATAAAGGCAAGCCCTGTATCCCACTCATGTAAAAAAACTAGGTACTAAATATCAATGTAAAAAAACAGTGATACGAGTCACACATTTGCTGATTCATGCAAGACCAGTGCCGCTTGATCGAAAACATTTTCCTTGATGCGGCAAATAAAGTAATTTCTCTAATTGGTTGCTATTAAGTTCTTGGGATGCCAATACGTTAGGAGAATTGGTTAATACATCATCGTGATATCTCTTTGCTTGTGTAACGACGTGTTATATTCTTGTCACATACAAGTAGTTGACTTTGTTATGGTAGATCGAACATGTGAATCGATGTAATTCACATTTATCTTGAATATTTAGCTCGACCAGTGGATATCAGAACAACTCTCTCTCCACAGGGAGCGCCCCAGATTTACTCTTGAAGGAATGTCACGTAATTTTAAAATCCAGTTGTACGTTTTGTGACACCCGTTAGCTGTAGACGACAAATATATGACAAATAGTTTAAATTTCTTGGTCGTTTAAAGATGTTACGGTTTCCGTTGGAAAAACGAAATTCGAAATTTGAAGATATCGTTAAATTAGATCAAACCAGGAAAAAAAGTATATTTTTTTTTCGTTCCCTAAAGCTGGAATATTTCTTTGCTACAGCTGGACGGGAAATTGTTTTACTAATTACTTGGGGATTCAAACAAAGGAAAGCGTAATTCATGAACAAACAGATCAGGATTTTTTAAATTTAAATAGTTTGTGATGCTGCATAGTCTTGGGTTAGATATGAAGGTAGCATGGCGTTCGAATACAAAAGAAGGATTATGAAAAGAATGGAGTTATATTTCCTAGACCGTACGTTTTCTCTCAATATGGTGCTGGGAATTTCAGTGTTCGAAATAATTTTCTGGCTTCATAGTGAGCAAGTACAAAGAAATGCGCTATAATGGATCTTGAAAGAAGTTAAGATAAAATGAGATAAGATAAATGTATTTCGTAATCGGTTGTTCTCTGAGGCGCTTTGTAGTTATTTTCGAAGCAATTAAAGGTTGAATATTGATACAGGAAAGTTCCTCTTGTCCTGTAGCAAGTACACGGGAAGATTTCATAAATGAAAAACAAAATTGAAAATTGAAATTCAGTGTTCTTAATTGTATGCTAATTGCAAGGTGATAAAACACAAAGGGAAAATTTATATACGGTTCATGAAACTGATATAAATAGCTCAAGACATGACTTCCATTCAACATGGCGCCGTGCTTTCTTAACAAATAATGCGATGTTTACTCGGTAATGGAACATAAAAGGGGAATTAAGAAGCCTTCGGTAAACCAAACTTATATAAATAAAGTTTCAAACAGAAATATTTCTCGGCGTATTTTATAAAAATTATGGACTATTTACTTAGTTATCGGACACAAAGAAACAATTAAGAACTGGATTATGCGAGAGATATAAAAAGTTTGGAGTCATGTTTTTTCAGGCTGATGCGCTTATATTGAAGAGTTCATGGTGGCTGAACACAAATGAAGACTTGTTTAAGCTAAATTTAAATTTAAATGTAAAAAGGCTTGAACCTCGTTTAAACGGTTGTAAACAGAGAACACAACGGAAGACTTAACTTTATAAAACATTTTCTCCGAATTTTCGAGGCCAGTTTCCAATCATAACTGCAAGGATTTGGCATTAATAGGTCACAAAACTGATCTATAAATAAGATCATTTAAAAATAACAAGGTTAATAGAACAACGGAAATTGTATAGCCGCATTTATTCAGACCTATCCTGTCCTTTTGTCTCTCCAATTCTTGCATTTCAAATTGTTTAATTCATTTGTACTTCGAGTGAGGTCTTGTACATATACTAAGCTCTAATTTACATAGACCCGGACAAGCTTTCCTCTACATTTTGTCTTTCCGGTCGAGTCTGAATAGTCTTAACAAAACTGCCAAAAGTCTGGAGCATTTAACTGGAACATTTAATTATCCATTGTGAAATGTTTGCACTTTTTTAAAATATTCTAATCTGTAACAAGATCTTCCCACACTAGGTACTTGCAGTTGGTCCTAGGAAAAAGTAGATCCGCAATGCATACATGAAAAAGCACAATGTCACTGAAACGTGATCTCACAAATACATTTTTTTGAAGTTGCCTACTATCTATGCAGATTATATACAGCCCTCAAACGTTGAAAAAAAAAAACGCAGGAAAAACAAAAAGGAGGCTTCCGCTAGGTTTTTATTGTGCCCTGAAAGGACTACTTTAGGTAATGAATATGAGATTACAGAGATCATACACAGCTGACTTCAGTCTAATTGATGATAAATCGTTGACAAAAGCAACGAAACAAAACTGTCTGTTGGCTTTGTTTTAAATGTCACTGTTTTTATAAACGAGGCTCGATTGCCAGCTCGGTTAGAGAGAAAGAAACACCAGCTCGCAGCGGAGGAAAATATTACAGTCTAGCATAGTGCAGTAACCAGTTCATCATAAAAAATGATTTATCTTTGTTAAAAGATCTGGAGTTGTTACCTGTGCTACAAAAAAATAAATGAAAAAAAAAACACTCACTCTGTTTGAAAATAAGTGGTTATCGCCTCCTCCAAACCGCAACTTCTCCTCTCAACCTTTCAACGTTTAACTCTCGACGTCCTCTGAGAGTCACATTTGTACTACAAGACTTATGTAGAGACGGTCAAGTGGATAGTCACGTTTCCTTGTGTTATCTAAAGGTTAAGCAAATTTTAATCGATTGTTAATGTGATTTCACATATCCATCAAAGGAATCTTGGGGTAATTACCAGTTAGTAAAAATAACGAAGAAATGTTGTGGTTTAAATATGACATTTATAAACCTCTATACCGCAACACCAGAATGTTTGAAAATATTTAAATGAGTAACAACTGACGCGATTTTACGATGTGATAATCATTTCAGTTACATTTCCCTGGCGCTAAGCTGAAGGATTTCCTTTCTTTCGAGACATAATGTTTCCAGTTTTAACATTTAGAGATAACTCGAGGACACATGTATTTTGAATTAAACTCTATTGCTAATACATTTTTTAAAAGGAAGTATTTAACTTGGACTAAAAGCGAGTAACGTTATTAGAATTTCCCTTAAATTCAAGAACCCACACAGTAGACAGTTTGGCTACCGGTATTAAAAACGTTTTTAATCTATGTGACAAAAATCCATCTGCTGTTGGTAGCCTTTCATCTCGCGCCGATAAAGGAGCCGATTTTGCTCTGACATATTTAACATGCTCATAAACTGACTAAGATTTCAGTGAGCTTCATTCAACACAATGTGGAGCAATTTCAAAAACGACCTCATGTAGTATTCAAATACTATCAATTACTGAAACATGTCAGTTAAAAGACATGTTTTTTTCTACAGCAGTGAGTTGATTCTTTGTGATCTGTGCCGGCATCCTTCCCAGCTCATGTTTCCCAACACGTGCTTATTTTTCATAAATGAGACTCGGTAAATTATAGTTATTTTAATATTAGTTCTTTTTCGCTTCATTACTTTTCAATTTGTTAAACAACAGGCATCAGTTGAGCACTCATTCATCAACTGTGATCTTTCCGCATCGATACCAAATGATATGAAGTCGAGCATTTTCTCACGGACGCCTTGAGGCATTGTCGCAGAACGTCGTTTCAATACACATTGAAACGTTCGCTCTTTTTGCGATTATTGAATTGCCAAAGTGTGAAGTCACCCAAAACGAAAGTGCACTTTTTACTAACAGAATTGTTAAAAAAACTCGTCCAAGTCGCAAAGGTCATGTGCCGTCAAATCTTTTTCTTTTGAAATTAACTGAGTCGGTCGCAAACATTCAGTCTGTTTATGAAAACCAACGCAAAGTGAGTGCTTTGCTAGTTTCTGAGTCAGCGCGGATTAGCCTGTGAAAGAAGTGAAGTGAACTTGTTGGGTTTATTTTAATTAGGAGGATTATAATGAACTTAATGGTTGTGTTTTTCAGTTTTTAAAGCTAAACAACCACAATTTCCTTAAACTTTAATTTAAACCATCTATTGTATTTGACCGGAGAAGGGGGTCGGAAGACCTGTGTCTGGATATAAGGGTAATACTGACGTTTCGAAACCTTGACCTTTTTGAAGACAAAGGAGCATCTTTTACTTCAGAACGCTGCGAAAGGTATTAAAGGACACTGGCTGTGAGAGGAGGACTCAGGCTTTCTTGCCCTGAAAATTAGCCGATGTTGACTGACAAGTGCCGACTATCAGCAAACGACTGTGATCTCTCACAGCTGAGTATTGTACAAACGTTATTCAATTCTGGAACCAAATACCATGTTTCGGACAGGTTAACATCATGTTTAGGGCAGACTATCCACCCTGTTCAGGGCAGCGAGCCAAAGAGCGCGCCATACCCACACTATAGTAGCATGTCCATATAATAAAGGAGAACCCCCCAGGTGTATTTGACCCCCGGCCATTTTAGCTCGACGAGCCATGTTCCATTACGCTCTTCTGGTGACTCTAAACGTAATAAAACGCGTACCTTGTGCGAAGCCGAAAAATGTGAATTATTTAAATTCTCGTGTTGGTTCTTTGTGCAGGCGGAATGCTAAAACTCCAACGGAAGATATTAAAACTTTCATCAGAAACCGCTTGTAAAATCGTCAGCATCGCAGTGACAAATAAAACTAGCAAGCGTATTTAAAATATTTAAGACACTTCACGAAACTAATCTTACTGAAATCATCCTAAAAATTTAGAGTTTTAAATTTGACTGCTTGTAATCCTGTTTAATTTCCTCCAACAAACATCAGCGAAAAGAATGAAATTAGAACAGATAAAAATATTTTGGTAAGTAGTTTACAAACATAAAGATGGAGAGGATATTACATGACAGTTTGAATATATGAATTCTGTTTTAGCTTGAGCGATAAAATAATTTATGATTACGAATTTGCGCAACGAATATTTCGCAATTTTTTAATTACTATATTTGCACAAAAACATGGCCACGACGTCTCCCAGCTGCAGTGAGCTGATTATCGAACGTTTTCTCTAGTAAGTTCATAATAGTTTTTGTCTCCAAATGGCTCGAAGCAGGCTCAGTTCACAGAGCAAGATACAACCGCAAGCTTCGGAAAAAAAATAGGTTATTGGTATGTGCGGCACCAAAGGGTATGGCTTAAAGCCGTCTTGGTCATTTTGGATGTGGGTTTTGCACACTACTCTTGGATTGGCCACGTTTTTTTTTTAATTAGGAAGCTAGGTTTTCATCATTATTTAGAAGACCATCAACAAAAGCCCTTCACAATGCTTTTAACATCAGTCTGAACTTAAGTCACATTTTTGGTCAGCTCATAAATAGGGTAGGGAAAAATGGTACATTTTGGTCTCAAATAGGGTAAGGGTTTTGGAAAGGGGGCACACACACGCCTCCTCTCCCCCCTCCCCACCTGGGATAAGATCACAAGGATGGAAGAAGATCACAGTTCATGCATTAATAGGGATATGACCCTTTGTTGATTCCCAAGGGAATAAAAAATAAGCCAATTCTAGATTCCGGGATGTAGTTTCGAGTAAATACTTAAAGCCCCTCACATTTCATGACAAACACATGTTTTCTTAAGAAAGGAAGTTATTTTCATGTAAGTTTTGCAGGGTATCGCATTGTAAGACAAGAAAAGATGTAATTATATTTTTTATCCTGTTAAATTTCAACCATTGATGTAGTTTAGCCGGCAGACATGAGTAGATTTTGAACTAAAGAAAAAAAATGAATTGGTTGTTGTTTGGCTGTTTCGGGAAAATTCTTAGAAAACCACTTTGATAGTAAAAAGCACTATCACAAGTTTTGAGTTCATGAATCGGAAAATATCTTACTACAATAGGTCCTTCATGTAAATATCAGAGCCACATACAATTTAGTAAAGAATTCCATTGTTACGGACGGAATCATGTTTGAAAGGTGTTGAACTTTGACTAAGGTGGCTAGTATATATTACTTCTTATGTGTCCTCTCACGCAACAAATTGCGAACAAACATTTACTGATTATATATTCTTTCATATGTTCCTACGTCTTTAAATTGATCTACCCATACAGTAGTTCGAAACTAAAAATCAAAACACAAAAATCTTTTAACAGATTATTTGAGAAATTATTAAGTGTCGGATGCCTGCGTCTAGGAAAAATTAACTTACGTAAAACATTAAAAAACCAAATCTCTCACCTGTTTATTATCGTTGATAAGTGAACTACGTGGGAGATATTTTTTCTGTACGTTGTTTATATCCCTGAAATATCCAGACTTAAAAATGATTGATTTCAGCCTAAAACAGGAGAACAGTTTTCCCGTCTCGACGTGTCCTGAATTTCATTTAAAAATAGACCGCTGTTCGTCGACCTTTGTCCTAATGAACCTGGATATATTGTTCAAAAATCATGTTACCTGCGGGTGTGTGGGAAATACGCGAGTTAACGTCTTCTTGGCTTCTTGTCAGGCTGTTAACACTGCTACATACTTCCCTTAAATCCCGGACGCTTTAAGAAAGGATTCCCTCTCCTCGAAAGCTATCACTTTTTTTCACTTTCTTTCAGATAACCGATGTCTCGAGCTTCATTAAAGTCGCTCCGGTTCGTATCTGGCTAGGAAGACGTGCAATACATCTGAGACAGAAGCAGATATTGATCAAGGGGGGACACTATTACACAAAGTTTTCAAGTCATGTTTTCCGTATTCTTTACAAAAGGCGTGGATACGACTCACATGATTTGGATTTCGGAAAACCAATGTCATTTTTCTGGGACATTAACCCTTCAAGCGATGAATTAAACGAACAAGAAACGATTTATTACTAATAACAGAATATCTTTCAATGATATGCATTTAAAAAAAACTGCGTGAAATGACCGCGTGTGCTTCCTTTTTCTGTTTTTTCGATGCATATCACGTCTTGTTTGTCCACAAACCGGGTGCAAGGAAACTACTGAATTGAAAAATAAAAGCGCTATATTAAACTGAAATGCAATATTTTCAGGTTATTGCATGATTCGCGCTTGAGGTGAATAAATAACCGTATGGTATGAAAAGACGAAAGAAAAATACAAAATCTTCAAATTAATCTAAATTAGGCATTACTTATTAATACTGAACTGCTTATAAACACAGCAAAATCTTGCAGAGGATTTTATGGATAATTCATGTTGTTGTCGTCTATTCTATTGCATCGCTGTAGATTTTGTGTCACGGTCTTGCCGAGTTTTAAAGCTACAGCTTTTAATAACGCTATTGGAAGGTGTCGAACAGAAACGGCAAAAATTAAAAACGAAGTAATTACAAAACTCTGAATTTAAGGGAAATGCGCAATTTATTAAATTGACTTTTGGTGAAACGGCGGAAAAAGATATTTATCTGCTTGCAATAGTTTGTAAACCTAATTTTTCATTGGGAAATCATTCAACAACTATAGTTTGACGAAGGTGGTGTCTACTTTACTGTTTTTTTCGTGCAATGCTTTGCAATAAGATTGCAATGAGTACAAATTTTAAATGTACTGAAAAACAAAAATTTCGCAATTTATACGTTTCTGTAAAGCACCTTTCTCACGATTCACGACGCTGTGACCTCTTCAAGTTGTAATAACCTCAACTTCTGTTTCTTTATTCACTCGTCTTAGTTTGCCGGTTGTTTTTTTTTTTTCATTTTTGCTTGTTTTGTTTTGCTTTTGTCGACAGCAAGCATTTCGCAATTACCCAATGTGTAATTGCAAGTAGAAAAAACAGAAATGCAGTGGAATTCACAATTTTCACTCTGACATATATATCAACAAACAACGGTCAAGGCCCGAAACGTGTTGAAACGTTACCAAAAATATGGCACTTTTATTCATGATTCTTCTTTCTGACCATTTTCAAGTATTTACCCAAGTGCTTCGCAGCTGACCGACATTTTTCCGTAAATCTTTTATGTATATCAAGAATTTTTCTTGAAATTTTATGAACAATTTCCTGGGGTTTTGTTCAACATTTGCTTAATTGCAAACTCTACATTGCATCCGCAGTTTATCAGATATTATTTCTTTTTCTTGAATTATATACATGATTTGTCGAATTGACATGATAGGTGAAAGGTATTAGGAAAACTTTCAAATTATCTAGAATCGATCGATTGAGAAATAGAGAAAGTAAAAGTGTGTACGTTTTGAAAACTTAGTGATCACGAGTGAAAATTCTTGGAAATCATAATTTAAGAAATGCTGTTGGATTAGAAAGGAATCCTTCAACTATTTTCAAAAACATTAACCTCAAATATAAAATTGTACTCCCTTAGAAACAACACAAAAGAGACATCTATCATTTAGTATCAAACAGAAGAAATTTGTTGAAGGTCGGCAAACATATTCTGGCGTCAGTTTGTCTTAATTTTAGTCCAAAATGCAGATTGCTTCCGAAGAAAAGGAAGTTAAGAACATTACAGGGACATTTCGTTGAAAAAAGAAGGAATGAAACTGAAACATGCAATTTTAAATATCGAAAAATATACTCGATAAATATTCGGAGAACATATTCTTATATCTACCTACAGACAATAAATTGAATATTTTTTAGCTTGCTGACAAATAATATCAGTAAAACATTTACCTGTTATCTGTCGATGCGGTACGGTTAAAGGTTTTTTCTTAATAAAATGAATGCTGTAAGGAAAAAACACGAAACCGATTGAACTGTCAGCTGGACAGGAGGAGAACTGATTATCAATTTCCGACAGACGGAATTGAAGTTTATTTGATTATGCACTATTGGTTCAGTGCCAAAAATAAAGGCAGAGCAACATTATATTATTTATGCACTTAGAAGCTGCTGGGATCGTGTATATTAAGCAAATATTAAACAAACATAACATAGTTAAAGCCCCAACAAGCAGGGTGCAGACCAAAGCGAAGAGAAATTGAATTCGGCATCACCGAGCGTAAATCCATCTAGTTTTATTAAAAGTGATCTGAACTGCAGTTTTCGCGCACGAGTTCATGCGCGAATAACAAAACCGCGTTAGGGAGTAGACACCGCAAGCAGAGAAACTGATCGAACTATATTTTGATTTCTCTCCAGGGTCCGCAGGGGAGAAGAAGGAGGGGATGGCTGGGGGGAAGTGGTTTTGCTTTGAACCCGGATCTTCGTAGTCTCATCAAAAGTGTTGAGTTTCGTTTCTGTCTTCTTAAAATGTTTCTCCGAAGCGACGCAATGGACACCTGGAGTCCAAAACCTATTCAAGAAGAACTTGCTTTGACTGGTTCTTTTGAAAGGGTTTTGCCTTCGTTTCAAAACATGTTTACAAGCAGTGCAAATTTGCAAGCTTTTCTCCTTGATTTCTACGATATTATAAGACCACAACACGATTTTTTTTGTCGGAATCGAGGGAAGAAACGACGGTCTAAAGATCGACTGAAGAGTAAAATTAAATGTTCTGGATGCTACACGTTCACATATTCTCTACGTTTTTTCGTTTTGTTGTGACCTGCTTGTTGTCTCCTACTTTGGAAAACAGACAGACATAATTGTTTTCAAATTTTCCATAAATTTCGGAGCATTTTTTGGGGAAATTGTTTTAAATTTCCCACCAAATATATGAAGTTTCCATTTGTAACATTTTCTCTTTTCAGTGACAAAGTAAGACAAAAAAATTTTAAAAAATTGCTTTTCGGGAAGCATTCATGTTGGTTTAATTTTTCACGATAATTAAAAGAAAAAACTAAAATATTAAAATTTGCATAACTAACTGAGTTTAAATTGAAAACATTTTGTTCGAATGACGCTATAGAATGCAATCAGACCAAAATCATGACACATTTAAAAGCAAAATACATTTTTATCGACTAACATTAAAGTTGCCGAATATCTTTGAAGTCGTAAACTCTGCAGGGTGTGGTGCATTTTATTACAAAAAAATAGATTCGGTTTTATTTTTTTATAATTTACAATTTATATGCATACGATATTTTGATATTTTTATTATTTTCGGTTTGACCTTCCTTAATATAAGTTGTACTAACTTGATTATAGAGTTTTCAGTCTAGTAAAACGACAATATTCTTGATGCGAGTGGCTTTAAACTTTAATATGTCGCTTGTGATATGCAACCTCAAGGTTGCCAGCATAAATATTTAATATACGAATATTATCATACTCTTTGCTCTTCGGAAAAACATAAAGCCGACATTTACTCGCTGGAATAGAAATAACTTACAATGATATTGCAGATAAAACAAATTAATAACAAGATTGTCTGGAGTCTGTTGTAGATCTGTATATTCCACGGACCAAAAAAGAGGGAACTGAAATAAACTTATCTAATCACATCACATCATAGCAAAGCGAAGCAGTCATTTTGTCAACTTAGTTAGGACATCATCAGCTATGTGCGCTCTACTATAGTGGAAGTGTTGGCTTTGAAAGATAAGTGAGTGGTGTTTTAATAACCTATAAACGGACAAGAAATCGTTAACACTGCATAGACCAACCCTTTGGCAGAACAAGGGTGTGACATAAGGAAATTTATTAAAGTACAAATGTTTTATGCGACCGTTGAAGTGAAGAAAAGTCCCCCAAAGAACAGAAGAAACAAACCAGAGAAGTCTTCTTTAAATATGTAGCACATGCAACGAAAAGCTACGACCAGAGCATGTCGTAAATTTAGCTGACATTGTTTGTTCACATTTAAACCTGCCACTTCCATAAGTCAAACCACAACTTAAACCTGAAAACATGGTCATTGCTCAGCATTCGATATAAATAAACCGCTGCATGAATTTTTTTGGAAAGCTATGAATGGTGTTTAGCGAGAGCAAAACTTGTCGTAAACAACTCGCGGAAGCCGAGACACTTACCGATTGAGCACTGAGAGACGACCTTCCCTTGCCGCATCACAGACTTAACTAAAAGCATGGAAATTTTTACAACACTCATAATATCATGAAATCAGCTGCTGGCAGATAAACTATTATAATTTTTATTTTCCTCAAAGGCAATCTTAGTGTCCTCTGGCGAAAAAGTGAAATTGCTATTTCAACACAAACAAAACCATAAAATTCTGCTAGGTTTTAATTTCTGAAGTATCAAAAGCGTTTTATACTGTCTGATACGCTAGAACTTCCAATTTAATTCGCATCTAAATAATACAAAGAAAATGATTATTTTTGTCAATTTGGATGAAAGCACTTTATTCAGATGAATCCAGCTGTAATATGTCCGAAGGAAGTCAAAAACAGCAGACATACGAATTAGTGCGTCTGTCGTATTACGGTAAAACTTTGCTTATTTACCAAACACTCTCCAATTCCCGATTGCTCCTGGTCAAGTAATTTACAAAAGCAATGTAGTTATATTTGATATTACCTGCAGGTCATGAAACTCTTACATAAAAAATTCATTCTCCATCTCTTGGTTTACCTCTCGCGGTAGGTAAGCAGTTTCAGTCAGTACGCTCTACTCATACATTTCCTTTTTCGCTCACTAAGGGTTGTACATTACAAGACAGATTAGGACAATTTTTCAAAAAAATAATATTTTCCAACTTGAGGTTGCGCATTTTTTTTGGACTTGGTCCATATATTTTCCGTAATTTACAAAATTTCCATCCTGTTTTTGCTGTGCAATAATTTTTGGATAATTACTTAGCCCCCCACCTTAAAGACGACTGGAAGTTTTTAAATGACGTTGATGGTAATCAAAAAGCGAACAGAAAGAAAAACATCTTTTCATAGAAAATGAAATAATATTCTCGCTCAATGGAGGTCTACAAACGGTTAACAAGGAACGGCTGAAGTTTTTCTGCCCACTGTCTGCCGTAAATTAAAAGTTCTACAACACCGGCTTTCGCGTTCAAAGCCTACACGCGTTGTAACGTAGCACGCAATGTCACATGTCACGCTTTATCACGCGATTTATTCGCACGCTGTAACAATTCGCGCGCAATATTGGTACCGAGGCAATCTGCAAGATGCGATGTTTACACTAAACACGTAACAAATATTGAGATACTAACCTGGATGAGAATGCCTTATACAAATAACACAGAGTAATTTAGAAATTCATCTTACTTGAAAAGAGCAGCGAAACAGATGGTCATGTTTGTGATCGTTTGTGTTTGGATATGACGAAAAGCCGTAGAGAGAAGAGCTGTTATTTATACGACGCTCTCGCGATGTTGGTGATAGTCCCGGCGATAATGGACTCACGTTGAAATTGTCAGGAGCAATGTTGTGCAAGTTAACCAAGGGTGTTAATACAACTTCAACCTTCTTTTCTCTTTTTATCAGCAGAAAAACGCAGCCGGACAAGTTCCAGGAGATGAAGCCTGAAGAAAATACAAGCATTTTAGCCTGCCAGAACGCGAAGCGCGATGCCGTTACTCTTTGAGAGCGGAAAATACAAGCCTCTTTGCCCCGCTAAAACCGCCCTTTTACCTTATCCAGAAATTGTGAAATTTGCTGGTTTTTGTATTGTGTTCTCGTTTTAAACCAACAGAAATTATATACTGGTAATGAAAAGAATTTTGATGTTGTCTTTGTTATGTATAGGTTATATGCGTTTTGCAGGTTGGCGAACTTTTTGTTCGCCTCTGCTGTTATATACGAGAGGTGACCTCGCAAAACTTAACTCGATCTAAACTCTTATCTTAGGAATTGGATCGTCTTTTATGATTTTAACGTTTAGAAAAACGTCTTGAATATCGTGCTTGTTTGTTTTTTAATCAATTCAAACAGACTGTTTACTGTTTACAACTCATATAAGGAAACAATTGGTTTCAAGCATGTGATATTTTGCTCTAATAACAAGTTTATTTTTCAATTTTTCGTGGACAGGAAACAAATTAAAAACAGTACTAGTGAACATGGGAAGAACTTAACTTGCTAAAAAAACGCTCGGACGGCATCTTTGTGATATCCGATTTCCAAAGCGGTATAGATGAAAACTTATCGTAAACAACCGACCGCCACAACAAAAACAAAGAACGAACTGAAGTGACCTTTGCAGAAACCGATTCGAAACAATAGCCGGGCTATTTAAAAGTTGTCTTTGAATGTTGTTTTTCAGTGCGGCCAGCTTTTAAATCACAAATAAAAGCGCGGAAAATTCAAAACGGCCCTGTAAAAACAACGGGCTAGTTTGAGCGGAAATCATTTTCCATCACTGCGTCGAACAACACGCGTCGAGCGAGAGCTAAGAACATGAGCAAAATGGAGCACTGTTATCCGTGGAAGGAAGAAAGTTACATTGGTTGTGAAGATACATTGTTGACTGTGAAGACACCAGATTATGAGACGAAGAAAATCTGCCAGCCTTCCCCCGATTCAAGCAATTCTCTTCCAAAACCTGTTGTCGAGCAAAACTCTTCATATGGAATGTATCAAGGTGATGTGAAAGGTACGTTTATTTTGTTGCAATTCTCGTTTTCAACCAACTAGTCTCCACTGTAAGATACGAAGTTTTCAACGCACCTAGCAAACTTTTGAGAAAATGAGGAATTACCGCATGAGACAGACAGGTTTC
>OMLO01001818.1_pt1 | contig 16781 bp, 10 predicted proteins | sample 1674811 | NCBI WGS metagenome assembly OMLO01 (sample SAMN06265003, study PRJEB25207) | coral metagenome | isolation source: Coral host | place: Mexico:La Bocana,Puerto Morelos, Mexico | collected 2008-11-13 | reverse complement strand
CTCCTATGAAGGGTCTCCTACCTCTTTCAGCTCTCGTAGCAAAATAAGCATCCCAGACGCCAAATCGAATCAATGTTTCGGCCAAATAAACGCAGAATTCAAACATTGAATTTGTTTTTTTTTTCTTCTAGGCAAGAGGTCCGACTAATTAAATGGAAAACAGCGATACTGGCAACCTTTCAATCGCTGACCTACACATGTACACCAATTGCAGCTTTTATTTCTTTGATTACTGTGGCATCGACAGGAATTGAGCTCACCTCGTATAACACTTTCATGATTTTGTCGCTGATAAGTACTCTGAGAATGACAATCGACAACATTTCCATATATGTGAACATTTTGGGAGATTTCGCGACAGCTCTGGATCGTATCCAAGGTTTACTTGAATTTGACAACGACAACATTGACAAATATCTACAGGATACCTTCATGAAAAAAGCAGGCAGAAACGGTTATACATTTACTAAAACAGAGGATTCTTCAGGCTTAGACGAAAGTGTGGAAAGCGATATTCACCGTCGCAAAGATCCTGCCGTTTTACTACAAAATGTCGTTTGCAGTTGGAGTGGAAATTCTAACACACCAATTTTAAACTCCCTGTGTTTGTCAGTCGACAGAGGTGACTTGGTGTTTATCACTGGAAGCGTTGGCTGTGGCAAGTCATCGCTACTGTACACCATTCTACGAGAAATTCCACTTATTACCGGAAACACATCTTATCAAGGAAAACTAGCCTGGGTTGGTCAGCAGCCCTGGATTTTTTCTGGTACCGTGCGGGACAATATTTTGTTTGGCGAACCATTTGACCCAAACAGATATCAGGAGACATTAGAGGCGTGTGACCTGGCCAAAGATCTGCAGAGGTTTCCAGATGGTGATTTGACTGTTGTTGGAGAACGTGGAACAGTTCTGAGTGGTGGTCAGCAGGCTCGTGTTGAATTGGCACGCGCAGTGTATTCCAATGCAGATATCTATCTACTGGATGATCCACTAAGTGCAGTGGACTCAAAGGTGGGGCATGATATCTTTGAAAGGTGTATCAATGGTTTATTGGGCAGTAAAACCAGGCTGATGGTCACTCATAATCTCGAAGCCCTGCAAGATGCCAAACACATAGTGCTAATGGAAGAAGGCTCAATTGTGACCAAAGGTGACTTTTCCACATTGTATGCATCTGGTATTGACATTGATGCCATCGTCCAAGGTGCCGAACAGAAAACTAGTATTGTGCACTTAGAAAAGCAGCTAAGTCAGGGCATATTGGAGAACACAATTAAGTCAGAACAAGAATATGCCAGACTCGAAATTGCTGAAGAAGATCGCATGATTGGTTCTATATCGTGGAAAGTATACTTGCACTACTTCCAAGCTGGAACGCACTGTATTCTGGCTTCTGCTTTGGTTATTTTTTTCTTCATCGTTCAAGGTTAGTTATTGCCTAGAAAGCTCTTTACACTTTCGTTCTTTTTCTACCGTGACTCTACGCAAATAACGTGGTTTTATTTGTCCTCTTTTAGCATCAGTCATACTTCCTGATTGGTGGCTACTTCATCTGACACGTCAATCACATGACTGGCAGCAGCAAATGGAGAACCTCTACATATATGGTGGTCTGGTGGCTGCGGCAGTGATCTTGTCAATCATGAGAGCGGGAGCATTTTTCAACGCAGTAATAAATTCCTCTAATCACCTTCACAACTCGATGCTATCAGCAGTCTTGAAAGCTCCGGTTCTGTTCTTCGACACTAATCCTATTGGACGGATATTAAACCGGTTTTCTCGAGATATTGGCATAATGGATGAGATGCTACCAAAAGATTTGCTAAATGCTGTACAACTACTTCTGTTCTGCATTGGAGCAGTTGTTCTTCCGTCTGTACTGAACCCCTGGATTATCCTGCCGGCCACCCCGCTTATAATCACTTTTATCCTGATCGGGCGTTATTACGTAACAACATCACGTGATGTGAGGCGACTGGAAGGAGTAAATCGAAGCCCGGTCCTTTCGCATTTTAGCGACTCCTTAATGGGACTAGTAACTATTCGAGCGTTTAAGAGGGAAGATGCCTTTCTGAAAGCGTTGTACAGGTTTGACTTTAAAGCCTTCTTTCGTATTCTTTTTAGAATTATCCAATGCTTTGTTGCAGTGATCAAAGATTAATGAGAGTGCGTTCGAGGTCTTTACTTATTTTGGCCAGGCGACAGTGCTTGTAGCTGACACCAGTCTCCAGCCGACTTTTACTGCGGACTGGAAACTCATGTCAGCGTCTCTGTAGGACAAAACTATTCTTGATTTATGTTCTTACAAAGGAAACAAGCTTTCAGACACAGGTTGACTTGAGGATATCCGGGAACTTAAGCAAACTACGACGAAGACGGCAACAAGAACATCAACAAACAAAAGGTTTAATGAGCTGAACAATAGCTCTGCGCATGCGTCATAAATCTTTGTACATTTCTTTGCCGTCCTATGCAAGAGAACAACGTGAAATGAACACGTTTTGCGTCGTCTACGGAACGAAAACGACGACGGCTAATTTTTCGTATTTCCATTTGGAATTTAACGCTGTCGTTGCATAGTTAGCTTAGACACGCTTTTTAGAGCCATTGGCGGACCGAACAGATCGAGACAATTGCGAATTTCGTTCGTTACATTTAAATTCATTTTTGACTAGGCGTGGTCCTCGGCGTCTCGTCGTCGTTGCTTAAGCTCCCTAATTGACATGACAACTTCCATACAGCGATCGTTCTCCCTAATCTCTGCAAATCATATAGTTCTTTAATTTTGGAAGTGGATTCTAATTTGCATTTGCTTGTCAGCTCGAGTCGCGTTAACTTTGCATACTACAGTAACTGTTTCTCTTCAAAGTACTGCCGTTATTTTATTTAAATTGCAGTCTGTTTTCTTATATATGTTTTCAGATATCAAGATGATCACAACAAGGCCTGGTTCTCGATTTTTTCCGCCATGAGATGGTTAGGAATCCGTCTAGATATGATCTGCGTTATTTTTGTCACGTTGGTTGTGTTCCTTGCTATAGCTACACAGTCTGGTTCAGGTAAATTCACTTTGTACCAGATAACTTTGAAATCACTCTGACTCTCTCTAAGAATTTGACATTTTTTTCTTAGAGTTAGACTGCTCCGACTATGCAGTTCTTTCAATGTAATATGTAATGGAGCTGACCTTCCCCTTGAAGTTCTTACTGAACTTGTCAGGTCGATCGATCATTCGAACAACATAAATTCACTCTAGACAACTATAAGAATTAAATTGAGGACAGTAGAAACATTAGCACTTGACATGCTTTTTTTTTAATTTGGCGACACTCACTACAGAAGGAGGGTTGTGTATCCTAACCAAAAAATAACATTTTGCCCTTTTTCACTGTAAACACAACACTCTTGTGCATTATATCGAGCCTCTATTGTATAGTCACCAAAAGAATTAATGTACAAAGAAAACATTTCAAGTGTTTATGGTTCTAGTGTCCTTACTGTTCCGATCATGCAAGAACACGTTTCCAACAATTTTCTCAAGTGATATTGAAATGTGACGTAAAAATCCAAAATGGCCTAAATGAATGTTACTTTTGCACACAAAAATTAGGTTAGATGAAATAACTCTGCCCCTTCTTGGTGTAGAAGACACAGTGCATCTCACAATAGAACAACGCCTCACAAACCTATTGTTTTCATTGTTTTCTTCGTTCTTTTGTCCTTTTTTCCCCTATTGTTTCGCGTCAGCTGTGTCTTCTACACCAAGTAATAGCCAATGATTCTCATCAAGTCCGGCGAAATACAAGTGTTGCCTACATTTGAAAACATGTAATTTTTAAGACAAATATCAGACTTAAATTATGTATTAAGTTGAGCAGTGTCAATCATCTTCAGGTTAATACTGATTTGCTCTAATTGTTATTTCGTTTTTAGGCATTACAGCTTTGTCCCTTGTCTACGCCCTGCAGCTTGCGGTAGACACGTCACAGTATGGCGTCAGACAGTGCTCAGAGGTCGAGAACGAGATGACGTCCGTAGAACGTGTCATAACATATGCTAACCTTAAGCAGGACCCTGGGTATGAGTGTGATCAGGAACCCCAAGAAAACTGGCCAGATCAAGGTCGGGTACAAGTAAAAAACTTGGACCTAGTTTACTACGACGGTGGACCAAATATACTTAAAGATGTCAATTTTAGTGTTAATTCGCAAGAGAAAATTGGAGTTGTTGGTCGCACGGGAGCTGGCAAGTCGTCACTGGTTTCAGCACTATTTCGCATGCCTCAACCGACTGGACAAGTCATCATTGATGACGTCGACATTGGCAAGATTAACATCCAAAGTGCTCGCCAAGCGATGTCAGTCATTACCCAGAATCCTATTCTGTTTACTGGCTCACTGCGCATGAACTTGGATCCTTTTAAGAAGTACGCTGACAAGGAACTCTGGGGCGCATTAGAAGAAGCGAGTTTGAAGACCATGGTAGAAAATTTATCTAACCAACTGAGCGAGGAAATTAAAGAATGTGGGGCAAACTTCAGCGTCGGTGAAAGACAACTTTTGTGCCTGGCTCGTGCTTTATTGAAGAGAAGCAAAATTATCATCATGGATGAAGCAACGGCTAATGTCGATTATAAGACAGATCAGTTAATTCAAGAAACTATACGCACCAAATTTAAGAACTGCACCGTGATTACAATTGCACATCGATTGAACACTATAATAGACTATGATCGCGTCTTGGTTCTGAAAAATGGGCAAGTTGTTGAATACGACAAACCGGAAATCTTATTGCAGAACGAAGGAGGACAATTCTCTAGACTTTATCATGGTTATAGTAACAATTCTGATGAAAGTTTAGAACAGTCGTGAAGATAGCTTTGGCACTGTCGACTAACTAAATTAGTCGTCGATGCTTTTCTCTTTTGTTTGTATGTCTTTGTCTCACGCGCTAAGATAGATAAGTGCATGAAGATTATTTAACTCTTCAGATTAAGGCCATATGACAAGAATTTGGGAAGGTTTTGGTTCGCTTTATTTTTTTATTTCAATTTTTTCAGTGAGACTTAAAGTTAATTTACCGAATGTTTGAAAATTGGTTTAAGTTTTTCTCAACTTGGAATACTGTATTCTAAGAAGTACCAGCGCAGCTGCAGCAAAGAAAGCATCAGTACTGCTACTTCGTTGCTGTTATAGTGCGAAAACTGTAACAAAATTACCGAATCTGATTGGCTATCAACAGGCCCAATTTGTGCCTTAATAAGACAATGCTTCTAATTGGACAGTATTCGTCATTTCTCTCTTTCAATTGTGACCCAATTCTCTGGTTTATAATGTGATCACAGGTGTTACGTAGATTGTTTCGTACAGGATGAAATTAAAATTCGTGGAAAGCCGCTTGTAATTGGAGTTAACACGTGGGCGAGATTGACGTCACACGATTTGCTATTTCTAAGCTCTCCTTGGGATTTCCGTAAACGGGAGTGATAACTTGAGGGTGATTACCTTCGGAGTTAGGCCTATATGGCGATTATCTTCCGTACCCTATATCTTCTTCTTTAATAAACCAACACACCTGATTATCAGGATTTCCTTAATTATCTCAAGATTTATTACTAAATGAGCGCGCTTTGAGTGAAGTTGGCTTTCATTTTATCTCAAAATTATTTAAAATGTCTGATTCTTTTCTCTCTTTTGGTGAGCCATTCAATAAAACAGCTCGGCTATAGTTAAAACCTTGTTTACCATCAAAGGTACGCAGCTGTAGTTTGGTTGTACTGTCTTGCATTCAGCATCTCTAAGACTGTAAGCGGACGGAGCCACGTGACGCAAAATAAGGCCAGAACTTAAATAGTTTAGTGTTTTTAATAGGAGTTACCGAATACATCCTCGAATTGGCATGGGTCGATTATTTGCCATTCGAATCGCTAATCACTTGCTGGTGATAAAACGCGACCAAACCTAGAAATCTTTCGCTGTCTCAGTACTCTTCCATTAAACCGGGGGAGGGGGTAGGCAATAATTGGAGAGGAGAAGCTTATTTTAAATTTTGTCCGAAAAGAGGGCGCTTATTTGAGGGGAGATGTCCTTTTTTAAATTGTAACTCAGTGTTACTAAGGTTGAATCATTGTCACCTTTGGCCCATCTGTTGTTGTTTTCGGGTTTACATGATAACGAGGTTTCTATTGTTCTGCAATGTTCACAGCGGGCATTGCATCTTGGCCAAAACTACAATTACAGGTCAGTCCAACATTAAAGCTGTTTTCGACGAGGAAGCTGCAGTCCCTACCATTAAAAAGACCGGCCTTTGACAATATCAATACAAACTGCTTTTGACCGTACATTAGTTTTCAACTGAAACCAAAACCATTTACTCACAGTTAGACTACTTAGCCAATCTCAAATCATAGTAAAATCAAAACCGAGGTAATTGCATGATTACTCCCGACTGAAATTTGATTGAAAACTGCTCTAAACGTCAATTCAATACCGTAACTAGTCGGACGCAGTTACAAAGAAAAATAAATCACGGGAATCTTAATTATATGAATAATGACGAAGAGGCAAGATTTGCTGTTACTCCGAGTTTCGTGCTTACGCACTCATCATATACTCAGCTCTACACTATATGTGTATTGAGCACTATTTTAATGGGATTTGCTACTTCCTCATATGGGAATCTTAATTATAAAGAGCGCCAAACTGCTGTTACTTCTCTTGGAGAACTTGGACCACGAATATTTCATCCGGAGATTAATACGCCGAGATAAAATGGGAAACGCGCACTCCATTCAAATGGAAAGGAAAAGAGCTAGAATCGTAACTCTGCTCTGCCGGACAAAATAAATATTTCGTGTCCGCATTCGAAACAAGGAACTCGTTTTCAGTGCTTTAGAGCTCAAATTTGATTTAAAAAAATTAACATGGACGTGGCAAGAAAATTAAATGAATTTAGTTTTTTAAACGTTCATGACATGCCTCCACATTCGGTTAAAACCAACATTACTGCGAATGGGTAGTAAGAGGTTAGTTATTTACACCTGCAGCTACATTCAATGTAATCTATGATTTACCATTACCGCAGATATAAAAGAAAATAATGTGAAATAAATGTGATAAATCAAACGCTTCAACCTGGGTAGAGTAGGTCTATCAAGTCAAAAGGAAGAAAAACCTGCTCGGGAAATGGATTGTTTTTTTTTCCAGTTTGCCTTTTCTTGTCGAACAAAAATGAAGTTTGCATGGAACTTACCAGCTGCGAATATGCGAGCCGGCTAAACTAGGTTAAGTGGAGCCTGATAGAAACGAAAAGATTTCACCGAAAAACTAATTATTGTTGTCACGTTCAAAATTAGATTTTTTCGAAGTTCAGTTGACTGATCATCTAAACTAGATCGCGATTTGAACTGCTTTAGTACTCACTGGTAATGGCATTTCATATTTCAAAAATATGTCATCTGTGGCGTACTTGAGGAAGACAATCTCTAAAGGAATTCAGAAGATAGTAGGCAGCAACTTACTGTTTTGATGTGTGAGTTGCAAGTCTTTAATTCGTTTTACTGATCAAGTATAAAATGTGTCTGTAACTTATGTAGATCAAAAGCATAATAGCTAACTGCTTGTTTATTATATATGAGCACCCTGTCAGTGAGTAAGTGTGGTATGCACGCTTTGCGGACCATTATTGTGTACCTAGGATTTCCCATGATTCAGTGGTCAGAATTAAAAGGTTGTTGGTTGTTGTGTGCAAATGGCGGCGTGTTTGTTAAAAGTGAAACCGTGTTTAATCCGAAGTAATCCACAATAATCCGGTCTATTCCTGGCGTAGAAACACTACAGTAAGTACATGTCAGTATACTTGGTGTAAGCAAAACAGGAAATTTCGGTCATGAGGACATCACAATTTTGGTCAGCAACAAAGAAAATCGCATATTTTGGCCCTAAATAGGGCCCCAGTTTTCCTGGGACAGGAGCCCATTGGTTCCTGCCTGGGAGTATTGACCCTCCCGGACCAAGGAAGGGATCTTTGTATCTATGCGTAATGACAACTTCATCTTTGGTACAGGAGTATTATTATTTGTTCGCCGGATTTCGATTCCGTTTTTCTTAATCAATACATGAAACAAACTAAGCTACTGAACTATTTTCAAGTAAGACATTTTCAACATACTAAAGAAGGGCTACGATTTACGCTAACCATGATTTGACACTTTCAAGAGCTTTTTTTCAGCCTCATGTTTAACAGTTTAACCTACTCGCATAGACTGTTACATTTAGGAACTTTTTACACGTTCGAAGCATATCAACCTTGTCCACACATAATTTTGTCTGAGAATTCCCAAAAAATATAAAACCGTACCTGTGTCCAGTAGAGCAGAGCTAACAGTTTCAAAGTCTATTGGGAGTTTCATATGGAGTAATACTAACATTCCTTAATCAGCATAATGTGGTTCCAGTGGTTTGCTCCGTTTCCCGAACTTGGAAAAAGATTGCGGCTGTAAATTTTACCACAACTTTTTAGCCTATAAAGTGCAAGGAAAGCCGTATTTTTGCAATGTTCGCCTGCACTAACGACAAAGTTTAAGCAACGTTTGAAGATGTTGGAACTTTTTGTACGCTTTAAGAGCGTTATTAAAGTATCCGTGCGATGAACTATGTTGAAATGAACCAGTAGCTTTCTTTTTTACATGCAGAAGATTGATCAGTCAGAATCAAATCAAATCAAAGTGTTCACGGTGCTCTGAGTTTCACAGTAAATTCACACTTATCAATTTAACAGAGTTCTATACATGTAGATCAAAATTTGTCTTTTCCTCCATCTGAATTGTTGCCATAGCCACCGTGACGATAAAGCCTTAAGAACTGCCCACCTTCGTTCTGCAATAAGATTTCCGGTTTGTCGTATTCAACAACTTGTCCATTTTCCAGAACCAAGACTCGATCACAATCGAGGATAGTGTTCAATCGATGTGCAATTGTAATTACAGTGCAATGCTTAGATTTTGTGCGAATGGTTTCTTGAATTAACTGATCTGTCTTATAATCGACATTAGCCGTTGCTTCATCCATGATGATAATTTTGCTTCTCTTCAATAAAGCGCGAGCCAGGCACAGCAGTTGTCTTTCACCGACGCTGAAGTTTGCTCCACATTCTTTAATCTCTTCACTCAGTTGTTTTGGTAGCTTTTCTACCATGGTCTTCAAACTCGCTTCTTCTAATGCGCCCCAGAGTTCCTGATCAGCGTACTCCTCAAAAGGATCCAAGTTCATGCGCAGTGAACCAGTAAACATAATAGGATTCTGGGTAATGACTGACATCGCTTGGCGAGCACTTTGGATGTTAATCTTGCCAATGTCGACGTCATCAATGATGACTTGTCCAGTCGGTTGAGGCATGCGAAACAGTGCTGACACCAGTGACGACTTGCCAGCTCCCGTGCGACCAACAATTCCAATATTCTCTTGCGCATTAACACCAAAAGTTATATCTTTAAGTATTTCTGGTCCATCCTGATAGTATACCAAGCTCAGATTTTTTATTACCACTTGACCTTGATTTGGCCAACTCTGTGGAGGTTCTTCACGGCACTCATACCCAGGTTCTTGCTTAATTTGGGAGTATGTGATAATGCGTTCTACAGACGTCATATAATTTTCAACCTCTGAGCAGGTTCTGACGCCATACTGTGACGTGTCTACTGTTAGCTGGAGGGTGTAGATCAGTGACAAAGCTGTAATACCTAGAAATTAAATACCAATAAACCGAATCAGTTGAAGTTGAAGCTTTTTGACACTCGTTAATCAAACTCCCGATTTACAGGATTTAAAACGTACGTAACATCATATATGGGTTATTGTCCAAGCGTGAGGCCAAGATGGCTGGATATTGGCCAAGTTCACGCAAAAAAAGAAGCTAATATCCGGCCAACTTGACCGAACAAGATTTATTATATGGGAAAAAACACCAATTTTTCCCTGCGGGACAAAGCCCGTATCCCTAGCGGGCAAGATAGCTCCATCTTTCCCGCTCGGGTAGCCAATCACAGCGTGAGATTCGGTTCGTCTTCCCCGCTCACGGAACTACTCATATAACAAATATATGTTATTTACCAGCTGGGAGGTCCGTATAGTGAAACACTGTGCAGAAAATGAGCCTAAATTACCTGAACCAGAGTGGGTAGCTATAGCAAGAAATACTACAAAAGCCACGAAAACAACGCAGATCATGTCAAGATGGATACCTAGCCACCTCAAGGTAGCAAAAATAGACAACCAGGTCTGATTATGATCATCTTGATATCTGAAAAAAATAAATAAATAAATAAATAAATAATAATGAATCAATCAACGGCAAGTCAGTTGCATTTTGTAAGACGTTTGAAGGGCTCTGGAGAATCTTCTGCAAAAAGCCTTGTAAGATTGGCCTCACTGTTCTGGATGTGAGTGTTGAAATCTCGATTTTACAGTTGGCTTAAAATTTTGGCACGTTTTTGACCTATTTATAAATTTAACAGGTTTAAAATTTTAGCTATCTACCACGCAAGAACGTCATTTCTTGGTTGCGCTGAAGTCTTGACCAATTCTCAGCTATCAGAGTGAAACTGGAAGAATACCGCCCTGCATGGCCGTGGCAGCGAAATTATCGATAGGACGGAAGGGAGCAAAACAAAACATAATGCCCAATAACATTATTATTTTTAGCAGAAATAGCTAATCCATTTTACGTATCATTTTTACGTAATCATTTTTTCGTGAGGAAATCTCAGTATCTATGATATAAAGTATTTTTCCCCGGCCAGTGCTCAAATTCGGATCGCACGATCCGGAGACGAGCGCGCAAAATTAACCAAAATGCATATGTTTTACAAAGGCGAAAAAAATGAAGTCAAACCTGTACAACGTTTCCAGAAAGGCATCCTCCCTCTTATATGCCCGAATAGTTACCAGTCCCATCAACGAGTCGCTAAAATGAGAAAGGACTGGGCTTCGACTTATTCCTTCCAATCGCCTCACATCACGTGCCGTTGTGAGGTAATAACGCCCGATCAGAATAAAAATGATAATAAGCGGGGTGGCCGGCAGGATAATCCAAGGGTTCAGTACAGACGGAAGAATAACTGCTCCAATGCAGAACAGAACAATTTGTACGGCCTCCAGGAACATTTCTGGAAGCAACTCATCCATAATGCCGATATCTCGAGAAAACCGGTTTAATATCCGTCCGATAGGATTAGTGTCGAAGAACAAAATCGGAGCCCTTAAGACTGCTGATAGCATCGAGTTGTGAAGGTGCTTCGAGGAGTTAATTGCTGCGTTAAAAAATGCTGCCGCTCTCATGATTGACAAGATCAATGCCGCAGCCACCAGGCCACCATATATGTAGAGGTTCTCCGTTTGCTGCTGCCATTCATGTGATTGACGTGTAAGATTAAGAAGCCACCAATCAGGAAGTATGAGTGATCCTAGAACAAAACATAAAAACAAAACAATCAACAGTGCAAAAATAACAAAAGTGTAAAGAGCTTTTAGGCTAAACGCATTAAACGAGTACCTTGAACGATGAGAAAAAAAATGGCAAAAGCTGAAGCCAGAACACAGTGCATTCCACTCTGGATGTAGTGCCAGTACAATTTCCACGATACAGAACCAATCATGCGATCTTCTTTAGCAATCTCCAGTGTGGCATATTCTTGCTCGGACTTACTTTCCTTCTCCAATATGCCCTGAGTTAGCTGCTTTTCCATCGGCACAGTACCAGGTTTCTGTTCAACACCTTGGACGATAGAATCAAGGTAAAACCCAGATGCGTACAATGTTGAAAAGTCACCTTTGGCCAAAATCGAGCCTTCTTCCATTACTACGATGTGTTTGGCATCTCGCAGGGCTGCTAGGTTATGAGTGATCAGCAGCCGAGTTTTATTGTCTAATACTCCATTAATACATCTTTTATGGATATCATGCCCCACCTTTGAGTCCACTGCACTTAGTGGATCATCCAGTAGATAGATATCAGCATTAAAATACGCTGCGCGTGCCAATTCAACACGAGCCTGCTGACCACCACTCAGAACTGTTCCACGTTCTCCAACAACAGTCAAATCACCATCTGGAAACCTTTGCAGGTCTTTTTTCAGGTCACATGCCTCTAATGCCTTCTGATATCTGTTTGGGTCAAATGGTTCGCCAAACAAAATATTGTCCCGTATGGTACCAGAGAACACCCAAGGTTGCTGACCAACCCAGGCTATTTTTCCAACACTCGATGTTTTGCCGCTGACGAGAGGAATTTCACGTAGAATAGAGTACAAAAGGGACGACTTTCCAGCACCAACCCGACCAGTGATAAAGACCAAGTCACCTCTGTCAATTGACAAATTCAGAGATTTCAAACTTGGTTCATTCAAATTGCCACTCCAACTGCATACGACATTTTCCAGCACGATGGCAGAATCTTCGTGAGACTGAGCATCCTGTTTAGTCATTTCCTCAAAGCCTAGCGAATCAATACTTCTGGCGAAGTGAGTACTGCTGCACTTGTAATCTGTACTTTTAGCAAAAGTGTCCTCCAGGTATTGAAGTATATTGTCATTGTCATATTCAAGAATACCCTGGATACGACCCAAGGCTGTTGCAAAATCTGCTAAAATGTTCACACTGTCAGAAATGTTCCATGAGACTGTTATCCTCAAAATACTTATTAGCGATAAAACCATGAAAGTATTATACGATGTGAGTTCAGTCCCCGTGGCTGCCATGGTAACCAAAGAGATGAAAGCAGCTACTGGTGTACAGGAGTAGTGAAGAGATGCGAAGGTTGCGAGTATTAGATTTTTCCACCTGATTAGCTTGAGTTCCTGGCTACGAGAAAACAATCCATAACTTGTTAAGGGATTGTGAGAGAACAGTGAATGCGAAGGTTTTAGATCTATTTTACTGTAAGTATTTTTTTTGCCGTTACCATTATAGATTCGAGGCCGGGTGAGCGATAAATAATAAAGGCTTGGAAAAGCACTTGTGCTTGTAAGCTAGATCACGGCCTGAGAGCGGGCCCTTCGCGTGGCACGTAAGACGGAGAGGAAGGGTGTAGACGATCCCGTCCGCACTTCTTTGAATTTTGAGCCGGTGCGTCCGAATTTTGGAAGCAAAATACTGATTGGCTGAGATTAATTGGTTGACATGGTGACTTAACCCAACTGTGATCGGCTTTTGTTTAGAAAAGATTTCAGAGGCCAGATTTTAGCTGCATCAAATCCTCACGGGCTCTTCTTCCCTTTTTCCTTTCCTACTTTCTTTCCACACGAAGACCGTACTCTCAAGCTAGAAACTAGAGGGAAACAAACGAGCTTGGTGTAACACTAACTGAAACATCAAAATGTCTGTGTTTTTTTTAAACATGGTTGTCCTCACCTTCGTATCCTTTGCACTCTGTCCATGAACGGGCACTCCCAGGCATACATCTTGACTGCGCGAATTCCAGAGATGATAGAATTCATGATATCAACACGCCGATCAGCCACTTTAGAGATTTTTGATCTTAAGACTGCGCACGCTCTTCCCATCATACCATAATACAGTGCAACGATCAATAGGAACAGCACGCCAGTCAGGGGTCTCCAGCCAAACAAGAAGTACATTAAAAACGAGATACTACACACCTCCAAACTGGCTTGAATTATTAGAACAGCGCGCATCACCGTCTTGTCAAAGCGCTGTAAGTCTGAAGCGATTAGATTGATGACAAATCCACTTGTAACATTAGAGATATCTGCTCGGCTCATACGGAGTACCTGTAAAATCAGAGAAAACTAGGTATAACGACATCTTTATGGTAATCGCTAGCATAACGCAGATATATGCCAAAGGTGCGAAAATATAGACACACACTTCCCCCTAGAATCAGGAATTAGTTGCTTAAGGGCTCAAAAATTTGATTTAATAAGAAATGTACACGGGGAAAATTATCCCAGCTCCCGTTTTCATCTTTTGCCCGCTAACGCTTTCGTGATTTTCCCAGTCATATAATGAATGAGCAAATGCATAAAGGCTCGAGCAATTTTAAGGATTTGCACTACTTCTCGCCATATTTACATTTTCTTTTAAATTGCATTAAGGCTCGTGCAATTTTAAGACAATTTTCAAATATCACTTTTAGTGTAAACTCAGCCTTAATCTGATCTGCTCCCAACTTTCTTTTACCTTTCTTTCTTCAAAACACCACTAACAGTAAGTCAGCTCTCAATTGGAACTGTATACATGAAGTCTTCGATTTCTTTTTTGTCCGGGACTGTGGGATCTTTTCAAAACATTTTTACTCGATACTGGGCGAATATTTCCCTGTGGCCTCCAGTTTTTTGTACGAGCATACTGTCAAGACCTCGAACTGATAATCTCTAGGTAAGGACCTCACGCGCGGTTAATATATAATTTATACCCCTAAGTCTTGTTTTTGTTTCCATATTAGTCTTGGTTGAGCAGTTCCCTCACCTTTTTGTAAACGATTCCAATGGTTGCTGACTTCCATCTAAGAGCCATTAACTGTGAATGATAACCAAACTGATGAACGCTAATAGCTCGCAAGAAAGAGCTCATGCAGATTCCAGAAGCGTAGACATAAGCCCAAGAGGAGTCTTGAATATAAGACATATAAGAGTTCATTAATTCCGGTAAAAGCAGACTCAGGAACACGGGCTGAAGTACATTACAAACAGCAGGTAACAAACCTATACTCAAAATGAACACGTAATCACTAAAAGGGAACGCTCGGAAAAGCACTTTCAGCAATCGATGACCATTTCCTGTTTTGTTTGAGGCGGCAATTGTTTCTTCATTCCACGTCTGGTTAAGTTTTTCAGTCGAAGTCTGAGTTTTGTCCTCGTCAAGTAAAGGAAATAGATCGTCGTTTTCCAGAGGACGCTTTTGACCAATGGCAAGGATCTCTCTCACCCAGCAGAAGAAAAGAATAGAAAAGACGTTAGCGCTTTTCCTGGGATTTTCTTTCTGTCTTGGTTCTGACTCCAGGCGATCGTATTTTGAATCCATTGGCTGCAGTACTGTTTTATGGCGTAGTTAAACTCTGAATAATAATTAATCCAAGGAAGCCGAGATTCAATAACCAAATCAACAATTACTGTATTATTTAGCGGAACTAACAATAAGAAATATTCCGTCTTTTTTCAAGGATTTAAAATTTATAACTCGCTCAGCCGAACAATGAAATCTTCTTAATAAGCTTTAAGGTAGCCTCCTGCGCAGACGTCCTCAGGGCGAGACGCGAGCCCTAAGGACGTCTGCGCTGGAGACTAGCTTTAAGGTGGCTCGAACCAGTTCCAAACACTTTTCAGACTGAGATTAGTTTCTATTAAGTTGATTCTAGAATCATGGTATCAAAACAGTGTTCCGATAGCCATCCTGATTGACGGCAACAGATTGTGCGAGGGGGTATGAATGGTAAACTCGTGACCCGTTGCGAGAAGGAGGAGACTAGCGCTTTTCTTTGTAATTGCGAACCCGAGACATTATGACTTCAAAGTGTTTTAATTAAATTAAATGCGAAGGCAAGTCGTTTAGAGTCTATTACACTGATTCAGTCGAACAAACGAATCAGCACTTCGAGCCTTTAATGGCCTTACAAAAATCGAGACTGAGAGACACATAACCGTAAAAAAACAAGAATTCAAAAAAAATAAATAAATAACGATGCAAGGTCTGTGAAATTCGACAAAACACTTGCGAAACGACCTGTCATTCGCCAGCCCTGGTGCAGGAACCGTGCAGTCACAGCGCTAATGTATGCACTATAAGTTTTGGCGCCAAGAAAGGTGAATAAACTGAATATAATTATAGCGCGGTTTGTACATTTCTTATAACTCCTTTGATATTATGGTTCGTAAGAGGTACGACAAGCGCTTTTAAAACATTGAATAAAAAAATTGAAACAGACGAGTCGCGAAGAAAAAGTTTTTTCGTCACAATCAATTTCAGTGTTCCGGGTGGAATCCAGAGCTGGAATCAGACGACAGTCACTTCACTAGAAGTATGTTGTATTGGGGAGTTTACGAAACCACGACGGCAACGGGAACATCACTGAATAAATAAGCAGAAGCATGGTTGTACACGCGTTATAATCTTTGGTACATTTCTTTGCCGTCCTCTACAAAACAACAACGTGAAATGACCAAGTTAGAGAACGTAAACCATGGCGGCTAATTTTTTAATTTTTTTTATATATAATTTACCGCTGTGTTTCGGAATTCGTTTTGCGATACTTTTGACGGTCATAAACAAAGTAAATGACTTTAGACTATCACGAGATTCGTAGGTAAATTATAAATTCATTTTTTAATCGACGTGGTCGTCGTCGCACCCTCGCCGGAACTTGGAATGCAAAGGGGCTCGTGACTATATGCTACAGACTGTTTATACACGTACTTATCAAATAAATAAATGCATGTATCTATGTATGTAAAGTCACATATTAACTTACCTCTGATGCCTGAAGTTCCCACAAATCAAATTAAGACCGCGCGCGGTTTTTCCGCTCTCTTTCTTTTATGCAGATCTACGCACTTATATTCAAGTTAGTAAATGTGGGCGCGTAATTTCTCGGGTCACTGTACCCAGTTTCGTAACCTTCTAGGGAACAATGGGACAAAAACAACAGAAACAATACTCCTAGCCCTAAGGTGCCACACTTCAGGATTTTTCATGGATTAATAAATTCAATAAACTTGTAAATGATGCAAATAAATATTAGCGGCGAACTTCCGACCTCTCCTTTTT